>Ga0302292_1001176_pt1 | contig 17217 bp, 12 predicted proteins | sample III_Fen_N2_1_FD_194553 | JGI IMG/M metagenome (GOLD analysis project Ga0302292, IMG submission 194553) | Peat permafrost microbial communities from Stordalen Mire near Abisko, Sweden - III_Fen_N2_1 | ecosystem: Environmental > Terrestrial > Soil > Wetlands > Permafrost | place: Sweden: Abisko...
AGTATCAATATAATCACTCCAGTTCTGAACTCTTTTTCATGAATTGCAAGCAATTGATTTTACGCTTGCTCAATGTGCTTTTTCGGTATACATATTCTGACTTTTTCAACTAAATTGCAAAAGAGCCTAAATGATTGCCAGAAAGCATTCGTTTTTCCTGAGCACGAAGGCATAGAAATAATCTTGTCCACCCTAAGTAATAAACAAGAAATCAAAAATATGTCCTTCACCCTTGGCCATTAGATAATGTCTCGCTTTCATTTCTTTGCACAATAGCCAATATTAAAAAGGAAGCGTTTAGATGTTACACCTTGAAACAGTTGCAACCGCCACACTGGAACTTTTAAAAGGGTTACAGGAATTAGTTCACTTAGAAAAACACGTTTAGTTGGAGGTACCGCGTTTGCAGTCTTGTAGAGTACATTGCTCGTGAAACAAAAAACCACCGCTCAGTGGTCGGTCAAGAAATAGTGCTACTTATAAAAAACATTTTTGCATCCTTATCTTTAGACGAAATTCACCATTACCCCAATTGGGCAATAGAAATCAAAAATATTTACGACAGCTTTCCAAAACTAAAAATCGTATTTACAGGTTCGTCACTTTTGCAAATTTATAAATCAACGGCAGATTTGTCGCGAAGGGTTGTTTATGAAATGCTCGAAGGACTGTCGGCTGTCGAGAATATTGAATTTGTTTAACGGCATAAATTGAAAAAGTTGTTGGCAGTACTTTCCACATTAGTTCCCTACACGCCAAACATTAAAGAGTTTTGTGGTTTCCGATGATCTCGAAGTTGGACACAAAAACAAAATTCCGCTTTGGCTATTCGGAATGATGTATTAAATACGTGTCCACTGGAAATAAGAGTGACAAGAAGTCGTGGAGGAATATGTAAAACGTCTAAACTTACAGGTATTGACTTCTCTTTCAAATGTAACATCGTCAGTTTTGGAATAAAAAATCGACTTCAACGTTTTTTATATAGTAATAAGTTACGGGGTTAATATCCCGGCAGGGCAATGGCCTTTGATTGAGGTGATGGTGGGTTAAACGTAGGGTTAAAGTCGGGTATGTCCATTTTCATACTCCGTAAATCTTGTTTATCCATAATGCAAAGAGTTTGTCTGTTACCGAAATCTTTTTGTTGATTTCGGTTATATAATCTTTTTCAAGCAACTTATTGGCTGCTGATTGAACGGAACTGGAGGAGGAAAGACGATGACGTTTTATGAATGCAGCTGAGGTGATCTGCGTTGCTTCACCTTCTCTTGCAATGGCATACAATAGCTCTTTTTGTTTTTCGGGTATATTGGACAATATTTCACGGAATAGGGTGGCATTATTTGCAATGATGCTATCGATGGCGTCATGTATGGTCTCTGCCGTACATTCTTGCCCTTTTTGAGTATCAGAAAAGGCTTCGTTAAATGTCTTTTGAACGTAATAGGTATGCCCTTTGAATAGATTGTAGACCTTCTTGACGTTTTCAGCATCAATGAGCCTATCGAGTCTGGTAAAATGTTCGACAATAAACGGAATATAAATGTCTTCCGCAATCGCATTTAATTCCATGAAGTCGGCACTATGATAAAATGGATGGGCTGCCGACATAAACATAGCCTGCATCATGTGACGTTCACTACCGGCAAAAATGAACTGACTGTTACTTATCTTCTGTATATGGGTGCGTAACAACGCCTCGGTATTTTTTTCCGGATATTTGGTGATTTGTTGAAATTCGTCAATGGCAACAATACATGGTTTATCGGCTTCTCCAAGAGCTTTAAAAATTTCCTCCAAGGTGTACTCTGGGCGGTCTATGTCTCCCAGCTGAAGGTTGAATGACGGCATTCCGGTTAGTGTATCAAAGCCGAATTTTCCGTTGATTGATTTCAGGGTTTGCATGAAAGCCATTGCCATCTTTTGGCTTCGCGGTAATAGTGTTTCGAATATTTCTTTGCCCAGAAGGAAGATCAATTCACGTAAACTGGAGGTGTGCAGGATATCAATGAAAAAAGTATAATACGTATCTTTCCATTCAGGCTTATCATAACAAAATTGAATCAGTCCGGTTTTACCCATACGGCGGGGTGATATGATCACCATATTGTTTCCATTTGTCAGTGATTTCACAAGTCGTTTGGACTCTTCTACTCGATCACAAAAATATTCAGGAGCGATTTTGCCGGTTACAATAAACGGATTGATTTCTTTGTTCATTCTGTTATTTGTTTTCTACAAATATAATTATTCGATTTAGATTATGCAAATAGAATAATGTTTCTATGGAGATGCTATTCATCCCGGTCGGACGGGTATTTTGGAAAAACGATTGCATTTGTATTCAGTATCAGAATGCGTTTATAATTACGCTAAGATATTAATAATTAACTATTTTAAAAAATTAAATGACCCTTTTTTCAAAATGGTAAAGTAGAACTATGAGAAAGTTTTTCAGGTTGCACCATTGTACGGATAAATAAATGAATAAAATTGACAATTTACTGCTTGACAAATTAGTGGACAGTTTTTGCTTTAATTCCTGACCATATTTGCTGAAAGCAAGGATGTGAGTGGCGGCATTGGGATAAATATGTAAATGGAGGAAATTATCAATTTTTAATTGATAATTTTGTATATTTGTGTGGTCTTGGATATCTATTCTGATTCATGGATATATACATCGTAAAGACAATTACTTCTATTTAATGAAAGTAAATGACATAGTATGTCAATAATAAAGAAAGACACATTTATCCAACACTTGGGCAGTAAGCCTAAGGCTATTTGTATTCCTCTTCCTCGTTTTGACTTTTTTCATAAGCCTTCAACAGAGAAAGACGTTGATGCCAAATTTATTGGCAGGGATAGAATATCGGAAGAATTACGTAACTGGTTACAGAACGATTCGCTTTCTGGTTCATATCTGGTGACTGGTTATAGGGGAGTTGGAAAGTCAAGCTTTGTTGGTAAGGTCTTGAATCAAATTACTGTGCAGAATCACAAGTGCTTTAACGTGCTGTTTATGGTTTCGACCATTCTGGCTTGTTTGACTCTGGCTCTTTTATTCAGAGTAAAGACGGCTTTTTTGTCTGAATATGTATTTCGTGTATTTATTCTTAGCTCAGTGATAACGGCACTGAGCTATTTTAGTGATACGATAGAAGCACTAATAAAAAAGATTGTTTTTTGGTATCAATTTTGGGCTTATCAACGGAACAAAGGTGTTGTTCAGTCTTTATGGTCTGTTATTTGTGAAAGCAGAATTCACAAAAAAAGTGTGAATGATCTGTTGAATAAGGTAAAAAAAACAAAAGAAGATGCTAAAAGGGTGGTACTTCGCATGAATCTTGGACATGAAGTGCTGAATGAGAGAGATATATTGTGTTTGATTGCAAAAGGTATTCACGATAAATATAGAGTTTCAGTTAATAATTATAGGGCACATCCTCTATTTTCCTTGCTTAAAATTGGTGTATATCTAAGCGCAACCACTTTTACATATTTTTTATTCGTTGAGGATTTTCTGCAGTATTGTTCTCAATTGTCGGTAGTTGGATTACCTTGGTGGTTGAGCGGCATTTGGGAAATGATAAGCAAGTTATTTCAGAGCAATTTGTTACAGGTCCAGCTTCTAATTGCGATTAGTCTGTTTTTAATACTGTTATTTTTAATACGACTGATATCTATTATTTTACAGTCTCATTTTCCTTATTTTGCTTGTAGGTATTTTCCTAAGGTGATAATAAAAGATCTGAACCACTTGATAGAACGGATGGAAGCTTCTGTCAGTGAAGATGCAAATCCCAATATGGAGTATACTAATTCGATGATCAACATTTCTTTTTTGAAAAGGAAAAATCGGACTTATCCTATTGCCAATGTGCGTGAAATCGAATATGAATTAATAGACATTCTGGATAGGATCAATGACTTCAAATATTTTGCGATAGCAAAGTTTATTATTGTTTTTGATGAATTAGATAAGATTGATCCGGCTTACAACCATGATTCTGAGCAGAAGTTGGTTCTAAATGATGATTATGAAAACGATGAAAGCGGTTTTTCCGGTGGAATGAATTCTAGAAAACGTAAACAGAATGTTTTAAAATTGCTGGCGAATATGAAAATGTTCGTTTCTTCGGCGAAGGCAAAATTTATTTTCATATCCGGCCGGGAATTGTATGACGCGTCATTGGCCGATTTATCTGATCGTGAATTTGCTATAAGCAGCATTTTCAATGGGGTTATTTATGTGGACAGTTTCTTTGAGTCCGGTGATGATAATGTGAAAGACATTACAAACAAAACGGAAGAATATATTTGCAACCAACTTATCCCGATCGGATATGTGAATTATTTAAAACGTTTGAGTTTTTTCGAAAATCGGGAAAGCTTTACGATTGTTACCAATCTTAAATTGTATTATCAGTATTTGACTGGTTTGTTTGGCTTTACCAAGGATGCTTATTTCAAGGACAAGAAACAAACAGAACTATGTGAAACCGAAGATCGGAGACAAGTTTTGCATGCATTAGATGCAATGATTATATTTCTGTATCAGTTTTCAGTCTATCTTTCACATATTAGCAATGGCTCTCCCAAGAAAATAGCTTTATATTTTGAAAAGTATGTAAAAAAATACGCACCATACTGTAAATTAGAAGAAAACCCGTTTACATCTGTACAAAGAAAAAAAAATTATAATGCTCAGTATTGTTTATATTTTGATGAAACAGATCAATTGACCATTGGTTTTATTCATCAAATGGCTTATCCGGTAATTAGTGCCATTATTAACAATTCCTGTCAGTACGGCGACAAACTATTAGTGTCCGCGTCGTTTATCATCGATCAGATTTATAAACATCATGGTGGTGGGTTCTCTTGGCATAATTTGGAACAAACACCGGAGCTGCTGGAAGTTTATCGCATACCGGAATTCAGGGATTTCATGAATTCAATCGTGACTTTTTTGAGCAAGACACATCTGAGACCTATTCTTTCAGGAATGTATAATTTCAAGTTCCGGAGGATCGTCTCGGATGAAATATCCTATTTTTCAAAGATTTCGGAAGAAGTCTCGGCTATTTTTAACTTTACATTAGATGAATCGTTGTCGGTCAAGAAATATTATCGGAAGCTGATTAGTGATTATGATCGACTAAAAAGTGAAAGTGGCAAAAATTGTAATGAAAGGGATGACGAATACGATGACGCGTTAATTCAATTACATCATATTTTGGGAGAGTTGTATCTCTCAGATGAAGAATATACGAGTGCAGTTCTAGAATTTGGTATTGCTTTGAGGCTGATAAACCAGATGGCCATTAATGATAAGAATAGTAAGATGACGGCACCGTTAATCCTGGCTAAAGCACGAAATATGCTAAAGCTGGGATATGCTTATGAATGTCAAAAAACATACAATGCAGCGTATGCTATTTACTCTCAATTGGTAACAGCACTCATCGAATTTAGGACTTTTAATGAAAATGATTTTGGTTTAACATTAGGCATGGAGCCCTACAACGAGGGGGGTGATACTTGGGTTAGAAAAAGGAGTGTGTTGTATCACCGGAGGAATATGGAAACAGAAAAGGAGTCTTCGTTTGAACAGTTTTATCCTGATTTCTGGACACCGGAAAGAGAAATGGATTATTCTATTTACGGAGACGAACTTATTTCCTCATTTTCTAAAGAGTTGATGTCTGACAAAAGTGCAATAATATCTAAAGTGTCCATTTTTGAGAATGTACGATTTTTGTACCAGAGCCTGTTGGTAAAACTTTTCGTATTGGAAAAGATAGAAATCGGAGGAATTACGCGATCCAATATAGATGTTATTGAGGGGGAATTTACCCGTCTACACTATTTTACAAACATCAATGAGAAATTTATTGTTTCTGTAAATTTTTTCAGAAAATTAGGTGACATTTTTTATTACAAGAATGGCTTGGTTAAAGTAAACCACAAGCTATTCTTCACTGGGTACTATTTTTGGGGATACGATGTGCAGCAGGACATATTGGATTATTGCCGGCAAGAGTCAAATGTCATTGAAAAAGATATTCTGTCGAATTTTGTGGATTGGTTGAAAAATTTGGATGAGGAAAAAGCCGATACTGTCCGTATAAAAGAATGGATTAAGGAACAGGCTGAAGAATATGAAAGTGGATGTCATTTTATGGGACTTCCCGAGTCGTTGAGAGAAACAATAAAAAATAGCAAACCAGGCTATCGTCAAATTATTTGCAATTTTGTGGATAGTGCTTATTTTAGGTTGCCACAAACTATAAAATATAGCAAAATTTATCATTGTAATAAACATAGGGAAATAATGATTGGCAATAACTGCCAGTTGCCGTGTTATGCTTGTAAATATTATTCGAGAAGTCTTCGGATTCTAAAGAAATATGTGTTGGAAAACTCAAATATAGAAGAAAATGATGACAGTAAAGTCCTGGACTTTCTTAAAGTGTTGAAAGACAAGCAGAAATTGGTTAGTTTGCGTAAAAATTATGTGGAGGCTATTGCGTCTACATTGAGCACGATGGGCGATATTATGCTTTCCTGCTCAGGTGAAATAGAGGATATCTCAGAAAATTTTCTTTCCCCATTTTTTGAGGAAATCAAAAGTATAACGGATAACAATGTGGTTCGTATGGAAGGAGGTTTTTTAAAACTTATTGATAAAAATTTGTCTCGTTTGGGAAAGTCAATTTTGTATTATTGGACTTCTTCGGAATACTATCGGATGGCTTCATCTCAAAAAGATGCTTTCACAAATTTGGGTAAAGTGCTCCGTATTTTTGTAGTTTATCTTGACGGTTTAAAAGAAAAGTCTCCGGCTATATTTGAACAAAAACGAACATTATTTAATAGGCACTTGCCTGATATAAAACAGGAGATTCTCGAACGTGCAATATGGCTCGTATATTCCTATCATGAGTATGTAAATCTGGCTGAAATCCAAAAACTTAAATGGTTGTTTTCCAAACAGATGTATGAACCAATATCCTTGAATACATTATCGGTTTTTCCTGAATTGGAAGACTTGATTTTAAATTATATGGAACTTGAAATGCATTGCTGTGACAGCCCTCAGAAAGCTATTCAGTATTATTCGACCAATGCAAACAATTTTAAACTAGACAATACATTTTCTCAAAGGGTGTTGTCATTACGCTTTAATGCTATTATGAATGCTAAAATTCTGGAAGAAATAGCATGTAACCTGGAATTGGAACATTTTGACTATACATCCAGTCGGGTAGCGTACCAGTATTACAACTTCTTGCATCACTTTTTGACATATCGTGATAGTACAAATAAACTACTGGGGGATTTTTGTCCTTGTTTGACCAATTATCATCCTGTGCCTGATGATTTAGGACAACGATTACAGATTCTTGAATTCCTAATAAGGGATTCGATGTATTGTCTGACAAAGATTCTGGAAATGAATGAATCGACTAATTTTGCACTGTTTTCAAATAGTTATATAGGTGATGTGTACTATCAATTGTTTAACTGGACTCAACTATTTGAATTCACTTTTTTACTTTACAGACAATTGGATTATGGTGAAACTGAGCGTTCAAAAATTGAGTCACGTCTGAAAACCTTTGTTGAAAAAAGACTGGAGTCTGAGAATAATGCAGGGGTATATCAATCGGATTCATCTATTGAGAGCAAAGTCCCCATTAAAGAGTTTCATATATGTGAAATAGATATTCGAAAAATGAATTGTCAGGGCCTTAACAATAAAGCTCACGTTTTTTTTCATAGTGTATTAAATCACATTGGTAAAAACAATATTCACTACTCTGTAAACAATTACTTGGCTGAGAAAGCCTTGCTTTACTATACGGCGGCTAAGGAAATGCATACAGAACAAGCATCGTACAAGGAAATGATTCAGCAAATGTATATTCTTGACGATGATTTAAATAACGATACAACTTTGTTTGCTTTTGCCGTAGAGCGATATAAGTTGAACAGCGGCTATGTAAACAGACAGTGCCGACGTTTGAAAATATCTTACCGTAATTCCACAATCTACGATGTGGATAGTTACATTAATGATAACTCTTTGGAAATTCCTGATTTTTCTAACCGATTTAACGTCTAAGAATATTTATGAATAGTACCATAATCCATTCAAACATGAAACATGAATGTCACGATGAAAGACCGCAGATACCGTACTTGAAAATGTTGGTCGAAATTTCTTTTGATTCAAATTCTACGAATCAGAACCAAAACAGGAAAAGTATAATTGATTGTTTGTTGTCAGGAGAGCATAATGAAGGAACATTTGAAAGGCTCTCCCAAAATTTCAAATTAGTCATTGAAAGTCCTTATTTGATGAATGTATTTTGTGATTCCATTGAAAGACAAGATAATGGTGTTGTTTTTTCAATACTATTACGATTGGACGTTATGGAACCTGTAGATGATTCTGTTTCTTTTGAGTCACTTGTCTGTAAGAATATAAAATCAATATTTTGTCCCAATGACTGTTTGGGAAGTATTCACATGTATTTTATTAATGGAAAATCTTATCAATTATATAACAATTCATCATGTAATAAATGGTGTTACGATGAGTTTAAGTTAGATGTAAATGGTTTTGTTGACAGAGTGTTGACTTCAGCAGAGACTAACTCTCAAAATGATAGAACCGATCGAAAACAAATACAGCGAGAGAATAATGATTTGAGGCAAGAAGATTGTGATTATAAGATTTCTCATGAAGCAGAATTACACAGATTAGACGTTGCTTATCTAAACGACTTGCATCAGATTAAGTATCAATTGCATACTGTTTCGACAGAAAACAAAACAATTGATGATAGATATGAGGCGGAAATAAAGTTATTAAATCAGGTGCATTTAAATGCAATACAGAAATTGGAGTGTAAGATTGCCCAAAGAGAGATTCAATTATCTGGAAAAAAGGATCAATATGTTTTCAGTTTAATTATAAATTGTATTCTCGTGTTGTCAATCATTTTTGTTCTTTGCTTTGTATATAATAATTCTGAATCGAAATATGATCATCAAATTAAGGATACTGTTTATGATAGTGCAAGAAAGGTATTGAAAGGGGAAAATTCGAGCAATTTCGGTAGGATCATTAAGGATTTGGAATGGAATTACACCTCTCCTGAAAAAAATACTAAAGGCGATATTTCATCACAAACACATGAAGTTATGATAAATAATAATGTTAAGTGAATGGCATTATGAATGCGCGCAACTGGTTCTTATTATGTTTTGTGGTATTTATGTTTTTTTTATGAGAAAGTTTTTCAGGTTGCACCATTGTACGGATAAATAAATGAATAAAATTGACAATTTACTGCTTGACGATGTGTCTCGTCAGGCTCAATCCAATCCGCGTTTGCGGATGAATCATAATTTTCATGTTTCGTTGCAATCGCCTTCGCAACGGCTGCTTAACGCATTGGAGCCGGGCACGGTTTTGCCCATACACCGGCACATGTTGACGGACGAGACATACATTGTTTTGCGTGGTAAGCTGTGGGTTCGATTTTACGATGATGATAAGCGGGTGGTGGAAGAAGCCCTGCTGGATCCGGCAAAAGGTTGTTACGGAGTTAATATCCCTGCTGGGCAATGGCATTCTATTGAGGTGATGACATCGGGTACGACTATTTTTGAATGCAAGGATGGGCCGTATACTGCTTTGGAAGAAAAGGATGTTTTGGTGTGAAGCAATGCTCAAATAGTATAATGTTTCATAAAATACAAGAATGATTAACCTTATTAGTGAATAGTTTTGTATATTTACAGTGGAAATATCATACAAGAACAACAAACTCGAAAAAGCACTTACCAATGATAAGGAACTTATTAAAACTTATGGTGAGTTGGCTAAGAAGATAAAGCAACGACTGAAGGAGCTAAAAGGGGCAGAAAGTCTGCTTGTAATATCTCAACTTCCTGCTTTGCGCTTACACCCTTATAGAGGGAATAGACTTGGTGAATGGTCAGTTGTTTCAGTAGAAGACCCTCATTAATAAAACGAAAGTCATGACTGATTTAGAAGCAAAGAAACTACTTTTATCTTGCCCTGGTGATACAATTCAGGAGACAATAGATAAAATAGGTATGTCGCAAGCCGAATTGGCTGAGCGCCTGGGCAGGTCTATCCCTAAACTCAATGAACTAATAAAAGGTAAAGCTCCTATTACAAAAGAAACAGCCACCAAGCTCGAATATGTATTGGGTATATCTGCTAGCTTCTGGCTCAATTTAGAACGCAATTATCAAGATGAATTGTTGGAAATTGAGAAAATGGAGTTTTTAGAACAATGTATTGAATGGTTAAAAGCATTCCCCATTTCAGTAATGAAAAAAAATGGATTGTTGCCAAACACGAATGACAAGCCTCAATTGGTCGAAAGTCTTTTGAAGTTTTTCAGAGTTGCATCGCCTGTTCAGTGGTCAAGTCTTTATACTAATACAGCCGAGCCACAAGCCATTTCTGTCTGGTTGCGGTTGGGCGAAATACAGGCGGATAAAATACAAACTGTAGAATTTGATAAAAGATTAATCCGTGAACGCTTTGAAGAGATTCAGGCTTTGTGTTACCAAAAGCCTGATTATTGGATGGAACTTTTGCAGCAAATATGCAGTGAATGTGGTATTGCTTTGGTTTATACACCTTGTATTTCCAAAGCTCCAATTTATGGCGCGACACGATGGATTAGAAATAGTTCAAAGCCATTAATTCAGATAACCGACCGTCAAAAGGATTACAATGCTTTTTGGTTCTCTTTTTTTCATGAATTGGCACATATTCTGCTTCATAATAAAAAAGACATATTCATTGAAGGTCTAAGTGAAATAAACCAAAACGATGAAAAAGAAAAGCAAGCAGATGACTTTGCTGCTCGTATGTTACTGTCAGAAAAAGAGAGGAATGAGCTGTTTCGCAATTCAAATTACCCAGTCGAATTAATAATGACATTTAGTCAGAAATATAGAAAGAATCCCTCTATTCTTGTCTCTCAAATTCAAAGAGAAGGTAAGGCCGAATACAATGATTTCAGATTAAACAAAATTAAGATTAAAGTGGAGTTTGACAAATTATCCATTTGAAGCTGCCCAATCAGGCAGCTTTTACTAACGGTTGTGGATGTTTTGTGGTACATCAATACCTATCGAAAATCATAGGAATTTATGTATTTTTACAGCGTGATAGAACGAAAACTTATGACATTATGACTAAATATCCGTTTCCTTATGACCTTGTTTCTGTTTTGCCGTTAAGTCATATTTTACTTAACTTATGCAGTAAAGACGCGTTGTTTGATCTGTGTGATGATTACTTGATACCCTGTCGTCGGTCGATGAACAAAACCCAGTTGGTGCTCTGTTTTGAAAGTACTTTGATAAAGGCTCCGGAAATATTGGCCAGATGTTTGCCTTTAAATGAATTGCTGGCATTGCAGAAAATTGTCGGTGCGGGTGGAATTTTGCATTCAAATGAACCGTTGGATGCTTTGATTTTAGAATCGCAGTCGCTAATTGTTTTTTATGAAAAGAAACTTTCTGTTTCCGGGAAACATTCGGATGCACCATTTCTATACACGATTGCAGGGAATTTGCAAAAGTTGCTGAAACCTGTCATTGACAGATGGGTGATTGATCCTAAAGTGAGGGAAAGTGATCACAAAGAACGGGTATTGATGAGTTTGTTGCGTCTATACGGAGTATTGTCTGAAGAGAAGTTACGTGAACTATGGGAAAGAATGACCGGCAATTCGTTGGAGTTATACGAGCTTTTTGATTTGTTTAGAAACAGAATCGGCATAAGAAATGAATTTCTACCGGTTTATATAGAAAATAAACTGTTTTTTTCTTCTGTCATACTGGATTTTCCTGAATCATTTTACAGGGATATCAACAAACGGAACGATCTGGATTATGCGATTTATTCGAAGGACTTTGTTATGGCTTATTCGAATGCACCTTTTCAGACGGTAAATGTTAATAATGCGGCCCAGTTGGTTAGCTGTCTCAATAATAAAAATAGCGGAGACATGGATCTTACCGCTGCTCAGATAGGGCAAATCTGGGAGTCAATTCAATCCGGTGAAAAAGGTACGGTTTTGGTTTCCAAATTGTCAGAATTATTCTCCTTCAAATCGATTGATGAAATAAATAGCTTGATGAGGTTTGTGATGGATTTTTCAAACGATACGCCCCAGTGGCTGCTTAAGGGGCACACTCCCAATGAATTATTTTCAAAAAATCCGATTGATCTGAAAGATAAGTCGTTCAGGAAAAGCATTAATGATCAGCTTTTGCAAAAGTTTCCGGATGCCAATCCCGATGAGCTTTGGCGTAAGGTTGATACGAATGATAGTAATTTGTCGATGAAAGTGGGACGTAACGACCTTTGTCCTTGTGGCAGCGGTAAAAAGTATAAGAAATGTTGCGGTGCAAATTAACAGGTGCGCCATCCGGAAGGAACAAACGGGCATTGGCGTCGAATTGCTCTCGGGGTGGCTGCGCATGACCTCCAAGACATTAAGGAGTTATTTAACAAGAAATGTCAGCCTTCCCGAAACTGTCGGTGAAGATGACATTAATTATCTAGGATTTTTGTTTGAGTCGTTGGCTACACGCGATTTGCGTATCTATGCGCAGACTCTCGATGGTGATATTTTTCACTATCACGACAAAAGCGATTTGGAAGCCGATCTTATCATCCGTCTTCATTATGGTCGTTGGGCACCTGTCCTCTATTATTGTCTCTCAAATTCAAAGAGAAGGTAAGGCCGAATACAATGATTTCAGATTAAACAAAATGAAGATCAAAGTGGAGTTTGATAAATTATCAATTTGAAGCTGTCCAATGGAATTTGACTTGGGTCAACGTAACTTTCTTGTTATCCCTCATAAAAACGTATGGTAATGTTGACAATACGCTCATAAAAGTGTACTAAAGAAATCGATGTATGATAATTTGAGCCACAGCCGAACTACATACTATTGCCAGGATTAAACCGGTTAAAAATCAATCCTCAATAAGCGGGCCTCTGCCAGGGGAGTGGTACGCATCTGTTGTCACGCTATGTGTAATTGTCTTTTCGTATGCTATCACAATTCCTGACACGATAATGTTTTGATGAATAAAGAGGAGGAAGTTGGGTAATTTTTCTTGTTTTTTCCGGTAAAATGTTCTACCTTTGTTTAAGGTAAATAGATGCTATGAGTGAGTACAAGATAAAAGATTCGAAAAAAAAAGGCACAAACCGGTTGAATGAATCGGATGTGGCGTATGCATTGATTAACAAAACCGTGGATAGTCGTTGCTTGTTGGCTTTGAAAGATGAAACGGGCATTGGCGGCGAATTGCTCTCGGGGTGGCTGCACATGACCTCCAAGACATTAAGGAGTTATTTAACAAGAAATGTCAGCCTTCCCGAAACTGTCGGTGAACAGGTGTTACTTCTGACTTCTTTGTTCAGACTTGGAAGTGTTGTTTTTGGCTCGGTTAAGGTCTTTGAGGTCTGGTTAAACAGGGAGAACGGTATGCTTGATGGGCTGAAACCTGCCGACCTGTTAGGGTCTGTATCCGGTATTCGGTTGATTGAAAGTCGGCTGTACGGTATGGAGTATGGCGATAACGCTTGAGCTATGTTGGTATACCGTATTTGCCTTGCTGAATTTACAACAGATTTGAAAGCCTCGGGTCTGGCCGGAAGGTGGAACCACGATGGCCAAAGGGTTTTGTATGCCAGTGCTACGCGTTCATTAGCAGCTCTGGAACAGCTTGCCAACTGTAGTGGATTGATGTTAAATGATTCTTACTCGGTAATGATAATTGAAATTCCTGACGGTGTGGATTCAATTCGTGCTGTTAACCCTGAGATGTTGCCGTCAGACTGGCGTCGGCTTTCGGGTTATGGACGGTTGCAGGAACTTGGGTCGGATTGGTATAGACGTTCTGAATCTTTATTGCTGAGGGTCCCGTCCGTTCTGGTTCCCCAGGAATATAATTACTTGATCCATACACTGCATCTTGATTTTGGCTCGCAGGTCCGGTTGTTAGGAGTGGAGGCTTATGATTGGGACAACAGGGTCGTTTTGTAAACGCAAGGTATTTTTTTGTTGATTTTATTAGAAAAGTGTAATTACTGTATTTTTTAATCACAAGACGTGGCTGTTCGCTTATGAAAGTTCGTAGAAGAATTAATTTTTTATTGATTTTTGTTTTAATTGCTAATCTAAGCTTTTCACAAACGAGTTTAAAAGATTCCGTAGGTTTGAATGAAGTCGTTGTAACTGGCTCAAAGATAGGAATTTCCAGGAAATTGGTTCCATTATCAGTTTCGCAGATTTCTCAAAAAGATATTGAAAACAGTGGTCAAATCAATATTTTGCCAGCTCTAAATTCTTATTCACCCAGCGTATTTGTTACCGAACGAAATATTCTTGGTTTTGGGGTTTCCACTGGTGGTGCAGGGTCTATAACGATTCGGGGAATCAGTGGCTCGCCTGACAATGAGGTATTGGTTCTTATTGATGGTCATCCTCAATATCAAGGAATCTTTGGTCATCCTCTGCCAGATGCTTATGTGGCATCTGATGTGGAAAAGGTTGAAATTATTAGGGGACCGGCATCTATCCTATATGGCTCAAATGCCATGGGTGGAGTTATTAATATTATAACAAAGAAACAAAAGGATGATGGTTTGAATGTAAATTTGGGGGCATCATACGGATCATACAATACTCGGAAATTTTATGGAACTTTGGGCTATAAAAAGGATAAATTAAGTTTGTTTGCATCGTTGAATCACGACCAAACTGATGGTATTCGCGATAGTACCAGTTTCAATATTACAAATGGGTATGCCAAAGCAGGATACGAACTAAGTAAACATTTTGACTTGACCGCTGATTTTAGCATAGCTAAGTTTAACGCCAACGATAATGGGACAATTTACCAACCTGCATTTCTAAACATTGACATTACCCGTGGAAAAACCTCCTTGTCCATTGATAATAAATTTGATAAATCAGAGGGAAGTCTGAAATTCTATCATAATTTTGGAACACATGATTTATCCGATGGTTTTCATTCTACCGATCGAAACAGTGGAATTATGCTTTATCAGACTTTCAAATTAGCATCAGCAACTAATATCACTATTGGTTCCGATTTCAAACAAAACGGTGGTACAGCCAATGATGGATTCAAACGTGATTCACTTATAATTGTCAATGAATTAGCAGTTTATGCCTATGCTCAACAAACTTTATTTGAAAAACTGTCTGTCAGTGCCGGATTAAGGCTCGAAAATAATTCTAAATTTGGAAACGAATTAGTTCCAATGGGTGGGCTAACATATGGTTTGACGGATCAAACATCGTTCAAAGCTTCGGTATCAAAAGGCTTCCGCAGTCCAACTATCATGGAGATGTATTTGTATGCACCCAATCCCGATTTAAAACCCGAGCGTTTGGTTAACTACGAAATCAGTTGGTTACAATCCTTACTCGATAATTGTTTGAATTTTGAACTTACAGCATATAAAGCCAATGGTTCGAATATGATACAAGTGGTTGGACAATATCCGAATATAATAAGACAAAATGTTGGCTCATTTTCTAACCGGGGAATTGAGTTTTCTGTACGATATGAGCTGAACAAAAATTTATATTTTAATGCCAATTACAGTTACCTCGATATGGATAAAGTTGTGATTGCAGCACCCCGTCAGCAAATGAATATCGGTGGCAATTACAGATATAAAATATGGAGTTTGCATTTGTCAGCCCAATATATCGATAAATTATATACAAATGTCGCACCTACAATTACTCAGAATTATGCTTTGGTCAATGCCCGTCTATCGTACCAAACACTGAAACATCTGGAGCTTTTTGTTTCCGGCAACAACCTGCTTGACCAACAGTACCAAATTAATTATGGTTATCCCATGCCTAATATTAATTTCAATGGGGGTATAAATTTTAAATTATAGAAATAGACGAAACTATAGCTTTGATTCCAAACCCGCCAATATTTGGTACATTCAAAATGACCGTACGTTTTTAGTTGGATAACTGTCAACTATTTAATGAGTGAATCATGCAACTTATTTTCAATGTTATGTAATATTTTAAGAAATATAATAATTGATATTTGTTTGCTAAAATCTATCACATTTAAATGTGAAATACTGAAACCCATGTCTGATTTATATCGATATATTCTGAGTGCTATCATGGATAAACTTTCCTGTGATATTCACTGACAGATGACGGATGTCATTATCAGATACAAGCCTGTTGCTGAACTGTTGGTTTACGGATAATCATTTAATTTAATTTTATTATTATTAAATTATTAAACAAAAGTATCATATTCCTGATTATTTTATTTGTCTCAACCTCTTGTGAACAAAAAGAATTTTCAGAGAAATTTGTATCAGTACTTCCTGAATATAGGAATTTTTATGGTATTTCATGGAAAGGAAAATTGCATGATAATCTCGTTTTGCAAAGCAAATGGGTTATGATTATGTATTTTATCAGGATGGAATGGAAAAGGATCCACTATCAAACAATTTATATTTTATTATTGAATCTCCTCAATATGACATATATTCACGTTCAATCGATCTTGCTGAAAAATATGATGTCACTGATATAAATTTTTATAATAATTATTGTACATTAAAAAATAGCGAAAGTTTTCCGAGTAATATAGCCAATGGTTGGTTTTTTTCATCTATTACGTTTTCACCAGAGCTTGATTTTCAACAGGATAAGGTTATTGTTTGGGCTGTTAATAAAATTCTCGCCAAAGTCGAAAATATAGAGAGTGCTAATCTTAAATTTCATTTTGGTGGATATGCATGGGATGTCCCTGGCTTAGAGGGCGATTTTTGGACTGAATTTGGTGGCACTCCTACTAATTTGGCATATTGGACAGGTGGTGATTTTGGAATAATATATGGGAACAATGTACATAATTATGCAACACATAGTGATGGAACAGCCGAATTTTACAAAGCCCTTTTTAAAGCAACAAGAGCTAAATATTCTCGTATGAAAGTTATTTATGAACCTTATTATATTTGGGGTAATTGGATTAATGTGATTAAAAATAGAGTTGATGCAAAAGAGATTATGCCTGATGTTCTTTCTCAAGAAGACTCC
>Ga0302292_1001177_pt1 | contig 17210 bp, 12 predicted proteins | sample III_Fen_N2_1_FD_194553 | JGI IMG/M metagenome (GOLD analysis project Ga0302292, IMG submission 194553) | Peat permafrost microbial communities from Stordalen Mire near Abisko, Sweden - III_Fen_N2_1 | ecosystem: Environmental > Terrestrial > Soil > Wetlands > Permafrost | place: Sweden: Abisko...
GGGTAGTCCTGTAAATTTGGGAGAGAGCGTTAATACCAGTGGAAAGGAGATGTTCCCATATATTGACAAAGAAGGTGTACTATACTTTTCTTCAGATGGACATCCCGGTAATGGTGGCCTCGATATTTTTGCTGCAAAACAAGATCAATCCGGGAATTATAAAGTTGTTAATGTGGTTACACCCATAAATTCTCCTTATGATGATTTTGGTTTAGTGATCAACAATGATTCCCTCAGTGGTTATTTTACTTCTAATCGTTCGGGTGGTAAAGGTGATGATGATATTTATTCATTCCTAATCAGTAAAATAGATTTAAAAGTTTTGGTTTATGATGATCGTTCAAAAGCATTGTTGCCAGGATCAAAAGTCTCACTTATGACTGATAAAACGAAATTAATTGATTCTAAAATTTCCGATGAAAACGGAGCTGTTGAATTTTCAGTCAAACCAAAAACAAATTATAAGTTGGTTGCTGAAAACACAACTTATACTCCTGAAACAAAAGACATTCAGATTAAGGGTTCTTTGTTTGATTTTATGCATCAGGAAGATTTGTACTTAAAACAGGCCAACCGGTATCTTACCATCGAAGTTATCGACAAAGAATCTGGTTTAATTATCCCAAAAGCTTTAGTTGATATTTCTGAAGGAAAGTATGATGAGTCAGAGCTGGAGGACAATAATGGAATTATTAAGATGAAAATGAATGAGTCGACCGATTATACATTTTATGTTTCAGCAGAAGAATACTTTGACAAATCGGCAAAATTTTCAAGTGTTGGCAAGGGACCAGGGGAATATTCTTTGACCATAGAATTGGATAAATTGTCGACAGGTAAACAGATTACTCTTGATGACTTGTTTTATGATCTGAATAAATATAATATAAGGCCAGATGCAGCAATCGTTTTGGATAAATTGGTCAAAATATTAAAAGATAATCCGGAAGTCAGGATTGAAATAGGTTCTCATACCGATAGTCGCGCAACAGCTGAGTACAACATGAAGTTGTCGCAGAATCGATCAGAATCCGTAGTCGCATATTTGATTAGTAAGGGAATTGCCAAAAATCGTTTGGTTGCAAAGGGCTATGGCGAAACTCAATTGGTCAACAAGTGTGCCGATGGTGTTGATTGTCCTGAAGTTGACCATCAGGCCAATCGCCGCACTGTAATTGAAATTCTGAACTCAGAAATCCGAAAAGTTAAACGTGGAACGAAGAACGTATACTACTTCTAATCGTTTAAAACTTAATAAAAACAAAAGGCTTTCCACAATTGGAAAGCCTTTTGTTTTTATGTCTTGAACGGTTATTGCTGTAGGAAAATTGGGCTAAAATTATTCCAATTCTGAATACACTTATTTCCACTTAATTGTATTCGTTTATGCTTTTGGATTTGGCTTTAATGGCAATTTGGCCATTTTTTCCACTTCAAGACTTGGAAATCCAAATTCTTCAACGAGTTTCCCCAATAACAGATAAACTCCATCGCCCCTGAACGGGTAGTTTTTCAGCGATGGAGGAAAGTGCACCGTATCGAAAAACTCGCCGTAAATATCGGTGAACGTACCGAAGTGCATAATTTCGTTTCGCGAAGTACGCACGTATTTGATGGTAACCAGTCGACCCAGCATCCGCACTTTGCGACCCACATTTTCCATCATATTCTTTGCAAATATTTCACCCCTGAAATTAGTTTCGAGCATATCGAACGGACTGAGGCTAATGGGAAAACCAAGCAACTCAATCTCATCGTAAGCATCAGCCAATACCGAATGAGTGAGTTTGGGCAGCTTGTATGTTCGTTCCTGTGTCTGAAACATCGGGCGGGTTTTGGCAACTGGTGCGGGGCGGTTTATCAGTGTATAAGCTTCCCACAATAATTCAGCTTTATTCTTTCCGGAGAAACGCAAAGCGCCCAAACGAATCAGGATTACCAATTGTTCTTTGGTAATGGTCGTCCGTTCAATAAAATCCGGAAGGGAACTGAAATCGCCACGCAGCTGCCGTTCGTTCACAATTCCGGAAATGACTGACTGTTCGAGGTTTTGAACGTGAACAAACCCCATGTAAATAGTTTTGTCTATGATGCGGGTTTCGCTGCGGCTGTGATTGATGCAAGGAAGTTCAATCGTTGCACCCTGCCGTTTGGCCTCGTTGAAATACACCCAGGTGCGGTAAAATCCACCGAAATTATTAATGACGGCCGTCTGAAATTCAAGCGGGTAGTGAGCTTTCAGAAACAAACTCTGAAAACTTTCCACCGCATACGAAGCCGAGTGAGCTTTCGAGAACGAATATCCGGCAAACGATTCAATTTGCCTCCACACTTCGCGCGCAATTTCGTCGGAATAACCACGCTCACGGCAATTACTGAAATACTTTTCAACGATGCGCTGAAACTCCACCTTGGAACGGAACTTTCCGCTCATGGCGCGGCGAAGCACATCAGCTTCGGCCAGATCGAGCCCGGCAAAATGGTGTGCCACCTTGATCACATCTTCCTGGTAAACCATTACCCCAAAAGTTTCTTCAAGCTGATCTTTCATTACCGGATGCAGGTATTTTATTTTTTCGGGATGGTGAAACCGCTGGATATACTCTTTCATCATGCCCGATTTGGCTACGCCGGGTCGGATGATTGAACTTGCAGCTACCAATGTTAGGTAATTGTCGCAATGCAATTTAGTGAGCAACCCTCGCATGGCGGGGCTTTCGATGTAAAAACAGCCGTTGGTTTCGGCAGTTCTAAGCTGAAACTTCACCTGTTCATCCTGAAAAAAATATTCCACCTGATGTATATCGACTTTTTCCCCACGGTTTTCCTGAATGATATCCACCGCCTCTTTGATATGCCCGATGCCACGTTGGCTTAGAATATCCAGCTTTTCGAAACACAGATCTTCGGCCATATACATGTCCCATTGCGTAGTTGGAAAGCCCTTGGGTGGTAAATCGAGTGCGGTATAATAGGTGAGTGGTTCTTCCGAAATCAAGATGCCACCGGCATGAATGCTGCGATTATTGGGGAAATCAACCATCTGTTTTCCAAGTGTACGAATGAGATCTGTAATTTCGTTTTTATTCCGCTCGTTATTCGGATCGTCAACCAGTAAGTCGATTTCTTCTTTTGGAAGCCCGAAAACCTTGCCCAGTTCGCGGTAAATTGAGCGATCTTTAAAAGTGGACGTGGCGCCCAGCAAAGCCGTGTGGTCGCGCCCATATCGCTTGAAAATATAATCCTGAACCTGCTCGCGGTCGCGCCACGAATAATCGATGTCGAAATCGGGTGGGGAAGAGCGTTGGGGATTCAGGAAACGCTCGAAATAAAGATCAAGTTTAATCGGATCGACATCGGTAATTTTCAGGCAATAGGCAACGATGCTGTTTGCTCCGCTGCCGCGCCCCACATGATAAAATCCGCACGACATACTATAGCGGATAATGTCCCAGGCTATCAGGAAATATGCTGAAAACCCCAGCTTGTCAATGATTTCGAGTTCGTGGGCAATTCGCTTTTTTGCCTCCGGATTGTTCTTTCCGTAGCGGTAAGCCATGCCGTCGAGTGCCAGTTTCTGTAGTAAAAGCCGGTCGTCATAAGCCGATTGACCAAAAAGTTTTTTATTCTTGACCGACTTGAAATCAAAGCTTATACTACACGAGTTCATCAAAACTTCTGTGTTTCGGATAATTTCAGGATGATCCCGAAACTGATGCCTCAAACTTTGATCATCCATGATTTCCATTTCATCGGCAAACTGGTTTTCCTGAAGTTTGCTGATCAGTACATTGTGATCGATGGCCCGAAGCGCCTTGTGCAGAAACTGCCCATCCATATTTTTAAAGGTAACCGGCTGCCAAACGACCAATTTTTCAATAAAATTTCGGTATTCAGAAGTGAGAAGTCTGTTCAGTTGTTTGCTTTTGATGCCTGTAAATTCATTTTCAAGCAATTCGGGTGCTGCCTTTTTCCCGAAGGGATAAATGATATAAACGTGGTTAAATTTCGGAGCATCCGCCGAATATTTTTTCTGCTGAAGGTTGTGTTCGGTTTGCCAGTCGTTCAGTTCTTTCAGTCCCTCCCGGTTTTTTGCCAGCCCGATGTAAAGTAGCTCGTCGTCGTTCCGAAACTCGCACCCGGCAATGGGTTTAATGCCTTTCTTTTGTGCCTCCAGCACAAATTCAGGAATACCCATGGTTGTATTGATATCGGTGAGCGCGAATGTTTCAACACCGTTTCCGATAGCCAAATCAAGCAATTCGCCGATGCCGAGCGTTCCATAGTGCAGACTGTAATATGAATGGCAATTGAGGTACATGTTTAAAACTAAATTGTTATGAGGTATGGGTTGCGAGTTTTGAGTTCGGAGCTAGTAAAAATGTTCCTGAGTTCCTGAGTAACATGGACCTGATGTAAAACAATTTTCAAATCTCTATATTTTCAAATTATGACATCTGAGACTGAACACTGAGACTGGCAACTTTTTTTTCTACTCCCGAAGCGCGGTGGATGGCATCGGAGCCGTAACGTATCCTGATCTTGTCCATCGACAGGTAAAGTTTAATCATTTTGTCGTTGTTGTCGAATAGATCGAGTTGCTGAACGCCTCCGATCAGTCCACCCAGTTTCACGCCAATCAGCCGGATGAGCATTCGTCGTTCGTACAGACGCCGGAACAAATCGAGTGCAGTGTCCATCAGGGTGTGATCGAATGAGGTATAAGCAATTTTCTTTTGCAAAGTGTGCGTGTCGAAATTTGAATAGCGGATTTTAACAGTCACTACTGAGGCCAGTTTTTGTTTTTTCCTCATTTTAAACGCGATTTTCTCGACCATGGCAATCAGCAGGCGTTCGAGCATCTGAATATCAATGGTATCCGTTTCAAAAGTACGCTCTGTGCTGATTGATTTTTCTTCTGAATAGCGTACGACTGGAGAAAAATCGACTCCATTTGCCTTGTTCCAGATATCTATTCCTGATTTTCCAAGGACACTTTGGATCATTTCCGGAGGAATCTCACTCAGGGTTCGAATGGTAAAGACGCCCATTGAATGGAGCAATTGTCGGGTTTTGTCGCCCACACCGGGGATCTTTTTGATCGGGAGTGGGTTTAGAAATGGTTGTACAAAATCGCGCGGAACTTCTTTTTCCCCGTTAGGTTTGGCCTCGCCAGTGGCAATTTTCGATACGGTTTTATTCACCGACAATCCGAATGAAATAGGCAATCCGGTTTCGCTGATGATTCGGCTACGCAGTTCGTGTGCCCATTTGTACGAACCAATAAAGCGATCCATTCCTGAAATATCGAGGTAATGCTCGTCGATCGAAGCTTTTTCATATACCGGGGCACAATCGGCAATCACATCGGTAACCAGCCGCGATTGTTTGCTGTATTCGTCCATATCGCCACGAATGACAATGGCGTCGCGGCAGAGGTTCAAGGCCATTCGCATGGGCATGGCCGAATGAACGCCAAATCGCCGGGCTTCGTAGCTGCAACTGGCCACTACGCCACGATCGGATAGTCCGCCGATAATAACAGGTTTACCGATTAATGCGGAGTTTCCCTTTCGCTCAACCGACACAAAAAAGGTGTCGAGGTCTAAATGTACTATAGTGTTATTTTGAAAATTCATGGTATTATCCTCCCTGCGTTTCGGTCATCTTGTCATCCTGAACTTGTTTCAGGATCTCCACATCTCAATGTCAGACCCCGAAATGCCTGCCAGCCGGCAGGCTGGAATTTGGGGTGACTGTCTGTGAGAGAGTTGAAAAAAAATGCGTCTATTTTTGTCATTTAAAATCAATTTCATATATTTGACCATTATATAATCATATTTGACGATTATAATTTAGTCAATAGTATTTAAACTTCCAAATATGTATTTCGATTCGAATATTAAATTTTTGAGAAGTCGCAAGAAACTAACTCAGGATCAGTTATCTGTCGCTTTGGAAATAAAACGTTCGACCCTGAATAATTACGAGAATGGCATTTCGGGTCCGAGCATTCAGTCGCTGGTTATCTTGTCTGATTATTTTCACGTGGCGATCGACACACTTCTTCGCGTTGATTTGGCCAAACTGCGCGAAAGTCAGCTTTACGAACTGGAGCACGGGCAGGATGTTTTCCTGAAAGGCAGTAATCTGCGGGTGATGGCCACCACGGTCGACCGGCAGAACCGCGACAACATCGAACTGGTTTCTGAAAAAGCCAAGGCTGGCTATACCAATGGGTTTTCCGATCCGGAATATATTGCTGAATTACCGGTATTTCAGCTTCCGTTTTTATCGACCGAACGTAAATACCGCACTTTCCAGATCAGCGGCGACTCGATGTTACCGGTTCCCGATGGTGCATGGATTACCGGTGAATTCGTTCAGGACTGGAACGAAATCAAAACCGGCGATTTGTATGTGGTACTGACTTTGAATGAAGGCCTGATTTTTAAACAGTTGAAAAATGAACTGGCTGAACACGGACATTTGCAACTGATTTCACTCAATCCGGCTTACCAGACTTATCAACTGGGAGCGACTGAAATTAGGGAAATCTGGAAGTTTGTGCATTACATCAGCAGAGAAGTGGCAGAACCGCAGTTGGCTGATAATAAGATCGTCCTGCAATTAAAAGAATTGACTGAGGAAGTACGGGGATTAAAACAAAGGTTTGAGAACCGTTAGTTTATGCTTTTTCTATTGTTTCAGTTAGTTTCTGACCATTGTAGCTGGCTACTGGTGATTGAAAGTAAGTAGCTAACTGCAAGTCGATTTTTGGTAACTCCGAATTTCGGACTCTAGGCACTTCGCACTTTATTTGTACCTTTGAATTTCAAAATCTGCTTGTTATGCCTTTCATTCAGCTCGAAAAATGTACCCGTTGTTTAAAATGTGAAAAGGATTGTCCGGCCAATGCCATTACCATTGCTACCGGCGAAATATCAAATGCCTGCATTCATTGCGGGCATTGCGTGGCCATTTGCCCTGAAATGGCTGTACGGCCCGATTTTGGCGACGTATTTCTGCTTCAGCCTCACGAAGTGACTTCGAAGAATTTTAGAAATCTGGCTTCCTCAATTCGTTCGTGCCGCAGCTATTTAAGAAAAGATGTTCCCGATGCTGTTTTGCTTCAACTGATTGACAATATGAAACATTATCCGTCGGCCAGCAATGCCCGTCCGCTACAGATTTCCTTAGTGCGGTCGAAGGAAAAAGTAAAGCTACTGAATGACATGACTGAAGATGCTCTGATTCGCAAATTCAGCTTAATTACTTCGCCCTGGATTAGTCCTTTTCTTCGGATTCTTATGCCATCTTTAAATCTTAAAAAGCTGCGACGATACAGAGATTCATTTATTGCCCGAAAACAAGAAAACGATTCACAGATTTGTTATCATGCTCCGGCAGTGATCCTTTTTCATGGCGAAGTTTCGATGACCGGAATGGCTGAGGCTGACGCAAACATCTGGGCTACTTACACTTCAATTTACGCCAATACTTTGGATATGGGAACTTGTTTCAATGGTTTTATTGTAAAGGCAATGGAAAAAAACAGCAAGTTGAATCCTCATTTTAAAGTGCCTTCAGGCCATAAGGTTTATGCAGCTTTGTTGGTTGGGTACCCAAAAGTTAAGTATAGGAACGAATCTTCGCGGCAGAGTCCTGTAGTTGTTCTGCTTTAATTTTATCTCGTGTTATTACAGAAAAAGACAGCCAATTGGCAGCCTCAGGGCACGAATCTTATTTGTTGACAGGTCGGCTTTACATTAAGGGGGTTCTCGGTTGACGGTTCAGTAATCTCATAAGAAGGAAGTTTGAAAAAACGTCTCATAAAGATTATATTATAAAATATTTTTAAAAAGCTCTACTTTAATCGATAATAAGGAAAATCCGTTTTTTTATTACATTCTTAGCCACTACTTTTGAAATATTAAAAATACAAAACCAAAACATGAACGACTTATTAATCAAATTGGCTGAATGTGTTGAATTTGGCAAAATCAATTTAGCCTCGCCATACCCACCTCAAATGAAAGGACAGGAAGGAGCTGACGAAATTACCCGCCGTGCGTTAGAAGAAGGAGTAAATCCTCAGGATATTTTATCAAAAGGTTTGATGCCTGGAATGGAGCGGATAGGAGTGAAGTTTCGTGAAAATAAGGTTTTTGTTCCTCAGGTTTTGATGTCGGCTAAGGCAATGAGTACTGCGATGATTCATCTGAAACCCCATTTTTTATCGGGTGCTGCCAAGCAAAAGGGGACTTTTATTATTGGAACAGTTTTGGGTGACTTGCACGATATTGGTAAAAATCTGGTTGGAATGATGGTGGAAGGAAACGGATACAAAGTAATTGATCTGGGAACCGATGTCAGTTCTGATAAATTTATAGCTGCGTTAAAAGAAAATCCGGGTGCAGTGGTGGGGCTGTCTGCTTTGTTAACCACGACAATGGCAAGTATGGAGAAAATTACAAAAGAAATTAAAGAAGCTTTACCTGAAACGCTGGTTACGATTGGCGGTGCCCCGGTGAATTACGAATTTTGTTTAAAAATCGGAGCTGATAATTATTCTGCCGATCCGCAAAGACTCGTAGAGTTTCTGAATGTGAAAATCGCCTAAAAATAAAACGTATTCTGTAATAAGATTAAACCTTAATTTTTACAATTCAAGGCACTCACTATTAAATATTTGGTTATGCGCAAATTAATTCCGGAAATAAAAAAGGGTAAGGTGTTGGTTTCTGACGGTGCCTGGGGTACATTTCTTCAGAAAAAAGGATTGAACCCTGGCGAGTGCCCTGAAGAATGGAATATCTCCAGACCGAACGATGTATTTGAAATTGCCCAAAGTTATGTCGATGCAGGTGCCGATACGATTGAAACCAACAGTTTTGGTGGAAGCTATTTCAAACTTAAAAATTACGGTTTTGAGAATCGTGTTTTCGAAATTAATAAAGCAGCAGCTGAAATTAGCAGGAAAGCTGCCGGACCAGATCGCTTTGTGTTAGGTTCAGTTGGGCCAACTGGTAAACTACTTCTGATGGAAGAAGTCACAGAGGTTGAACTTTACAATGCTTTCAAGGAACAATCCATGGCTCTTGAGGCTGGTGGAGCTGATGCTATTGTGATTGAAACTATGACAGACCTTGATGAAGCTCGTATTGCTGTGAAAGCTGCCAAGGAAAATACTGGTTGCGAAGTCATTTGCACCATGACTTTCGATAAGATCATTGGTGGCGAATACCGAACTATGATGGGAATTTCGCCTACTGAAATGACTGAAGCTCTTGTTGATGCCGGAGCCGAAGTGATTGGCGCCAACTGTGGAAACGGTATTGCCGACATGATCGGTATTGTAAAAGAAATAAGGCAGGCAAATGCTACTATTCCAATTTTGATTCACGCCAATGCCGGAATGCCTCATTATCATGATGGTGAAACTACGTTTCCCGAATCTCCTGATGATATGGCTGCAAGGGTAAAGGAAATTGTGGAGGCCGGTGCAAACATTATAGGTGGCTGCTGCGGCACAACTCCCGATCATATTTGCGAAGTCCATCATGTTGTAAGGAGTTTATAGCAAGCATTCAATTATTCTGTAGTTTTTAAGGCCGCAGTTGGTGATTGATTTATGGGTTTTAGTAAAACTAAATCCCTGATGAGTTTGACTTTCTGGTATTAGAAAAATAAATTTTTGCACAGCATGGTCCGCGAAATCTCATATTTGTATAGTGAATTAACTATAGATATTAAATATTTATCGACGATGCTTGGATTTCCTGATGGCGATCTTCCTGAACCATTTGGCGAATATGTGGTTCAAGCCATTCAAGAAGCAGAATTTCTATGCGACATTCGAGGAGCTTTCCGCTTTTCAGAGAATAGTGAGTTTTCTGCAAATAATAGTCTGATTCTGGTTGAAGGACTTGAATTTGGTATTGGAAAGACTGTTGCCAAAGAGTTAAGGAATGCCGCATCGGTAGCTTTTTTCATTTGTACGGCAGGTGAAAGAATCAGTCGTCGTTCTCAGGAGTTATTAGTGGGTGATGATCCGGTTTTAGGCTATGTGTTTGATCTGTTGGGTTCAATGATCGTGGAGTCTGCCACGGATAAGATGCAGGTGGAAATTGAAAAAATTGCACTTTTCGGAGGATTACAGATCACAAATCGTTACAGTCCGGGCTATTGTAAATGGAGTGTCGCTGACCAACACAAACTCTTTTCACTTTTTCCGCCAAATTGTTGTGGAATCAGACTTACGGATTCTGCCCTGATGTATCCGATCAAATCTGTTAGCGGAATTATTGGTATTGGCGCTGATGTTTCTTTCAGAGAATATAATTGTAATTTATGTACTCAGGTTGACTGTTTTCAAAGAAATCATCACCGAATGATTTAAGGTTTTCAATTCTTATTAGGCTATTGACAATATATCTAACTAAACTTAATCGATATGAATATGATTAAATATCAAAACCATTTTTTTAGCTTCATCGTTTATCTCCTTCTGGTCACTTTCTTTTCCAATACGGTAAGCGCCAATATGCTTCCAGGTGTCCACATTTGGGAAATGCAGGAAATTACACTGAAAGCAGAGAAAAAATATAACAATTATTATAAGGATGTTACTTGTTGGGTCGAATTAAAAGGCCCTGGTTTCTCAAAACGAGTATATGGTTTTTGGAATGGTGATAATATTTTTAGTGTACGTATTGTTGCAACCGCTCCTGGAAAATGGCAATGGACAAGCGGTTCAAATCATTTGGACGATCAGGGACTGAATAATCAAAATGGAGATTTTGTTGCTATTGCCTGGACAAAAGAAGAACAGCAGCAAAATCCTAACCGACGTGGCTTTGTTCGTGCCACACCTAACGGTCATGCGTTGCAATATTCGGATGGTACTCCGTTTTTTATGGTGGGAGATACTTGGTTAGCAGGATCAACATGGCGGTTGCCATTCCGTAATGAACCAACCTCGAAAAATTATGTTCCCGGTCCCGGGATTGGGTTTGAGGATGCGGTTACTTATCGAAAAAATCAGGGATTTAACTCTGTAAGTATGATTTCATGTTTTCCCAATTGGGAAGCAGATGGAAATGCAAATACGTATGCTGATGAAAACGGGATATTTGTCCGGAATGCGTGGGAGAAATTTGATTACCCGGTTAGTAAAAATCAGGTGACAGCAAAAGATATGCGTGATGAATCAGGAAATAAGCCCTTTAAAATGTCGGAGGAGCATAAAGGAGTGGCCGATTTCGACCGGATCATCCCGGAATATTTTCAGAGTCTGGATAAAAAGATGCAGTATTTATCCGATCAGGGATTTGTCCCATTACTTGAAACTGTAAGAAGAGACATGTGTCCGACTTGGAAAGCCTATTTCGATTTTAATGAATCGTATTCCCGATTTGTACAATACCTGATTTCGAGGTACGGTGCTTATAATTTTGTTTTTAGTGGAATTCATTTGGATTGGATTCCTAAAGAATATAGCCTTACGGCTGATGAATTTAATGAGGCATTGACTTATCATTTAAACAAATATGGCCCATTACCCTTTGGACAGATCCATACAACACTCATTAATAATTCAACCTATACACAATTTGGCCATTACAAAGATTGCCCTTGGTTAACCATGCACAGCGTAGGAAATAAACCTCGGGACCATCGGGTTTCAGGAGCATTGGATACACTTTTTAATCTTAAGCCGCCTTATCCTGCGATAAATTTTGAACCATATTATACAGGTTGGGACCACGAGATAAATAAACCAAACGGTGAACGCCCTCCGGCAAATTCAAAGCGCGACAACTATTTTTCGCGGGCACAAATGTACGGGTCAGTTCTTTCTGGAGGTTTGTCGGGCCATGTTCACGGAACAGCCGCTTACGACATTACTTCTACTGGAGAACCAGCAGGTATGAGACCACATATTTGGGATGCCTTAAAATATGAATCGGCAAATTACATGCAATATCTGAATGCGTTTATACTTTCAGAAGGAAATAAGTACCAGAATTTGCAACCTGCCTATATGGATATTAATCCTCAGAAGGCTCCTGGTAGCCCGGGAATGGGACTGGACGGCTGGGCATATATGATGCGTACCCCTGAAAAAGATTTAGCATTACTCTATTTTGAAAATCAATCTGTTGTGCCTGAATTATCTGGATTTGTTCCGAATGTAAAATATTCGTTAGAGTGGTACAGTCCAATTAATGGTGAATGGAAAAATGCTGTCATCATTCAGGCAGATAAAGATGGAAAACTTATAATTCCATTTTTCCCTGACAAACAGAATCCATCTGTTATTGACTGGGCTGCTAAAATCATTAAAACAAACTAATACAGGCAATTGAAAAATTCATTTCTTCAGTAGTGATCGAATTAAAAAGCCACAAAATCAATGATTTGTGGCTTTTTATTACGGCATTAAACCCCATTTTGTCGGGGTAGCCGGACGAAGGATATAATCTCTTAAATACTGGTTGTCAATTATATATATGATTCTGTTTCAATCTTGGGCACCTATTAGGGCACTTAAATTTCAAACATTTATTTTCTTGTAAATGAACTATGAAAAGAACGATTTTGACCAAAGTTAATCAAACTTTATCAAAATTCATAGAAGTGAATTAAAACTATTTTTGTTCATTCAACTGACTTTATTTACGATCAATTTCCCTTAAACGATCAATTGCTTTTTGCTCATTGGATAAAACATCTTTTTGTATTTCTTTGATTCTTTTCTTATCCCGGTTATAATAAAAAATATCCTCAAGTTTGTTTAGGCCTTCCCGGTTGATGCCATTAGTCGACTGGATATACCGGTACTTGAGGTCATTGTCCAACATCCGTGATTTTGCATCCAGTAGGCGGATGTTACCAAACAAGGAAGCCAGGAGCAAAACAGAAAGTGAAACTATTGATACGACCACTTTTGAGGATTTCAGATCAACGATATGGTGATGATGAACCTTTGAATCCGGCTTCTGACTAATGGTTATTCGTTTGAGCTCTTCCATCTGAGACAAAACACGCTTTTCAGACTCCCGGACTGATTCCGAAACCTGTCCTGTTTTTTGTTCTGTATTCTGCAAATGAGATGCGATCACCCGGATTAACTGCTCCGGCTTGATCATCTCGGATTTGGACTCTGGTTTGGGTTCGGTTATGGTTTCCGAAACCGGAGTTATTTCTTTCACGACAGCCTTTTCATCCAGTTTTATCTCAATGGATCTGAGCAGGCTTTTGATCTCCTCAAACATTACACCGACCATCGAATTGTTATTTCCCATTGCTTACCTGTTTTGTTTTATTTATCAGCTAATTGTTAAAAATTACCTTCGCAGACCCTTTCTCCTATTGATATGAGGAATATTTTCGTTCTTCTTTCTGTTTTCTTCATAGGATGATTTTCTCAACTGGTATAAAAAATCGTTGACTAAACTTCCTGAAGGAATGCTTACCGGCAGAGTATGCCTGTGATGTGATTCGCTGCTATGCAACTGTAACGCATTCACTCTTAGCTGGTGATCTATCTTGGAATAACTAAACTGCCGGTCCACTTTTGACCCGGTAATGGAATACCCGTTCTTATCGAATATCACGCCCTGAATCTCATCCGTTTTCCCTTTAAATTTGAAAGTCACCCCAATCTTATGGTCCTTTAATTCACTAATTAGCTGATGCCAGTTTTGGCAATTTGGAACCGTTGTCTTCAATGAATTGTAAATCTCGTATTTCGTTTTATCCGGCTCCCGTAAACGGTTTTCTTTGACCTTTTCTTTTCCGGAAGCAAAGTATAATCCGTATTCCCGTGTCAACTCTTTGCAAATTTTTTCACTTCGGAAACGGTCATTCCGGTCAGAAATGGTTTTACCATTGTTATCAACCCGGTTAAACACAAGGTGGATATGCGGGTGTTCCTTGTCGTAATGACGGGCAATCAGGTATTGGGTATCCAGGATTCCCATCCGTCCCATGTAATCCTTTGCTATTTGTACCATGAATCCATTGGTGAGCTTTTCCTTGTCCTGTGCCGAAAAATCAAGAGATATATGCCCGACCGGTTTGGTTAATCCCGGGTTTAGCTCTGATTGGAAAATGAAGCTTTGGATAATGGTATCCGTGCTTTTTAGCCTGACATCGTTAGTGTCCAGAATTTCGGCTTCTTTGGCCTTGTCCAGAATGTAGTTGACCACTCCTTTGAAGCCCTGCCCTTTGACAATCTTAGCCATCATTGCGGATATGATTGATCAGGTTATCGATCCGGTCGGCAAGTTGAAGGTATTCACTCCGTGCATTCAGGTAACCCTGGGCATTGGCTTTATGGGCAACCTGGTTCAGGTTGTTGGCCATTCCGCAAAGTTTACGAACCAGACCGCGAAATTCGGGAGTAAACCGCTGGCGGATGACGCTGTGAAAGACAGATTGTCGGATACATTCGCTGACAGATAATCCAGCTTCCTGCGATTTGGCTTTAAGGGTATAAAACTCTAAGGTATCCATCTTGACATTTACCCTGTAAATCTTTTTCTGGCCGATTGGCTTTGCCGGCCGACCTGTTTTGTTTTGAGTTTTCATTTTCTGCTATTCTGAACATTTTCCTAATAGACCAGCGGGATGAAACGACAGTTTTGGTATGACCAAAACATAAACTTGCTATCCACACCTTTTCACTAGTTGCTCTTTAAAAATAAGCTAACGTTCTGAATTACAAAAGCATGAAAATAAACCAAATTAATCCAAATTGAATTATTTGAGGCAATTGGACATCAGATTTCCGAAGAAAAAGAAAAAACAGTCAAAAAAATAAAAAGAAGGCAAATCAAAAAGCCGGGACGGTTGAAAATGCCAGACTGTTCCGCCAACCCTATAACAGTCTGATTAAAATTCCAAAGAGAGAACAGAAAGCGGAACACTTGCCCTGGTCTTGCATTTTCAGGGAAACGGACCGGCTAAATTTGCCTTGCTTTTTGGATTTTGACCAAATGGCAACTTATAAAAAACTATAGGTGTGCAGGCAAAAGACAAGTTTGGTTCCAGTACCGTAACGATGCGATTGGGTGGGATGAAATGGAGCTTGTTTTCGGTTTCGCGCTGGGGATTGCAGGTTTGGGAAAGCCGGGGCAAGCAAAATGGAATCGGGGTGGAAATCGCAGAATGGAGGAAAGGGGCCACTCTTGTCGTGGGTAACCGAGGCTAATGGCAGACAATGAACAGAATGAAACGTAAGGTGGCGGAACGAAGTGCAGCCCTGAAGTGAAATGGCGTGAAGCGGAAGACATTGGCCGCAGGTGGGGACGTGGAACTTACTTAAATTGTGATCACTAAAGGGTTTTTTATTAGTAACTTGGAAATGAGAATATCGTTGATACAGACAAAAGTCATTAGAATATTTGTTGTGAACGACAAAAAGTCGTTTGATAAAATGTATATTTGTATAGAAAAGACGTTCGAATAAATGTATTAACGCCAATTTGCTATGGAAAGAATTGCAATGAAGGAACTGGTAACCTGGAAAAATAAGCCCGGACGAAAACCCCTGATTATACGTGGAGCCCGTCAGGTTGGCAAGACCTGGCTGATGAAAGAGTTTGGCCAAAATGAATATAGCCAGAAGGCCTATGTAAATTTCGAGAGTTCGAAGCTCCTGAAAACATTGTTTGTCGATAATTTCGATATTAACAGAATTATAACCGCATTACAAATTGAAACCGGGATCCAGGTTAATCCGGAAAATACACTTATTATTTTTGATGAAATACAGGAAGCTGAAGGGGCGATAACTTCTTTGAAATACTTTTGCGAGAATGCTCCGCAATATCATATTATTGCAGCAGGCTCCCTGCTTGGGGTGGCCATGCACAAACACACCTCTTTCCCTGTCGGAAAAGTTGAATTTCTTGATCTTTATCCGCTCAATTATACCGAATTTCTGTTGGCACTGGATCAACAACCCTTGCTTAATCTTTTAAAAAGCAAAGATTGGACACTCATTAAAAGCTTCAAAGAGAAATACATCCAACTCTTACGGCAATATTACTACATCGGGGGTATGCCGGAAGTTGTACTTTCATATCGGACACAAAACGATTTTAAGGAGGTTCGTGTCATTCAGAAACGAATACTTACAGCTTACGAACATGATTTTTCAAAACACGCTCCAAGTGATATCGTTCCCCGCATCAGGATGCTTTGGAACTCTATTCCATCACAACTGGCGAAAGAGAATAAAAAGTTTATCTATGGAGCAGTTAAGCCTGGTTCACGTGCAAAAGACTATGAGCTGGCATTGTCCTGGCTTATTGATTGCGGTTTGGTTCATAAAGTTTGTCGGGTATCAAAACCCGGAATTCCATTGAAAGCCTATGAGGACTATAATGCTTTTAAGTTATTTATTGCCGATGTAGGCTTAATGGGAGCCATGGGAGATATTGACGTTCGGACTTTGCTTGAAGGAAATATGATATTTGAAGAATTTAAAGGAGCTTTGACCGAACAATACGTTTTACAACAATTAGCCTCGATACGCGATTTTGTGATTTATTATTGGTCGGCAGAGCGGTCAACCGCTGAAATCGATTTCTTGATACAGTATTCGGGCGAAGTAATTCCTATCGAAGTAAAAGCGGAAGAGAATCTGCAAGCAAAAAGCCTGAAAGCATTTTGTAAAAAATATTCGCCCCAAACGGCAGTCAGAACTTCCATGTCAGACTTCAGAAAAGAGGATTGGTTGACAAACCTTCCTCTGTATGCAATAGATGAATTAACGGAATTATTATAGTTGTAGCAGTATATTGTTTGCATGAAGAAAGACTCAAAACATGAATATACTAACCCGTTGTGCGATTAAGATGCGAGAGCATACTTAAGTTTATTCAAGGGTTTGTTGTTTAAAAAGTTAAAATATTGAAGCACTGTCACTGCTGTAATTTTTGATAAAATGCGAACCGAAATGCCCAGGTTTGATTTTGCATAATTACGCTTGAGCATAAATTGATCGCATAGTTGAGAGAATAGAGTTTCGATTCGTTTTCTTGACTTTTTAAAAATGTATGCAAAAGGTTCTTTGGCTTTTTGATTGCTTCTTTTGGGTGTTTCTAATCGAATATTGCACGATGAAAACAAGTCCAATTGATGTTCTTTTGACAGATACCCTTTGTCTCCAATGAGCCTGCAATTGCTTAATTTAG
>Ga0302292_1001178_pt1 | contig 17182 bp, 13 predicted proteins | sample III_Fen_N2_1_FD_194553 | JGI IMG/M metagenome (GOLD analysis project Ga0302292, IMG submission 194553) | Peat permafrost microbial communities from Stordalen Mire near Abisko, Sweden - III_Fen_N2_1 | ecosystem: Environmental > Terrestrial > Soil > Wetlands > Permafrost | place: Sweden: Abisko...
TGATTTGGAAGGAAGCGAACTTCCAAGAATTTATGATGCCCTTGAAATTGAAAGGGAAGGTATGGAGAATCTGGTACTCGAATGTGAACAACACATAGGAGAGAATACTGTTCGTGCTATTGCCATGGATTCGACTGACGGATTTAGGCGCGGAATGGATGTTATTGCTACCGGGAAACCAATTACAATGCCTAGAGGTGAAATTGGATTAGGCCGCTTGCTTAATGTAACCGGGGATCCTGTTGATGGACTGGAAAAATTACCTAAAAACGGATACAGTATTCATAACGAGCCGCCGTTGTATGAAGATTTAACGACTGAAACTGAAGTGCTTTTCACTGGAATTAAAGTAATTGACTTGATTGAGCCCTATGCTAAAGGAGGTAAAATTGGTTTGTTTGGTGGAGCCGGCGTTGGTAAAACAGTTTTAATTCAGGAATTAATAAATAATATTGCTTTAGCTCATAGCGGATTGTCGGTGTTTGCCGGAGTGGGAGAGCGTACCCGTGAAGGAAACGACTTGCTTCGCGAAATGATTGAAGCCGACATTGTTAACTATGGCGAAGCGTTTAAAAAATCGATGGAAGAAGGTAACTGGGATCTATCGAAAGTTGATCCAGAAGCCGTAAAGAAATCCAAACTTGCACTTGTTTTCGGTCAAATGAACGAACCTCCAGGCGCTCGTGCCCGTGTGGCTCTTTCAGGATTAACCATTGCCGAAAGTTTACGAGATGGCGATGGAAGTACCGGTAAAGGTCGCGATATTCTGTTTTTCGTCGATAACGTTTTCCGCTTCACCCAGGCCGGATCTGAAGTTTCAGCTTTACTCGGACGTATGCCTTCTGCTGTTGGTTATCAGCCAACTTTAGCTACTGAAATGGGTATAATGCAAGAGCGCATTACATCGACCAAAAACGGTTCAATTACATCCGTTCAGGCAGTATATGTGCCTGCCGATGACTTAACAGACCCGGCTCCAGCTACCACTTTTGCCCACTTGGATGCTACAACAGTTTTAAGCCGTAAAATCTCAGAATTGGGTATTTATCCGGCTGTGGATCCACTGGATTCAACTTCCAGAATTTTGACACGCGAAGTTGTAGGAGACGAACATTACGATTGTGCCCAAAAGGTTATTATGATATTACAGCGATACAAGGAACTTCTGGACATTATTGCTATTCTTGGAATGGACGAGCTTTCTGAAGAGGATAAACTGATTGTACACCGCGCACGCCGGGTACAACGCTTCCTTTCTCAGCCTTTCTTTGTGGCCGAGCAATTTACAGGTTTGAAGGGCCAGTTGGTTTCTATTGAGGATACGATTAAAGGATTCAATATGATTATGGATGGTGAAGTTGATCAGTATCCTGAAGCAGCGTTTAACTTGGTTGGGAACATCGATCAGGCCATTGAAAAAGGAGAAAAATTGCTTACCGGTGCTTAATTCTGATAATGATGTTTTTACTTTTTACTTAATCCTCATGATACTAGAAATTATTACTCCCGATAAAAAGGTTTATTCTGGTCAGGTTAAACTAGTGCAGTTACCCGGAATTGCAGGGCTTTTTGAAATTCTAAATAACCATGCCCCGATTATATCCACACTCGAAAAAGGAAAGATAAAAGTAGAGGAGGAAAGCGGCCAAGTACTTTACTTTGAGGTTGAAGGGGGTATTGTTGAAAATAAAGACAACAAAATTATAGTACTTGCCGAGTCGGTTTAGCCGGCAGAAGCGATAAACTGATTATATTTAAACCCTGAAGATTTTACACTTCAGGGTTTAATTTTGAAGACAAAATTCCTTATTATACGTTTTAGCTCTATTGGCGACATTGTTTTGACATCGCCTGTTGTTCGGTGCCTGAAAACTCAATTTCCGGAGGCAGAAGTTCATTTCCTCACCAAAAAGCGAAATGCCGATCTGCTGGAGGCAAATCCATATATTGATAAAATTCAGCTTTTTGACCATTCTCTGTCAGATGTAATTCAGACATTGAAAAGTGAGAATTATGACTATATTATTGATTTACACAATAATTTAAGAAGCTTGGCTGTTAAGCTGAGGCTAAAAGTAAAATCATACAGTTTTAATAAGTTGAATTTTCGTAAGGTTTTACTTACCAAGCTTAAGTTGGATATGATGCCTGAAGGCCATATTGTTGACCGTAATTTAGGAACATTACGCCAATTCAATATTCAGAATGATGGGAAAGGACTCGAGTATTTTATTCCTAATGAGGACAAATTTTCCATTTCGGAGTTACCAGACAATTATTTAGATGGATATGTGGCTCTAGTTTTGGCTGGAACTTATACTACCAAGAGACTGCCTGTTGAAAAGGTTAAAAAATTGATTTCTGAGAGTAGTATTCCGTTTGTGTTACTAGGTGGAAAAAGTGAACGTATATTGGCTGCCAGCATTCTGGAATGGAATACGGGAAATGTAATTGATTTTACCGGAAAACTACGAATTAACCAATCGGCTAGTCTAGTGAAAAATGCCAGATTAGTTATCTCAAATGATACAGGATTAATGCACATTGCCGCAGCTTTTCACAAAAAAATACTGTCTGTTTGGGGAAATACATCGCCTGAATTGGGAATGTATCCATATTTGCCTGGCGAAGGATCAGAAATCCTTGAAGTTAAAGGTTTACCGTGTCGGCCATGTTCAAAACTTGGCTACAGTGAGTGCCCAAAAAAGCATTTTCGTTGCATGAACGATATCCCTGAAGATCGGATTATCGATTGGGTAAACAGAGAATTATAGCACTGGAATTGGTAATGCTTATGTTTCTTCTTTGCCCTTTTCTAAATTATTCCTGAAAAGCTTTTTTAATCCGGAGAAGCGCTTCTTCTAGCATCGAACGGGTGCATCCAATATTCATGCGCATAAATCCGGATCCTTGTTTCCCGAACTGAACACCCCGGTTCAAACCAACTCCAGCATCAATCAGCTTTTGGTTAAGAGCTTCATCGCTCAGTCCAAATGCGGAAAAGTCGAGCCATATCAGGTAGGTTGCTTCTGGTCGCATCACCTTTACTTCAGGAAGATTAACTTTGAAATATTCTTCTAAAAAGTAATAATTTTTCTGAAGGTAATGCATTAGCTGATCCAGCCATTCATCTCCATAGTTGTAGGCAGCTTCGAGAGCAACTGTACCGAAAATATTTCCCATGTGGAGATGAGGTAGTTTCATCACCCTTTCATAGGCAACCAAATGCCGTTTATTCGGAATCACCAAAAAAGAGGTGGTTAATCCTGCCGTATTGAAGGTCTTGCTGGGAGCCATACAAATGACGCAGCTTTGTGCAATTTCGTCGGATATTCCAGCCAGAGGAGTGTGTCTGAAGCCATCAAATATCAAATCAGAATGGATTTCATCTGAGATAATCACAATTTTATTCTCCAGGCAGATTTGAGCAAGTTCTATCAGTTCTTTTTCGTTCCATGCCATTCCTCCCGGATTATGTGGGTTGCTTAGCAGCAATAGTTTGGTTGTTGGAGTAATTTTTTGTTTCAGGTCGTCCAGATCAAAATAGTAACGCCCGTTTTCAAGCTTGAGCGGATTTTCAATCATTTCGCGGCCTGTGCCTTTTACCGAATCGAAAAATGGGAAATATACCGGTGGCTGAATAATTACTCCATCTCCTGGCTTTGACAAAGCTTCGATTGCCATCGTGAGGCCCGCAACAACGCCGGGACTAAATGAAATCCATTCGGGCTTGATTTCCCAGTTGTGGCGCCGTTTTAACCAGTTTACAATTGACTGAGTGTACGATTCAGGGCGGAAAGTATATCCAAAGATTTCGTGTTCCGCACGTTTTTTAATTGCTTCAACGATAAAGTCGGGTGTTCTGAAATCCATGTCGGCTACCCAGAGAGGAAGAAGGTCAGCCTTTCCGAAGAATGAAGTGCGTGCATCAAATTTTATGCAGTTGGTATGGGTTCGGTCGACGATTTCGTCAAAATTATATGTTTTCATGCTTGAGTGGTGTTGTTGGAATTAGCTGTCAAAATTTATCTTTTCTTACTTGAGAATACTTGCTTAAACATCAATCTTCCTTAGATAGTTCAAGTCGTTTTCGGTTTCAACTTTGAGCACAAAATTGAATCGGTTCAGCGAAAGACAAAGATCGAAATCGGCTACAGGCGCCCAGTCTTGCTTTTCAGGTGCAAAAAAGCGTGCTCCGTCACCTTTCCTTATCTGTTCAACCATTGCCGGAAAATCATTGGATATCCCCTCCAGCTCATTTTTAATATAAACGGCCAGCAAAGTATCTTCGTCGGTTGGATATTGACAACTGTAACCCATACAAACCAACGATACTTTTTCAGGGTTTTGTTTCCGTATGTAATTAATGATAGCTTGTGCATTTACAAAGCTACCGGTCAGAATTTCATCAGCATGAGTGGCGTTTGCGATACCCTGCGTTCCGGAGCTTGTGGTATGAACCATGGTTTTTCCACTTAAATTGCCTGTCATCAGTTGTGATGGCGAGTTTCCATAGTCGAAGCCTTCGGGTTTTTGTTCGTTTCGTTCGCCAACAAGTATATATTCCGGATTTATTTGTTTGAGTTGATAGGCTTTTTCGAGATCGCCTACCGGATAAATTCGTTGGATGTTGCTGCCATATGCGTAACAGGCTGTTGAAAAAGCACGAAATACATCAATTATAACAGTTAATCCCTGAGCTTTTCGTGCTCCTTCAAGTAGTTGCAATATTTCAACGGTCATTGAATGAATCGTATTTTAGATTTGAATTAGTATTAAATATCAGGATTTAAGGTATTTGTGTTAATTTGTTTACATGGATTTAATGCAGACTGTATTCGTTAACGAAAGGGTAATGCTTCCTTAACGTATGTTGTACAGCATATATTTGAAAAGCATGTATGTTTGTAGTGTATTTAAAACACAGAAACATGAAAACAATTAAAACAATTTCAAAATTAACAATGTTGTTTGCATTTGTAGCATTTGCGAACACATTAATGGCTGGCGGAAATTTAAAAGTTAATATCCTTCCACTTTCCTCTGAAAAGGCAGTAGTAGCAATTTCTACAATTGACGCTGCAAATCTGCAGATCAGCATCAAAAATGAAAATGACGAAAATGTATATTATAAAGAAGCTGATGCTGGCACCGATTATCGCAGAATATTTGATTTTTCTAAGCTTGATAAGGGTGATTACACACTATCGGTTTCTTCGAATGGTTTAACCACTGAGCGTCCATTCAGTATCGACAGCAAGAACATCGCAGTTGGCAATGAAAAGAGTCTTATGGAACCTTACTTTGCCTATAAAAATGGTGTTTTGAAGATGTCGTATCTGAATTTTCCGGAAGAAAACGTAACTCTGAATTTTTATTCCGATAACGATTTGGTTTACACAAATAAAATTGGAAATCAATTCAATATTTTAGCAGGTTATGACCTTTCAAAACTTGAAAAGGGAACTTATACTGTAGTTCTTGCAAGCAAGAGTATTTCATATTCTTACGATTTAGATGTGAAATAATTAATTCGCAATATCTTATTAGAAAGAGCCACTTCGTAAGAAGTTGCTCTTTTTTTATTTCAACAATTGCAAGTTAGGTTTTCATTTTAAAGTGATGCAATGGCTTGTTTTTACGATCCGATAAAAGCCAAAATAAAGATTAAATTTGCGGATTAATAATATATAGGATTGTATGAGACGAGATGAGGTTGAGATAATGGCTCCGGTTGGTTCGTACGAATCGTTGATTGCGGCCATTCAGGCAGGAGCAGGATCGGTATATTTTGGTGTGGAGCAATTAAATATGCGTGCCCGGTCGTCGAATAATTTCACCATGGACGATCTGAAAAAGATCACTGAAATCGCACATTCAAAGGGAGTAAAAACCTATCTGACCGTTAATGTAGTGATATTCGACAATGAGTTGGATCAACTTCGCCGGATAATTGACGCTGCCAAAGTTGCTGGTATTTCGGCTATTATTGCTTCCGATATCTCAGCTATCATGTATGCCCGCCAAATTGGTGTCGAAGTGCATATCTCAACTCAGGTAAATATTACCAACATCGAAGCAGTGCGGTTTTATTCGCAATTTGCCGATGAGGTGGTTCTTGCGCGCGAAATGAACATTGGCCGCGTTTGGGAAATATCCCGCCAAATCAGGGAAGAAAACATTACCGGACCTTCCGGCGAATTGGTTCGACTCGAAATGTTTGTTCACGGAGCCTTGTGTATGGCTATTTCGGGCAAATGTTATCTCAGTCTCAACGAGATGAACTCATCTGCCAATCGCGGAAGTTGTATGCAGTCTTGCCGCCGGGCCTATATTGTTACTGATAAAGAAACCGGAGCAGAACTGGAAGTTGACAACGAATACATCATGTCGCCCAAAGATTTAAAGTCCATACATTTCCTGAATAAATTACTCGATTCCGGAGTATCTGTCCTGAAAATTGAAGGACGGGCGCGGTCTCCCGAATACGTTTATACCGTGGTTGAGTGTTACAAGGAAGCTGTTCAGGCGTATTTTGATGATGCGTTTACTGATGAAAAAATAGCCGATTGGGATTTACGTCTGGCAAGTGTTTTCAATCGTGGATTCTGGAATGGATATTACCTTGGGCAGCGATTGGGCGAATGGAGCAAAAACTATGGTTCACTGGCTTCGCACCGGAAAGTATACATCGGCAAAGGCCTGAATTATTTTTCGAACCTGAAGGTGGCCGAATTTAAGCTGGAGACCGGCCCCCTAAAGGTAGGCGATGAAATTTACATTACCGGACCAACTACCGGACTGCTAAAAACGGTAGTTTCAGAAATTCAGATCGACAAACAATCGGTTACTGAAGCTCAGAAAGGAACATACATTTCAATACCAATAGATACCAAAATCAGGAAATCAGATAAGTTGTACAAAATTGTGGAGGCATCGGAAGTTAAACTGCAATAGAAAATGTTTTATAGGCTAAGAGATCAACATTCTTTGTATTTTTGAGATAAATTTTTACCCTTTATGCGAAAAATCATTCTAATTTCTGGTATCCTAATTCTGATTGCAGCTGTTTTGTTTTTAGGCATAAAGTATTTTCCTACTAAGCAGGAAAAACCACTTATTCAGACTTTCTCAACCAAACAAAATCCGGCATTTAAGGCTGTTCCACAGAAAAGTCCGCTGATTATTGAAGTGAAAGATCAGGAAGGATTTTTCAAAACCTTAAAAGGCGATAATCCATTATTTGCCGAATTCAGACATATTCCTGAATTTGAAAACATTTTCTCAAACATCAGCCACCTGAGGGATTTTGTGAGCAGTCGTGCTGGAATTGCTAATCTTCTAAAGAGTAAATCAATAATAATTACGGTCAATCCAAGTGGAAAAAACCAGCTAGCCAATTTGTTTTTGGTTCAGATGAACGATCAGAATGAATCGAATACAGTGGTTGAAGTTATTTCACGAGAGTTGGGTTCCGAATATATTTCCACCCGTAAGAATTATGACAATGCAACCATAATAAACGCCAAGTCTACCAGCTTGAACTTCTATTATGCATGTGTGAACGACATATTCATGATTAGTGAAGATTTTATACTTGTTGAAGAAGCCATTCGACAATCAAAATCGGATAATCTTCTTAGCAATAACGAGTTTACAGAGGTTTATAAAACCATTGAAGAAACTGCTTTAGCTAATGTTTTCATCAATCATCAAACCATTTCGCAGATATTATCGAAGGTTGTTGCTCCTGAAATAAAGAAAATGCTTACCCAGATGACCTCATATTCCGACTGGTCGGAACTCGATCTTTCAGCCAAATCAACACAGTTTGAACTCAACGGATACAGTGTTACGAGAGATTCGTCGGATAATTATCTGAATATTTTTCATAATCAGGAAGCTGAAAAATTGACCATAGACAAGGCTATCCCAGTTAGCTCATCATATTTTGTTGCGCTGAATCTGAAGAATACAAGCCTTTACATCGATCGTTACGAGTCGTATCTTCGGACAAAGGGAAATTATTATCCACGGGAAATGAACCTGATTGAATTCAGGAAAAAAACAAATACCGACGCGGTAAAATTAATCAAGGAACTGGTTGGAAATCAGGTTGCCGGGGTATATACCAATATAAATAAGTCTAATCCATCACAGAATCGTTTTTTTGTGGCTGAGGTGATGAATAGTTCCGATGCCAAAGAAAAATTGAAAAAGGCTGTTTCGGAATATACCAGAATCGGTAGACCTGGAGAAGAAAAAATATTGACTGAATATGTGCTAGGCGACAAAAAAACATTCAATATTTATCGATTGCCCTTTGCCAATATGGCTGAGTCGCTTTTTGGGAAGGCTTTTTCAGGCATCAATGCCAATTATTTTGCGTTGTACGAAAAGTATCTTATTTGTGGTGATAACTTGCCCGGAATGAAGAATTACCTACAAAGTCTGGCTGCCGGAAAAACAATGGCTAATGATTCAATTTATCAGGCAAATATTAAAGAATCGCAGCCCAAACCGAATTTCTACATGTATTCCAGGATTCCGAAAGTATTCCGGCTGAAAGATGTTCTGTTTAAGGCTGAAGTGGGCGCCATGCTTTCGAAAAATGAAGATGTGATTCGCAAATTCAGTACCTTTTCATGGCAATTTTCGGTTTCGGGCAGCATGATCAAAAACCGGCTTGCGCTGAAATATGACCCGAATTTTAAAGAGGAACCGCAGTCTGTCTGGCAGTTGAAACTCGAAGGGAAGCTGGCGCAGAAACCGGTATTTATGCTGAATCAAAAGGATCTTACGAACCGCGAAGTGATTGTTTGCGACAATCAGAACAATGTTTCGCTGATTAATAAAGAAGGCCTGGTTTTGTGGACGATGAATATCCCCGGCGAAATCATATCTGACATTCAGCAGGTCGACCTCTATCAAAACAATAGACTCCAATATGTTTTCAATACCAAAACTCAGATTTATGTAATCGATCGAATGGGAAATAAATTTGGGAAATTCCCGGTAACATTGAAATCAAAGGCCTCGAATGGGTTGATGCTTGTTGACTATGGAAAAAACAAAGAGTTTCGTTTTTTTATAGCTGGCGAAGACCAGAAGATTTATGCCTTTGATCGATGGGGCAACCTGGTTAAAAGCTGGAATTTTGCGGGTTCTGAAACTCTAATTACCAAGCCGGGTATGCGTATTGAAGTGGGCGACAAGGATTACCTCATCTTTAGCGATCAGCAAAACACCTATTTTCTCGACAGGCAAGGCAAGAGCCGGGATATTGAGGCTGCGCCGTTTAATCATTCCGGAAATCAAATGTATTTCTTTAATAACGGCAATCCGCGTTTAATTACAACAGATCAACAGGGGCGAATCCACATACTGGATTTTGCCGGACAGGCAGAGATCAAAGAATTTGGAAAATTTGGCACAGCGCATCATTTTGTTGCCGCTGATCTGGATGGAAATGGTTCGCCCGAATACATTTTCGCCGATGATAAAAAACTAACGATCCTATCTTCGGATGGTAAAAAAATAGGAGAGCATTCTTTCCCTGATCTGATTAGTGAAACTCCTATTGTTTCGCCGATGGGTGCAGGAAACATTAAAATTGGGGTGGTAATTAAAGGCGAAAACAAAGTTTATTTGCTCGACAAAAACGGGACAATCATGCGTGGATTGCCGCTTGAAGGTGATACCAATTTCATTCTTGGAAAATTTAACGACTCGAATGCCTGGTTCAACCTGATTGTTGGAGAACAGAACAACTCCCTTATAAATTACCGGATTGAGTAACGTGGGTTAAACTATGATTGTGGTTAGTGCTGATTTGCAAATCAGCACTAACCACAATCATAGTTATTGGGCTAAATCCGTAGGAGCTTGGTTTGTTATTTCGCTTTTCATTATTTGCTGCCCACTTTTTTGCCGTTTTTGATTAGTCATTTTCTTCATAGTAATAGGAGTAGTCAATCCCTTTCATAAACATTTCGCGGTCGAATATTTTGCTGGTAAGCGCTTTTTCCAAAAGTGTTTTTAGAACGCTACTTTTGGTTGGACTTAGCATCATTGCGTTCATGTAATCTCGCTTGCTTATTTTACTCCAATCAACGCATTTTTTGAGGCGTTTTTTTAGTATCAAATCCAACCATATTCTGGTGCATCTCCCATTACCTTCCATAAAAGGATGTGCAATGTTCATTTCTACATATTTGTTAACGATTTCGTCAAATGTAGTTTCGGGCATTGCTTCTATTTGCTTTAATGTGTCGCCTAAAAAGCGTGATACGGCAAATTGAAAACCACCTTTTGAAATATTTTTTTGTCTGATTTATCCCGCAAAATCATACAATCCGCCAAACAAATAAGCGTGTATTTGTTGCAATCCTTTGGTTGAACCAACTTCTATGCTATTGATAAAAGTACTTTCAAACAATGCATACGCTTTTATTTTACTTTTCCCATCAATACTTTCATCGCTGAATGTAAACCAATCAATAAACCGGTTTGCCTTTTTGCCCGGAAATTCTTTGCCTAAGGTAATAATGCCCATGTAATCCAACATATCGGCTAAGCTTTTTGCCGTCAGGTGCAAGAAATTTCAACTGGGTAGTGGCACTAACCACTTGACTATTTTCTTTTCTCAATTTGGCTTTAAGATATTTCCAATAGTTGCGAGTTTTGGTGTAGTCGTCCTGATCGGTAAGCAAAGCTACAATATCAAGCACACTAAACCACCACTTGGTGTTTTGCTCGTCCCAAACGGCTCGCACTTCGCGGTCGTCAAAAAAACGTATCGATATTTTTGTATCACTCATAATTTGAATGTTACCTATACTGTCGCTTAAAAATTTTATATCCAAAGGTATGATAATTTATATCTTGTACTTACTGCCTGCTGTGTCACGTTACAATGACCGCAATTACGTAGGAAGCTACACGCAGGGGCGATTTAGCTTTGCCGATCTTCGATCATGGGTTGGTGCTAATTTGCAAATCGGCACCAACCACGTTGTTTCAATTTTTTGTCTTTAAATACATTCTGGCGTAGTCTTCAATTTTCCCATCCTCGTTGCAAACCGTATAGCCGTAAAGATTAGTTTCTAATGAGCCATTTTTTAAATAAGCCGATAAAAAAGGAGTGAATTGGTTACGAAGTAAACAACTGACGATGATATGTCTGGTTGAAGCGACATTATTCTTAAACTCAGTATTGTCTTTTTTTAGCGAAATCATTGTCAAGGCTAATACTATTAATTCATCACTGGCGGTATCGGTCAATATTTAATTCATTTGATCGCTTGCCAGCAGCATTTCAAATGAATCTAAAACCAGAATGCGCTTCCATTGAGCTTAAATTCTGTATAATGTATACATATCTGCCTATAAGTTTTTTCAGGACATCTTCACGTGTGAATAGCTCATTCATCACTTTATCCTGATTTACTCTATTGTTAAAATAGTTTACGCCATTCATAAATAAATCACTGCAGATTGAACACCAGGGACCCAGTATATTCCAGGGCTGATTAAAATAGGTTTGAATTAAACCATAGGTGCTTGTGTTTTTTAATTGAGTTTCGGCTTTTGTAAATTTTTCTGATTCTTCTTTTGTCCAGGGGGAAGGATATAATATGGCATCAACCGCCGAAGAACAGGCTTCGTTGGACTGATTATTATAAGTACTAATTATAAGATCGGCATCCGAAAGTGAAGTATCTTCGTTTGTTTCATTCGAACAACTAAACATTAAACCACAAGAAAATACTACGCTAATTAATAATTTCAAAGTTGTTTTCATGCTGACAGATAGATTGTTGATTTAAATACTTTTACCTAATTTAAGAATCTTTTTTTGATTTTCGGCATAGGATGCTTTTAAACAATAGGGCTAGTGCTGATTTGCAATCAGCTCTTTGAAGTTCTGGATTTGCAGTCCAGTTTAGACTAATCTGAACCGGCAACTTGACAGTTCTGTTTCAATTCTTTCATCTCAGCAAAAGAATTATTTACTTTGCATTACTAAACCCAACGAACAGTAATTCCTCTACCACCGATGACAAACGCCCTTATAAACCGGTCGTACCCCCACAAGCCTGCGCTTATAACCGCTCAAGGCGAAATAACTTACGCTCAGTTGTTGAAACACATTCAGCACTATGCCAATCTGTTCCGGAGCAAGGGTTTTAAACGGGTTGCCATCTATGCCGAGAACAGTCCGGCGTGGATTTATGCTTTTTATGCCGCACTGCAAAACGATTGTATTTCCGTTCCCATCGATTTCCTGGCTTCGGCCGAGGACGTAGCTTACATCATCGACGATTGTCAACCCGATTTGCTTTTTATCAGCGCCGGAATGAAAGAATCGCTGGTCAAGGTCGATCTGAAAACTCAGCATAAACCTGAAGTTTTGGTTTTTGAAGAAATTGCAACCGATGAATCCACGCCTGAAAGTCAGTGGCTCGGGCCTGAAGATGACGATACAACCGCAGTAATTATTTATACCTCCGGAACAACGGGCAGCCCGAAAGGGGTGATGCTCTCGTACACCAACATTCATCAGAACATGAACGGGGTGGTCGAATGCAAAATCTTCATTCCTGAACGGCAAGTCATGATCTTTTTGCCTTTGCATCACATCTTCCCGCTGGTCGGATCCATGTTTGTGTCGTTTTTTGTGGGCTGCACCGTTCCGATGGCGCCTTCCATGCAATCGGCCGACCTGATGAAAACTTTCGCCGATAACGAGGTGGGTGTTTTTCTGGGAGTTCCACGTTTGTATGAATTAATGTACCGCGGAATTAAAGCAAAAATCGATAAAAGTGCGATAGGCCGATTCCTGCTTTGGGTCGTGATGAAGACCAAAAACCGAAAGCTGGGAAAAACCATATTCAAAAAAGTACACGAAGGGTTTGGCGGCCATTTACAGTTTATGATTTCGGGAGGAGCCGCCTTAAATAAAGAGGTGGGAACATTCTTTTACGGACTGGGGTTCGACATTATGGAAGGTTTTGGGATGACTGAAGCCGCGCCGATGATTGCATTTCCGCGCCCCGGAAACATTGTGATTGGCGCTACCGGTCAGGCTTTGCCGGGTTTAACCGTTGAAATACGCGACGGCGAGGTTGTTGCCAAAGGGCCGAGCATCATGAAAGGTTATTACAACCGGCCAGAAGAAACAGCCGAGGTAATTATTGATGGCTGGCTACATACCGGCGATTTGGGTTATCTGGATCAGAAAGGATTTCTGTACATCACCGGTCGGAAAAAGGAAATTATTGTTTTGTCCAATGGGAAAAACATCAATCCGGTTGAAATTGAAATGAAACTCGATGGCTTTTCACCTGCCATAAAAGAAGCCGGCGTTTTTATGCACAACGAAATGCTTCATGCAGTCATCTTGCCCGATTTTAGTTTTCTGTCGGCCAGTGGCGTGGAGGACATCAATCAATATTTCCGCGACCAGATTATTTCGCCTTTCAACGCAGAGATGAGCTCGTACAAACGGATTATGCAATTTACGCTGATAAATTCGGAGTTACCCCGCACACGTTTATCCAAACTTCAGCGGTTCAAACTGGAGGAGTTGCTGCTGCAAAAGGAAAAGAACAAGCCCGCATCCGAGGAGCCGGAAACCAAAGAATATCACGCTATCAAAACATTCATCGAAAGTCAGGTTGACATGGACATTTTGCCCGATCATCACCTGGTATTCGATATCTCGATGGATTCGCTGAGCAAATTAAGTCTGATCGATTTCATCGAAAAAAGCTTCGGAATTAAATTCAACGAAGAACAGCTACTTAAATTTCCATCTGTAAAGAAAATTGCCGAATACATTCAGAAGAACAAGCTGTTCCATAAAACTGATCAGGATTCGGGTTGGGCAGGTGATTTAAAAGACGATTCGGATGTGATTTTACCTAAATCATCCTTTTTCCTGGGGCCAATCGTTAACGCGGTCAGAGGAGCTTTTCGGATGTTTTTCAAGTTCGAGGGAAAAGGAATGGAGAATATTCCGGAAGGACCATGCTTTTTTGCGCCCAATCACGAAAGCAAACTCGATGCATTTCTGGTGCTTTCGTACCTCGACCAGACGACTTTGAAGAATACCTTTACGTACGCAAAAAAAGATCATGTAAAAAGCTGGGCACGTCGTTATGTGGCCAGTCGCAGTAACGTGATTGTGATGGATTTGACGAAAGACCTGAAACATTCCATCCAAAAAATGGCTGAAGTGGTGAAACAGGGAAAGAAAATTCTGATTTTCCCTGAAGGAACGCGTACCTTGAACGGAAATTTGGGGAAATTCCATAAAACATATGCCATTATAAGTGCCGAACTCGATGTCCCGGTCGTTCCGGTTGTAATTACCGGAGCCTATGCGGCTATGTCGTCAGGAGATAAAAAAATCAAAAGAGGCGAAAAAATTACCGTTGAGTTTTTGCAGGCAATATCTCCGGAAGGAATGACCCCCGAGGAATTAAATGCATTGGTAAAACAGCGGATTGTGGAGGCCAGAAATAATTGATTTTTGTTTTAATCATGTCCGTCAGCTTAAGCAGACGGCAAAGAATAATTCCCAAAATCATCATCAACGCATTATCCTTTGCCGTCACAATTATGTGACGGACATGAGCACAATATTTCTATTGTTTTTTCTTTTTTATTGCAATCACATTGGGCATTTTCCGAAAATGATCGTTGTCGTCGTTGTTGCAGGTGTCCGACACATAGCTTCCGAATTTGGCAATTACGGTATCACCTGTGTTCACATAAAAGCTGGTTTCCGGTCCGCCTTCAAGATAAACTGTGGTGCGGATATTGATCGGCAGTGCTTTCAGCAATGAAATCATGTTGAGGTGAGTGTAAGGCGACCGGGTAAAAATGAAGTACAGATTGTTCTTGGCATCAGTAGCCGCCAAAATCATGCTGCACGACTGATCGGGTCGCTTGGTAAATGGCATTCCCTCACCTTTATCATTAATCATGCGCATTCCCTGGCATACCGAGTTATACTGGTTTTTAATCTTTTCCCAATCCTTCTGGTAAGTATCAATGATTTCGAAAGGCGGTTTCTTCGGATCTTTCGGGTGCATGACCAGCAATGCATTGTAGTAATTGTTTTTTACCGGGTTGTTCAGGTGATTGTAATTCTTCATGTACCCTTTATTCGACTGAGTCTTGTTGAATTTGTACATCCCCGCATTAATGATGATGTTCTGGTCGAATTCCTGCGCCCATTCTGGAGCTGTACGTGGTTTGTGCCCATGTTCGGACGCTGTCAGAAACTTAAAATCAAATTTTTGGGCATCCACTTTCAGGATACTTATTTTTGAATCGCCAACAACCGATTTTTCAGGAGTTTCCATTTCGGCCAATTGCAAACCATCCATCAGGTTTTTCCACGGAATTTCGCCACCCCAGCTTGTTTGTGCTTTTCCCTCCATCAGCATCAGGAGAAACAGCATCGATAGAAAAGTAATTTTTCCGAAATGCCAATGGATATGTTTTGCTTTAATCATCAGTGAAATCGAATCTTGAATTCTTAAATGGGAACAGATCAAATAATTCTCCGGAATAATAAAATTCGTAGGCTACAGCTCCGAAAGAATACGTTTTTCCTTTGATATTTATTCCTGATCCGCCTACAACCGGATTTTCTTTAGGAATGGAAGCGTCATATCCGATGTTGTAAAGTGTTGCCAAAATTTCAGGGCGATCACTGATGGCAAAACCAGCCTTTTCCCATTGCAAATTAAGTTGTTTTACATTAAGAGCAGCATACAAGTAAGAGTAGAAATGATTTTTGTAGGAAGTGAGTCGGTTAAAACGCTCCTGTGCCGGGTTATTAGATCGAAAATCGAGCAGACCTTCATATTTTTTGCCCAGATAAAAGATGGAGGTGTTGTCTTTCAGATTTTTCTCGATCGTCTGGGCGGTAGGCACTTTAATGCCTGTTACTCCAAGAGAAAAAGTTGTCTCAACCGAAAGTATTTTTAACGGTCCGATCCATTTTTTGTAGGCTTCGCGGCTCGAATTGAATAAACGAATCTGTTCGCCAACCAATAACGAAACAATTAATCGTGGTTCGACCCCGGTAACCTCGGCTACTGAATCAATCAATGGTTTGTCTTTGGTCACGGCCAGCTTAAAATCCTGCCATTCCGGAATATTCATCCATTCGAAAACACTCTTTGCTTTGAGCTTTGTTTGTTGAGCATCTCCACTTTCAGCAAAATCATTTACTTCCTTCTGGTAATCTGCATCCTGATGCATGTACATGTTAACAGCCTCAAGCATTCGCTGAGCCTCTTTCAGGTTATGGCTTTCGAAATACGCATTCTGGATGTAATACGCATTGGTAGGATAATACTTGTTTAAAACAGACAGATTATGAAGCAACCTGGCTTCACTGAGGTTAACTTTGGAATCGCCTCCGTCTGTTCCCCGACCATATTTATCTTTTATCTCCTGAAAATACCGGTCATTCAGGTCAACAACACCAGGGTCGTTGGTCATGTGAAATTTTACTGCAAAAAATCCAACGGTCAAACCAAACCCAATTAATGCAAAAATACCCGCAAATCCCAACCCTAAGTACTTCAAAATCTTGCGGAAAACACTACTTTTCATCTTTTCGATACACTACTTTATATTCTCTGCAAATGTATTAAAAGGTGTTATTGTTTGTTAAAATGACCATGTCTTTTAGCAGAAAACGGTGAAATTAATAATGAAAAAGTTACCTTCGCTTCCCGTTCAAATTTTTGAGCTTCACTAAAACCCAAATTTTGAAGATGAAGAAAACCGTAATAACACTGGCAATTGGCATACTATTTTCATTGTATAGCACTGCACAAGAGCCACTTCCGGCTACGATCAATCCGATAAACGAAACTTTTCAGGTAGATACGCTAACAACTGATAGCGAAGAATTAGAAGTTGACTCTCTTAAGACTTGTGATGAGACGATTTATAAAAATGTCTGGAACTCTACTCAAATTAAATATCCGGCAAATACTCTTCCAAATAAAAATGATACCATCACTATTTCTTTGTTGAGTGCTGGTGACAGTCCGTTTGTGATGCCTGTAAAAGGTCAGATTTTGTCAAAGTTTGGCATTCGTCACCGGAGAATGCACACCGGAACTGATATTCGATTGAATTCAGGAGATAC
>Ga0302292_1001179_pt1 | contig 17169 bp, 20 predicted proteins | sample III_Fen_N2_1_FD_194553 | JGI IMG/M metagenome (GOLD analysis project Ga0302292, IMG submission 194553) | Peat permafrost microbial communities from Stordalen Mire near Abisko, Sweden - III_Fen_N2_1 | ecosystem: Environmental > Terrestrial > Soil > Wetlands > Permafrost | place: Sweden: Abisko...
TATGCAAGATTAATCAAATACCAGCAATTTCTTTTAATTTATCCCAATTTTCCTTATAGAGTTGCAGTCTGCTAAGTGCTTTACTACCACCAAAAGCACTAATATCATTTATTGGTATAATGTAGCAATCTCCATTTCTTCCATCAACGGCTAGGATAACATCACAATCATTAGATGTATATTTGTACGTCCTCTGAGAAACAGCCCTGTTAATTTGCTGACCACTTCGACCGCCACCCATAAAACTAACACTGCCTCGAGATGTTCCTTTGACTTGTATCCTTAGAAGAGTTCCATTTCCAACATCAACAATAGCATCATATCTTCCGTTAGTTACGTCAACCCTAGAGCAAGGAAAGCCAGCTTTCATGCACCGACCAACTCCAATCATTTCATCGGCATTTCCGTTAACACTTCTAAATATACCATCTTCAATATTTGTTATATTTTTTACCCAAATAATATTAGCTGGCATACTTTAATAATTAATTTTCAATATCGTCATCTTCTTCTTCCAAGGATTCACTGACTCCGTTTTTAAAACTTTCATAAGAGCCAAGCTTTGTAAAATCTATATCATATCTACCATCGTCATTTTTATATATAACAACAGAATCAAGCCCTATTCCCTGAAGTTTGTCATAAGTAAGCAGTTCCTTTTCTTTTAAATCAAGGACATCTCTTAGCAACCATTGCCCAAGATCTGCATTGTGCTTGCTCATTAAAGCCTTTGAGCCGTCCTGGCAAACTTTAGCGACCATCTCTTTCCCGTTAGGTAAAATTAAAGTAAAGGCTGTATCTCTGGCTGGAAAGAATCCTGGATATGTTTTGTGTATCCAAGATGGTATCTGTATATATACCTCATTAGGATCTCTTGGTCTTCCAGCGGCGTTCCACTGATTAAGGCCACTCTTTTCTTTTACTATTTTTTCGCCACTGCTAACAGAATAAAGCGGTAAAAATATATGTTCGCCTTCTGCTGGTTCACCATGGGTTAAAGTAACTTCTTCTCCGTGTAGGAATTTTTCCAATGAATCAAATGGATCATCTAAGATGTCTACGCTAAAATCCAATAGGGGCTTTGATGTGACAAATCTTTTATAAAGAGTGCTTTTTGTGACATTAAATGAATATTCGTTTACGCCATCTTTAAAACTAATAATGTTCTTATTAACTACCACATTAGAAATATTTTCAATGTCCACTAAATCCATCGGGATTTCATAAACAATTATTTTATTCTTTTTACGCGTAACGCAGTGATAAATCATTCTCTCGAGGCCAAATATTCTTTTTGTGGTCTCAATTCTATTATTCCGTAATTCTGAAACTTTTTTTATTTTCTCTCCCCCTTCAAGATTTTTAAAAGAAATGTGTTCCCCATTAAACTCAGCTACCTTTTGCATGGTAGCACTATTGTTTTCTAAAAATGTTTTTATACCAAAACCTACTTTATCCTTGGAAGCATCAGCAGAACAGTCAGTTCTAGAAAGATTTTCCGCATCAAAAGCTTTGCAAAATAAATTCTCAGCCACCCTATACTGAATAAATGGGTTGTCGCTTTCAGAAAAAAGTCGCGATAAAGACCCAACTGCCGCCAGCATTTTTTTATAATATTCAATTTTATCTTTATTTTGATGCTCTAAAAACATAAATTCTTAATTGCTTTTATTATAGCCAAAAACTTCCAGATAATCAATTTAAGCCCGGCTAACCATACCGATACAGATCCAAACCCATTGTTTAATGATTCAGCTTTTTAATAACTTTTCATTTTCCCATCTAGAATATAATGATAAAAAATACACAAAAGGGATAAAAGAAAAAGAAAGAACTACCGGTAATAATAATTCTCTAAAAGTATTTATGTTTGCAATATTGCTAAAATTTAAGATAGTTTTATAAAAGCTATATATAAAAATAATTATACTTATCCCATTAATTACTTTATTTGCAAATTTACCAACCTGCCTATTTTTTTGATCATACACTGAAACAGTTGAAACGCAAACCGATAAAATCATTATTGGCACGATAAACATTTCTATCCATAAAGAAAAGCTATAAAAATTAACTAGAAATGAAACAATTGCAGTTAGTCCAATTATTTCAATAATAATTCTTTTTAAATACCCCTTTTCTCCAAAAATTTTAGCAAAGTTAACAACCGTTGTTATAGCAAAACCAAGTAACCATAAAATAGTTATTTTAGCGAGTCCGATATTCCACAAATTTAATTTATATAATACAAAAATAGCAACGAAAATATAAAGCAGCATCAACGAAAAAAGCTTCCACATTTTAAATACAGAAATAATAAGATCAAACACACTCTTGCGAACTGATTTATATTTTAAAAATACCAAAAAAAATATAGCCAACAACCATACAATTGTAGCTATTTCTCTATTACTAAACATAATAATATTTTATTTAAATAATATATTTTATAAACTATATAATACAACTCTAATATATCTTAAAAAATAAATCTTTTTAAATTAAAAATAGTCCACAAAATTAAATTAAATATTATTTTTCATCCAATCAGCAACATCTTTTCCTATACTCGAAGAAGCCCAGTTAGAACCTGCTGGCAACTCTATAACCAAAACACGATCATTTAAAGTGAGCCTTTCCTTGACTCCATCTCTAATTTTAGCAGCATCGGTTGTAGTTTTTATTATCCATGCCGAAGTAGTTGGTCTTGCCCAATATGTAGCTGTCTTTAAATAATTAATCAGATTAATATAAGAAGTTTCTGAGAAAGACAATTGATAAATTATAAGAAAAGTTTTCATAAAATTAATTATTTACACCGTCTAAATGATTTTCTTCATTACTGCTTTCACCCTGCTCATCGATTAATGGGTTACAATTATTACCAAGATTTAAATCTTCTGAAGTTGCCAAATTAGAAGAGTCGCTCGTACCATCTTCTATTTTTCCAAGCCCGCCCAAATTACCAGATGCATCAAAATTCTGCCCAGTATTTTCATCCAAACCATCTAACAATATTTCCTCGCGAATACATTTAACATCTTCTATCAATTCTTTGTCTACCTTTACCTTAATATATTCTCCAGCATATTCTATAAACTGAGCGGTTTTATACATATGAAAAGAAACACCAGCCTCATCTTTCATTTCCTTTATTAATTCATGTCTTGCACCAATTGTTTTTTCTCCAGACTTCCACCACCAATCCTCTTTCTGTTCATCGGTTATAAATACTATTGGGAGATTCATTTCTTTTGCTTTATCAATTATTTGAAACCAAATAACAAGATCACCAAACTTTTTTAACCCTGTTTTATCTTTAGAATCTTTTATTTTATCTTTATATCCTGGCGGTATTTCTTTTTCATACCGCAAGCTACCCTTCTTGTATATTTCTTCTACTTCCTTATCTGGATATGGCAAACCAATTTTATCTTGAAATAGCTTGTTAATTTCAGTCTCTACGGTATCCTCTTTTGTCCAATCCGGATGCTTCATTTTTGCTTTTTCTACTTCAGTTTTTACCGCCCTATGAACTCCAGATAGCTTCTTTAATATTTTCTTACAATCAATGAAAGGATTTCTAGAATATTTTTCAAACTGATCCCTAACTGTTTTATCATTATCTTCTATTAATTGTAATATTCCTAAATAGTTTTTCTCTTGTTCATATATTATTTCTACTCTTTTACGATAATATTCTAGCCCGACTTGATGCGGTATCCACGCCCTGTCCTTCAATTTTTCCAAAGTCGCAAGAAGCTGTTTTCTTGAGCGCTGTGGCAGTCTATAAAGGCTTAATAATACATTCGTATCAAAAACAAAGATAGCTTCATCCCACATTATTTTGAATTCTTCTTTTGTTGGCTTATTAAATTCCGAAAATAGTTCTCTCATATATTATTTAACGTAAATATTCTCTATTATGACTTTAATATTTTATATCAGATTGATTATATTTGAAAGTAAAAATTGTTTATCAACATTATAATACATACTTGTTTGGGGTTTTATTTTTAACTAGACCTCGCCTTAGAACCAATAATCCTCCCTATTTACGCCACTTTTAACTCTTTGACAATAACAAAAGAACTCAGCATAAACTGAGTTCTTTGTTTTTTGGCCTGTTTTAAACGATTTACGTCGTCCAAGCACACCCAAAAATTACTGGCTCCCAGGGTCGGATTCGAACCGACGACCAATTGGTTAACAGCCAACTGCGCTACCGCTGCGCTACCTGGGAATATTAAATTGTTGTCGGGAGCCTCGCGCTCCCTTCAAAAAACAAAAATGCTTTTTAAACATTTTGTAACTCTATTTTAGCAGATAGAGCGCTTATGTCAATAATAACAAAAAACCCCGTAAACACGGGGTTTTATTATCCTAGTAATCTCTTAATTTCTCTAGTCCCTTGAATTTACGGATTTTCTCTAAGGCTTTGGACTCAATCTGACGAATACGTTCGCGGGTAACTTCGAATTCTTGACCGACTTCTTCTAAAGTATGAGCTACACCGTCAATTAAACCGAAACGCATTTCTAAAATCTTCTGTTCACGAGGCGAAAGCTGAGCCACGATTTCTTTAACGTAATCTTTTAATAATTGTAAGGCAGCCGCCCGATCAGGAGCGACAGTTTTTACATCCTCAATGAAATCTTCCAAAGTAGAATCTTCTTCATCATCACCAATAGCGGCTTGTAAAGAAATTGTGTCCTGTGAAATTTTAATAATATATCTAACCTTACCAATATCTTCTCCCATTTCCGCGGCGGCTTCTTCAGCCATTGGTTCACGGCCTAATTCTTGAACTAAGAAACGTTGTACTTGTTGGAACTTGTTAATTGTTTCCACCATGTGAACTGGAATACGAATGGTACGAGATTGATCAGCTAGAGCCCGAGTAATGGCCTGTCTAATCCACCAAGTAGCGTAAGTGGAGAATTTATACCCCTTACGATATTCAAACTTTTCTACGGCTCTAAATAGGCCGATATTACCTTCCTGAATTAAGTCTAAGAGTGATAAACCTTTAGCACCGGCAAACTTCTTGGCAATCGATACTACTAAACGTAAATTAGCTTCAATAATTTTCTTTTCCGCTTCTTTGTCGCCTTTTTCTTTGCGCTTGGCAAGTTCAACTTCTTCAGCAGAAGTAAGTAAAGGCACTTTACCAATTTCTTTAAGATACATCTGAATGGAATCAGCGGATAATTTGGATAAATCAAAAGTGATGGCCCCAGATTTACCGGTCACCTCTTCTCTCTTTTCGCCAGAGCCTAAAATGCGGCCGGAGTCTTCAATAATTCTAATGCCGTTTTTTTGCAAATCTCCCAAGAAGACATCGTATTCATAAACATAGTCTTCAACTTCGGGGAATAAATATAATAATTCAGTTTCAGTTACAAAACCACGTTGACGGCCTTTAGCAATCAACTTGTCCATTTTTTCGTCAGTCGGCAAAACAATGTCATGTGGTGGTAATTCTTTTTTTGGTTCCTTAATCTTAGCCGGCTCTTTTTTAGCTACGGCTTTAACCACTTTTTTAAGCACCGGTTTTTTGGCCGGGGCTTTTTTAATGACAGTCTTTTTAATAGGTTTAATAGGGGTTTTTTTAACGACTTTTTTAACAGGAGCTTTCTTTACTACCTTAACAACTTTAACTACTTTTTTCTTAACGGGCACCTTTAATTTGACTGGTTTTTTGACTGGTTTCGAAGTTTTTTTAATCATTTTTTTCGGGGCTGGTTTTTTCTTAATTACTTTCTTAACAACAATTTTAGTTTTTTTAAGCACCTTTTTAGCCGGCTTTTTTTTGACGGTTTTAGGCATATAAAGTTATTAGCTTACTTGATTATTACGCTGAGAGTCAGTTAAAACCTTCAGCTCTTCTAAAATTTTATTAATCTTATCAATCTCACCATTCTTTTCGGCTTCAGCCATAGCTTTCTGCGCCGCTGCGATTTGTTTTTGCAAATAGAATTTTTTGAGTTCGATAATAATTTTAATTATTTCTTCTTGGACATTTTTAGCCTCATACGAATAAAAATCCTTCTCACCTAGAAGGATTAGACGGTCTAAAATATCCGCCGCCTTACTGGCATCCTGTGCTAAATTGGCTCTAAAACCTGAATAATCTAAGGCGTTATTTTTATTATAATAGATTATTAGATTTTTGTAAAACGAACGAATATCTTCATTTTCGAGCCAAGCAAGTTCCATTTTGGAGATGACATAAACGACAAAATCAGGAAAACGGATAATGATGGCTAAGAGCAGTTCACTGAGTTGCTCTTCTCGAGACTTCAGGGCCGCTTGAGGTGCTTTAGCTGGAGTTACGACTTCGTGGCTAGCTTCTTTAGGTAAGCTCTCTCTTAAGGCATTCTCATCGGTTTCAAGGGCTTGAGCGGTCACTTTTAACCAGTGAGCGGCTTCGATTTTGTTGGCCAATTTAGCAATCATGGCTAACATTTTTTTAGCCACCTCTTTTTTAACTTCCACCGAAGTTAGGTCTTGACCGGCGACTATTTTATCAAAGTAATATTCCATCATCGGCTTAGCTTCTTTAACGGCTCGTTCAAAGGAATCTCTATCTTGGCGTAAAGCATCATCAGGATCTTTGCCGCTGGGGATGATTATTACGCGGATATTCATCTCGGCGGCCATCGCTTCTTTAATTCCCCGATCAGCCGCTAATTGTCCGGCCGCATCAGCATCAAAACACAGAGCGATGTTATTGGTATAACGTTTTAAAAGAATGACTTGTTCTGTGGTCAGTGCCGTGCCTGATGAAGCGACCGCATTTTTAAAGCCAAATTGATGACAGGCAATGACATCCATCTGCCCTTCAACAACAATGGCTAAGTCTTGAGATTTAATATAATTCTTGGCTTTATCTAAGCCAAACAACACGCGGCTTTTATCATAAATCGGATTCTGTGGACTATTAATATACTTCCCCACTTTATCATTTACCACTTCAGGATTTATTCTAGCAGAATAGGCAATGGGGTTACCGGTAATATCATAAACGGGAAACATAATCCGGTCACGGAAACGGTCATAATAGCGGTTAGTAGTTCCTTCTTTTTTAACAACTAGCCCCGCTTCTAACATTTCGGAGGTCAAATATTTTTTACCAGTCAGTGGCCGAGCAGTTAAAAATGATATTAAAGAATCCCAAGAATCTTGGCTATAACCAATTTGCCATTCATCAATTGCTTCTTGAGTTAAACCTCGCTTTGTTAAATAGGCTAAAGATTTTTCACCGGCTTTAGTGCTTAAGATGTGGTGATAATATTTAACTGATAAGGCCATAATATCTAATAAACGGTTACGTTTGCTATAAGCCTCGGGATTATCATTACGTAAGGTAACGCCGGCTCGTGGCGCTAATTGGCGAACGGCTTCAGTAAATCCTAAACCCTCCATTTCCATTAAAAAGGAAAAAACATCACCGCCTTTACCACAACCAAAACAATGCCAAATTTGTTTCTCTGGTGAAATAACAAAAGATGGGGTTTTCTCGCCATGAAATGGGCAAAGGGCCTGAAAATTAGCCCCCACCGCTTTAACGGGAATATACTCGCGAATAAAATCCACGATATCTATTTTCTGTTTTATTTCATCTGATGGATTCATATACTAATTTATACGTAAGTTCGCATTAGATTCTTCAAATTTTCAATTTCCGCTTCCACCACTTCGCCGTCATATTCCGCGCTGTGCATTTTAGTCCCAGCGTAACTAGCTTTCTTTTGGTCTAAGTGCATTTCAATGACAATTAAATCACGGCCTTCTTTATCTTTTTTATCCATCACGTAAACATGTAAGCGTGGATAATAATCACGGGTTAAACGCTTAACGTAAGAACCATGTTCTTTAAGATTATCATAGATATAGGCAAAACCAGCCCGACGTAAGAATTCGTCGGCACTGAAATTAACTAATCGGCTCTTGTTCACAATTAATTTCATCGTCTTGGCGGAAAATTATAAATTTATAAATAAAAAAATTAAGCAATCCTAAGGCAATATTAACAATAACCTGTGAGATTAAATACCAAACCTGAAGTCTAGTGGCTAGTAAGTGCATACTAAAACCATTGATATTTAAACTAAGAAAAGCATTAAGAATGTACAGAGCAAATTGACGTGGCACCTTTTTATTTTCTTTATTATCAAAAGTCCAAACCCGTTGTAAATAAAAACTAGCAAAAAAAGAAAACAGAAAAGCAATACTAGTAGAAATAACTACCCCCCAACCAAGTACTCCGTGGAATAAAAATAAAAGTATTAAATCAATTGAACCAGCAATTGCTCCGGAAATAAAAAATTTAGCAAAAGAAGTTTTCTCAAAAAAACGACAATACAATTTTGGAGAAATTTTCTTTACTAGCCAACCTAACTTTTGATAAAAACTATTTAGTAGGGGCATAAATTATTAGTTCCAATTAAAATTAGTAAATACCCAATTAACCAATGATTTCGTTTCTAGAAAGCGGTCATTCTTACCGTTACTATTTAACACTACTGAAATAACTTCGTCTTGTCGCTTGTCAGTAAATTTACCGACGAAACAGTAACCAGCATTTTCGGTATAACCAGTTTTGCCTCCCAGTAAATTTATTTCGGGAGTCGGGCTGGAATAAAGCAGATAATCAGTGGAACTTATTTTTTTATCACGTCCTTCTTTGGTAGTAAAATTATAATCTTTCTTAGTGGTGCAATTTTTAATCTCATCATGACTCAAAGCTTCTTTAGCCATTCGAGCCACATCGCGAGCGGTGGACACATTTTTATCAGACAAACCGGTTGGTTCAACAAACGAAGTGTTAAATAAACCTAATTTACTAGCCTTATCATTCATCGCTTTAACAAACTCCACATTACTAAGTCCAGTCGAATGAGCTAGGGCCATAGTGGCACCATTATCAGAGGCTACCAAACTAGTATTTAACAAATCGGAAACTTTAACGGTATCACCAATAAATAAATTGTTTTTACCGCCCGGAACGTTATCAGCGGCCGTTATTACATACTCCTTATCAAAACCAGGATTATGATCTAAAAAAACTAAAGCGGTCATCAGTTTACTTAAACTAGCAATTGGCTGTTTAGCGGCCGAGTTTTTTTCGTACAAGAACGTATTATTCTTAACTAATAAAACGGCACCACTAGAAGCTGATAAATCAAACTCGGGAGCGCTAGGATTTTTTGTAATGGCCGGTTTAATTGAGTTAGCCGGCAAACGAGAAACATCAGCCGGACGGCACTCGCCGTAAAACACTAAAGCGCTGGCTGGCTTCAAATCCAAATTAGAAAATAACAATGCGGTCAAACAATTTATAAACAATGATAAATACATGATGATAATGGAATTAAAGAGTTACTGGTTCTTCTAAAACTTTTTCGAGTGACTCAGCGCGGTGTAATTTTTCGTAGTCAGGTAAATCTTCGATTGAAGACACGCCTAGGAATTTAATAAAATCTAAAGTAACGGAATAGAAATTTTCATTCTTTTGCTTATCTGCCTTTTCTTCAACTAAACCTCTAATTAATAAATTTCTTAAAATCAAAGAACAATTAACGCCGCGAATACGTTCTAATTCTAACTTAGTAATCGGTCCACGATAAGCAATAATCGTTAAGGCCTCTAAACTAGGGTTAGATAATTCCCCGCTAGTTTCATCTTTTAAAAATTTACTAATTAATTCGGTATTTTCTGGAGCGGTTGTTAACTGATACTGGCTATTATTTTTAATTAAAATAAAACCGCGATTTTGTTCTTTGTATTCATGGGCTATTTTTTCTAAAGCCTCTTCCACTTCTTTTGGTTTAGCCTCAACTAATTCGGCTATTTCTTTAATAGATAGTGGTTTACTAGAAATGAATAATAAAGATTCGAGTTGTGAAGATAAATTCATAAATTAATTGGTTACGTTATCGTTGCGAAAAACTACATGGATTTCGCTAAATAAGTCATCTTGTTCAAAAGTTAATTCTCGTTGTTTGGCTAATTCTAGAACCGCTAAAAAATTAACAATAATTTCGGTGCGACTAGTAGCCGTTTTTAAAAATTGAGAAAAACTAAAACGTAATTTTTTAGACAACATGTCTCTGATATAATCAATGCGCTCATCAATACTAATTTTACCAACCAAACTGCTCTCATCTAAGGGTTCTTCTTTTTTATTTAGTCGTTCAAGTAATTCAGTAAAACGGTCACAAAGCAAAGTTTGATTAATGCCAGCTGGCGGAATAAAACTTGGCTTCTCTTTTTTAGGACGACGGAAGTTTTTGTTAATTACCAGTGGTGAAAATAAAAACTTTTTCGCTCCCACCAGTTCAGCTATTTTAGCACTAGCATCAATAAACTCCTTATACATCTTTAATTGATTTTCCAGTTCCGTAATTTCTTCCTCTTCTTCAGCGCTGACTAAATATGGTAATAACGCTTTAGATTTAATGTATAGCAGACGGGCGGCCATTACTAAGAAATCAGCCATTTCTTCTGGTCCAATATTTTCTGAAGTTTCGACGTAAGCTAAAAATTCATCAGCAATTTTCGCCAAGGCAATCTCAGTAATATCCATTTCTTCCTGCTCAATCAATTTAAGGAGAACGCCGAGCGGACCTTGGAATTTTTCTAAATTAAGTTCCATCATAATTAGTTAACTGGCTTAGCCTCGGTTGCATTAAGATTAACTGCTTTGGGGTCGTTTCCCCAAATAGTACTAGGGATGCATTGGTAGCCGGCTAAATGTAATTTAGTTGGATCAGAATAAGATGGATCAAGACGAGGGTCAACGTTTTTATTATCAGTTCTAAAAGTAGCACAAAACTCAAAAGCGGTGTCACTAGTTTTATGATAAGCGATTGGGGCATTAGTTTCTGGATCAACTAAAGAATGAACATCAAGATAAATATCACGATTATTTTGTACTTCAGTTAAACTATCTGGTAATTTTTTATATTTATCATTATAAGAATTAACGGCGTTTTCTAAGCTAGTCATGTTATTAACTATGTTTTGATCTAAGCGTTTAGCCCGAGTTAAAACTGGTGATTCAATAAAGAACCAAGAAGCAATGAAAGCAATAACAATAATTGATAACGAAGCAATGAAGAAAATTTTCATTACTAAACTTTTCTCGGTGACGTTAGTTCGCTTAATATCATAAAAATAAAAAGAAAAAACGGCAGCTGAAATAATCAACATGCTAATTGATTTTAAGATGAAGCTAATAGTAAATTCACCTGCTAAAAAATTATTAAGCACGCCGATAAATACTCCCAAAATAGTCACTGAAGAAACTAGCAAGATAAAATAAGTCAGCCAACGTCTAACGCCTGATTCTTTATCTAATTCCCCACTACGTAAACCCTTGTTAATTAAATCTTGCATCAAGAAAAAAATTGGCGTCGCAATAATTAAAGCTGAGATAGCAAACTTTAATGAATCACTCACCCAATTTCCTGAAGTTAAAGCATCGGCGACCGTCTTATCGACGATACCAAAAGCGACCATGCCCACCGATAAGGCGGTGAAAATTAGAGCCACTAGCGACAATAGGTAATAAAAGGCGTACTTAGCGTTGTTGTTCATATTTTTAATAATTAAAAATTGGCATTTTTAGGGGTACGTGGGAATGGAATCACATCACGGATGTTAGCCATACCAGTTAAATACATAATGGCGCGTTCAAAACCTAAACCGAAACCAGCGTGATCAACAGAGCCGTATTTGCGTAAATCTAGATACCAATCATAGTCTTCAATCTTCATACCCATACTAATCATACGCTTGGTTAATTTATCATAATCTTCTTCGCGTTGACTACCACCAATAATTTCACCAATACCAGGAACTAGCAAGTCCATGGCTCTAACTGTCTTACCATCGTCATTAAGCTTCATGTAAAAAGCTTTAATGTCTTTTGGATAATCAATTAAGAACACTGGCTTGTTATAAATTTTTTCAGTGATGTAACGTTCGTGTTCAGTTTGTAAATCAATTCCCCACTCAACCGGAAAACTAAATTTTTCACCAGACTTAATAAGTAAATCAACGGCTTCGGTATAAGTCACCCGAGCAAAATCAGCCGCTACTACGGCTTTAAGTCTTTCAATTAAACCTGGTTCAATAAATTTATCAAAGAATTCCATTTCTTCTGGTAATTCAGTTAGAACATAGTTGATTAAATACTTAAGCATTTTTTCGGCTAAGTTCATGTCATCTTCTAAGGTTGCAAAAGCCATTTCTGGTTCCATCATCCAAAACTCTGAAGCATGGCGAGTGGTATTAGAATTTTCGGCTCTAAAAGTTGGGCCAAAAGTATAAACTTTGTTTAAACCCATAACTAGGGCTTCAGCATTTAATTGTCCACTAACTGTAAGCCCCGCTTTTTTACCAAAGAAATCTTTAGAATAATCGACTTCACCTTTTTCATTTTTTGAAACGTTCTCTAAATCTAAAGTAGTGATGCCAAACATTTCACCAGCGCCTTCAGCGTCAGAAGTGGAAATAATTGGCGTGTGAACATAGGAAAAACCTTCTTCTTGAAAAAATTTATGAATCGCAAAACTTAATTTAGAACGCAAACGATAAACGGCGGAAAAAGTATTACTTCGTCCACGTAAGTGAGCAATTTCGCGTAAAAATTCAAAGCTATGTTTTTTCTTTTGTAATGGGTAATCTTCTGTGGCTTGGTTTAAAACTTTAATGCGAGTGGCTTTAAGTTCAAAGGCCTGGCCAGCGGCTGGTGATTCTACTAAAACACCTTCAACTTCAACCGAAGAACCAACGGATAATTTTTCGGCCTCAGAAAAATTAGCTAGAGTATTATCAAACACAACTTGAACGCCTTTAAAGAAAGTGCCGTCATTAAGTTCCATAAAACCAAACTCCTTAGAGGAACGAACTGTTCTAACCCAAGCACCGATAGTAATATTATTATTTAAATATTTACTAGTTTCGCGGTGTAATTGTTTAATGGTTGTGTAAGACATAGTTTTTATATTTAAATAAATTAAGGTAGTAAACGGCGAACATCACGTGGTAAGAAGCAAGCTTCTTTAACACTGCTAAGGTTCAATATTTTCATAATCAAACGAGCCGGACCAATACCAACACCACCATGAGGTGGGCAACCGTAACGGAAGAAATTTAGATAATCTTTTAATTCTTCTAAATTCATTCCCTTTTCTATGGCTTGTTTTTCTAATACCGCCAGGCGATGTTCACGTTGAGCACCAGTAGTTATTTCCACGCCACGGTATAATAAGTCAAAGCTCTTAGTGATATTAGTGTCAGGGTATCGCATGTGATAAAAAGCCCGGGTCTCAGCTGGATAATCAGTTACAAAAATAAAATCATGACCTTGTTCTTCTTTGATCAAACGACAGATTTCACGTTCTTCTTCAGGAGATAAATCACCTTCTTTTTCAGAAGTTATACCAGCTGCTTTTAATTTAACTTTAACATCAGCTAAAGTCATTCTTGGAAATGGTTGAACTGGCACTTCGATATCTAAATTTAAATCTTCTTTTATTTTTTGAAAACCACTGACCAATAATTTTTCTTCAAGGTCCATGATGTCGTGATGAGATTCTAGGAAAGCAAATTCAAAATCCCAACCAGTAAATTCAGTTACATGACGAGTAGTGAAAGATTTTTCCGCACGAAATACTGGGCCAAAAGTAAATACTTTTTCAAAGCCAGAAGCAATCGCCATTTGTTTATAAAATTGTGGTGATTGAGATAAGTAAGCTTTACGATCAAAATATTTAACTTCAAAAACTTCAGAGCCAGTTTCACTGGCGGTATTCATTAAACATGGAGTATAAATTTGCATGAAACCAAGTCGAGAAAATTCAGAACGGAAACCTTCTTCTAATTTACTCCAAGTTTTAAAAATTAATTGTTTATCTTCCTGGCGTAAATCAAGTTGACGATTATCAAAACGTAAATCAATGTCAGCCTCATTATCAGCTTTAGTTAAAACGGGAATTGGTAAATTTTCATCAGCTAAAGATAAAATTTCTAAAGACTCAACTAATAATTCGTAATCTTTAATGCCACTGTCATCACCTTTCTTAGCTGGTTTTTCTTGAAGAGTTCCAAAAACCGCCACGACACTTTCTAGGGTTAATTTTTCAGCCTCAGAAAAAGCGACACTAGCTTCTAAAACTACTAACTGCATCTGACCGGATAAATCACGTAAGTCTATAAAAATAAGGCCTTTGTGAATACGCAAATTTCTAACCCAGCCGGCTAGATTTACGTTCCCTTGGCCTTGTTTTTTAGCTTCATCAATCATCATTCTTGACATAAATTTGAAAACTAATTAAATCTTTAAAAAATAACCACAAAAAACGTTTTTTGTTGGCATTTTACTAGTCAATTTTACCCCTTATTTAGATTTTTAGCAAGAAAAAAAGAGCTTATTGCTAGGCTCTTTTGCTTTTCTTTTTTTCTGGTTTTTTAACCATAAATGTTTGCTTGTATCCCGGGTACATAATTATTATTGTTCAGCATCTCAGGATGAGCTTTTAACATATTTTTCCAAAAATGTTCGTTGACATCTTTATAGACGCCAGGAGAAACGACAATTTTAGATTTTTCATTATAATTTGTCTTGATCAAGAAACAGTCTATATTGCGAGCTCTTTCTAAAGCCATCGCTTCTTCAGTTTCTGGATCATACAAACCAGCATAAGAAAATGATAAACAAGTATGATAATTCTTTGCGGTATAGAGTGGGCGCGGTTTTTCATTACGCTTTTTTTTAAATGCATCTGATGTTGGCATGTTTTGTTTCCTCCTTTTATGTTTAGTTTAAATTTATTTTAAATTACTATTTGCGAACCTTAGTATCATACAATAATAATTAATATAAGTCAATAGGCAGAAAAAAGAGCCTCGGCTGAAGCTCTTTTTATTAACCTTTTTAGGTTTAATTTTTTCAGATGGCTAAAAATTTTCTCTGCTTTAGGTTAAATTTGTATTTTATACCACCTTCCTTTTTTAGAAGATACAAACAGTAATGAAAACCTGGCATAAGATTTTCTAACCTTTTAATTGCTATTTCATCACTATAAACCATTGAATCGCCACAGCCATTACCAAAAAATAATTGCAATGTCGTGGGTTTGACAGGGTCATCAGCAATAAGATAAACGGCTTCCATGTTTACTAAATTAAAATCCATATTCTGCCCTCCTAAACTTTAAAATTGCGAAACAAGTTGATAGCGCGGAACCGGGATAAATAACTCATTGTTTTTGGCATCACTTAATGCCTTTTTGTCAAGAGTAGAGTCATAAATAACCTTTTCTTCTCCGTTTTTTGTTTTTTTGTGCAATTTGATTTCGCGAAAACCTTTGGCGAATTTTCTTGCCTCAGCAATGGCGTGATTTTCAGCGTCTGCTTTAGTTGTACAAAGACTTAAACTAACAGGGATATTCAATCCATCTGTACCGGTAATTTGATGACTCAATCCTTCTAAAGGATTTGTTTGACTCAATAATAATGATTCTGACGTCATTTTGCTTTCCTCCTAAATTTAAATTTTTAAAATACGTTTTTTATTTAACTCATAACTATTTCAGTATACAACATTTTTAGATTTAAGTCAATACCTAGGAACTAAAGTCGATTAATGACTTAACTAAACGACTAAGTTCTCGGATTAAAGCGGGGCCAACTTTTATGGTCTGATATGCTTCTTTTTCGCTAAAAATACGTAATAATTTTATGCAGTCATCGGAAATTTGGAGTATTTCATTGGGCAGATACTTCTGCTGGTTAACCTTTAAACAATCGCCACAAATAAGACCACCAAGGCGTAGATTAAGGTAATTATTGCCCGGTTTAATGACTTTATGGCAGTCTAAACAATAACGTAGCTCTGGTTTATAGCCCAAAATGGTCAGTAATCTAATAGCAAAATAATTATAAAGCAGTTCCCCGTTATCCTTGTCTAAATCAGGAGCAAAACGCTCTTCAACTAGATCTAACCAAGAAATTAAAAAATTATAAAGTTCTTCGTCCGGCGCTTCTTCTTTTACTAGACTATCAAATAAAGCCAAGGCACTGCCGACAAAATACAAGGCATTTAAGTCGGCTTTAATATTCAAATAGGCCTTTTTGTTAATGGCACTACCTAAATAATCAAAGGCCTTCCCTTTTAAAATCATCATATCAACCAAATTAATTGGTTCAATGTGTCCGGCAATTTTAGATTTAAATTTTTTAGAACCACGAGCCACTAGTGATAACTTACCAAACTTTTTGGTATATAAAACAACGCGACTGTCGCTTTCACGCCAGTCGTTACGTTTTATAATTAAAGCTTCACTATTTTGACTCTCCGCCATACAATTATCGCTCCTTATCTAAATAGCTTTGTAAAATTAAAGCGGCGGCAATTTCATCACGACCCGCTCGCATTTTTTTTGGTCCACCCATCGCATCGGCCGCCAAACTACTTAAACGTTCATCAATTTGAATAATCGGAATATTAGTTTGTGATTCAAGTTGGGTTACAAATTTTAAAAAATCAGGATTAATATTGTGTTCCAAACTCGCCATTTGATAAGGACGGCCTAAAACTATTTTAGTTATCTCTTCTTCGGTAATGGTTTGTAAAATACCAGCAATATCGGAAACCGTGCCCAGAGGCAAAGCCATATTTAATTCTTCCTCAGCAGTTGCTAAGCCAATTCGCTTCTCGCCCCAATCAATGCCTAGGTATTTTTCCATAAAATTATCTGGTTAAAACTTCTGGACCATTTTCGGTAATCGCTACCGTATGTTCAAAATGAGCACTTAAAGAATTATCAGCCGTAATAATAGTATATTCATTATCGGCGACTTCAACTTTCCAGGTTCCCAGATTAATCATCGGTTCAATGGCAATTACCATCCCGACTTCTAGAGTAATATTTTCTCGAGATTTTTGCGGAATAGAATAATTAAAAACGTTAGGATCTTCGTGAGCTAAGTAACCAACACCATGACCGACTAAATCACGAACCACGCCGTAACCATGGGCCTCAGCGATAGTCTGTATGGCCGTGCCAATATCATTTAAAGTATTGCCTGGTTTAGCTTGTTTAATTCCCGCTTCCAAACATTCACGAGTTACTTTAAGTAATTTCTTAGCGTCTT
>Ga0302292_1001182_pt1 | contig 17156 bp, 10 predicted proteins | sample III_Fen_N2_1_FD_194553 | JGI IMG/M metagenome (GOLD analysis project Ga0302292, IMG submission 194553) | Peat permafrost microbial communities from Stordalen Mire near Abisko, Sweden - III_Fen_N2_1 | ecosystem: Environmental > Terrestrial > Soil > Wetlands > Permafrost | place: Sweden: Abisko...
CTTATCAAAGTCGTATTTAGCCCAAGCCTTTAATGATATGGGTTATGTAAGGCTTTGATATGGTTCAGATGTGGGTTAAATGTGGAATTCGATCAAAGAGATGACGGAGAGGTAACGGAGAGGTGATGGAGAAATAAGAATTTGTCTCCAAAAATATGAAATTTGTTTTTTATTGAATGAATGGTTTAATCACATACTTAATTGCAATCAACAAGACAACTTCAAAAAACCAGACGAATTAATCCAATACCAGGGAAATCCGAAACATATCAAATTTCCTAGGAACTAAAAAAAGCCCATAAAAACAGAAACTTATCCTGCTTTTATGGGCTTTCGATTTCACCTGTTGAACTATGCTGGTAGTTAATCGAACAACATGCACTCTTTTAGATTATCCGGCAGTAAGCTATGATCTTCTTTCAAATAAACGCCGGATGCATCAGATAAACTCCAGGGAGTTAAAAAAGCTGCTTAAATGAGTGTATAATACAAGAGTTACTATTCATTCATTTTGAAAAATACTAAAGAATACGAAGGAATACAATTATTAATCCACATACAAATATCGTGGTGAAAATTTGTTTGTTATATCGTGCAATTAAAAGAGGTAAATATATATCAAAGTTATCTGTTGTTGAGTTGGAAAACTTTCTGGCCAAAAGAGTAAGGGGGCAGGTCATCTTGAATGCTGCCAGCACAATTCCTTCAAATGCTACGATTGATACAGCAATCCATGTCAAAATACTCACATGATTGCTGATATCACAATACAATACATAAAATATCACTGCTACCATGAAAATCCAAATCAGGGTATGAATGGATTTTACAATACATAATTTCAGGATATGACTCATTTGGTTGATTGGTTGATTGGTTAATTGGTTGTCCCGATAGGTATCGGGAGGTTGATTGGTTGATTGGTTATATCTAAATAGTAAATAGTAAATTAAAAAATAGTAAATTATTATATTGAATTGACTTTCTCCCCGTCCATCCAACGTTTAAACTCTGGTACCTTTTCAAGGCTTACAAATATGGTTTCGTCGGTCGGAGGATTTAATACTACTTTCAGGCGGCTCTTGGGATAAATAATCACATTGGCAATGGCACTCAAACGAATAAAATACTGACGGTTAATACGGAAAAAGTCTTCCGGATTAAGCTGTTCCCTGATGGTATCAAGACTAAGATCGACTGAATATTGATTCTTAGTATTCATGACTACAAATGTAATGCCGCTTGTTGAGAAAAAATAGGCAATATCCTCTACATGAATTGATTTCAGTTTTTCACCGACAGTTACCAGAAACCTGTCCCGGTACGAGGTTTGGTTCGGAAGCAGGAGTTTGCGAAGTTCAACCGGATCGACATACACATTCCGGTTATTATCCCATTGTTTGTATTTCGTTATTGCCTGGAAAAGCTCCTCTTTATTAATTGGTTTCAATAAATAGTCGATGCTTTTGAGTTTAAAAGCCTTGATGGCATACTCATCGAAGGCAGTCGTAAAGATGATCTTGGAGTGAACCTGTACTTGTTCGAAAATAGCAAAGCTCAGGTCGTCTTCCAATTGTATGTCCAGAAAGATGAGATCGGGATGAGTGTTCGTTTTAAACCATGCTACCGATTCTTTTACGGATTGCAATTTAGCAACCACTTCAATGGTTGGATCACATTCATGAATTAAATTCTCAAGCCTGCGGGCAGCGTATTCTTCGTCTTCAATAATGATTGTTCTCATAATATTATTTACTATTTAATCATTTACTATTTACTAATTCAAAAAGAGCCAGGGAATTTTCAGGCACTAATTACGCGGATTAATAATATCTTCGAAAATATCGGGATTAACAGGTTGTTGATGTTTTGGTTTATTCAGGTACTTCCTGATCAGGTCATTCAGGTCATGCTGGATGATCGGTTTCAGTAAAAAATCAATTCCTTTCAAGTGAAAAGCACGGGTTGCCAGTTCATCGGTAGCGGTTGTGAAAACTATATTACAACAAATAGATACTTCTTTAAAAATAGCAAAACTCAGGTTATCATCCAAGTGAATATCCAGGAATATCAGGTCCGGTTCAGAATGACTGTTGAACCAACTTATGGATTCTTTCACGGATTCCAGTTTGGCAGCCACTTCAATATCCGGATCGAACTCATGGATCATATTTTCAAGCCTGCGTGCTGCAAACATTTCATCTTCAATTATTACTATTCTCATTATACTGGTTTTATTTAGTTATTCAAAAGTTACTAACGGCACCTTGGCTATAAAACGCGTACCTGTTTTTTCAAAAGTGGGTTCGGTATTATTCAGCAATAGATACCTGTTTTGGATATTCTTTAGCCCTACCCCTGTTGAAACTAATTGTGACGGACGTTCCTGCAGGTTGTTCACAATGTTCAGAAAGTTATCCGCATCAATAAAGATGTCAATGGTCAGGGGTTCGCTTTTAGACATGATATTATGCTTTATGGCATTTTCAATAAGCAGTTGCATGGCCAATGGAATAATCAGGTCACTACGCCTTGATTCAGGGATGTCAATGTTTACATGGAGCTTATCTACAAAACGAATATTCAGCAGAAAAATATACGCATCCAGGAAGTTAAGTTCGGTGTTTAAATCAACCAGTTCATTGTCTTTATTTTCAAGCACATAGCGATACACTTTTGAAAGCTGTTCGGAAAACCGTTCAGCCAGGTCAGGCTCAAGTTTGATCAGGGAAGTGAGCACATTCAGGCTGTTAAAAAGGAAATGAGGATTTACCTGTTGTTTCAACACCTCAAACTGTGACTGGAGGTTTTCCTTTTGCAGGTTAATAAGCTGTGTTCGTGCTTCCGTGAGACTTTCAGAGCTCTCTTTAACCCTTTTTTCCAGCTGGCTGTTGAGCAATTCCAGCTTATTCTTAGCTGTTTGCAATTCATTCTCGATATTTAACCGGTCGGTTATGTCGCGAATGATAATAAATGCTGACGGTTCCCCGTTATAATCGGATGTCCGGGCATTTAATTCAACAGTAATAATTGATCCATCCTTTCGGATAAACCGGCTTCTGTAGAGGGAAGTAAAATCTTCGCCTGCCATACGCCTTTTATGGTAATCAATCATGAGCTGATGATCTTCCTTGACTACCATATCATAATAGGATGTTTCAAGAATTTCTTCCTTTTTGTATTGCATCATTTCACACATGGTATTGTTCACGAATTTCAACAGCCCTTTCTGTGTAATTACAATACCATCCGTTGCCTTGTCTATAACAGTGCGGTACTTTTCTTCGCTTTGTTGAAGCTGTTCCTGCATGCGGCGGGTTTCTGTCAGATCATGGACCGTGATATAACTTACCTTCTGGCCGTTTAATTCGAGTACGGATGAAAACACATCGGCATCCTTGATTGATCCGTCTTTAGCCATAAAGCGGAAGATATCATTTACAGTTGAACGGTCACCATGCCTGCGTCTTTCGCTGATAGCCAGCCCTCGTTCCCGGTCTTCCGGCAATAATAAACTTGCTGCTGAGGTAATGTACAATTCTTCGGAAGTATATCCCACCAATTGACAAAACGTATTGTTGGCAAAAAGGATCTTATCATCGATGATAGCAAAAATACCATCCTGCGAATTCTCAATCAGTGTTTTGTATTTGGATTCGCTTTCACGCAACGAGTTTTCCATGGCTTTCCGTTCCGAGATATCGACAATCATCCCCCTGGTGCCAATGGATATGCCATCCTGAACCATGGGTACACCATAAATCATAACCGGGAAAGTCGTTCCATCACGGTGAACAGCCGTATATTCATTCATTGGGGTAGTTCGTTTGCCAATGGCAGTGAGTCTCAGGTTCTCAACCAGACGTTCCCGATCTTCCGGAATAAATGAATAAAGGGCTGATCCACCGAAATCGTCATCGGTAAGGCCAAATGCTACCATGCCCGACTTATTCATATAAAGCAGGTTTCCCTTGTTGTCCAGTTCATACACGGTCTGTGGAAGGAAGTCGGCCAGTTCGCGGTATTTTTGTTCACTCCTGGCTAAGGCTTCCTGGGCTTTTTTCTTCTCCGTGATATCATGAATGGTAAAGAAGCTTGCCAGTTGTCCGTCAAATTCAATTAAAGTTGAGTTGGTTTCACATTCAATTATCTCACCATTTTTTGCCATCATCCGGAACATCTCACTAATGGTCGAGAAATCCTGGTCTCTGCGCCTTTGACCAATAGCCATCACTTTGTGTTGATCGTCGGGATGGATAATGTCTACCGATGAAAAAAGATTCATATCCTGCACGCAATACCCCAGCATCTTGCACATTGTATTATTGGCAAAGAGTATGTGATTATCCCTGACAATCAGAATTCCATCCTGAGAGTTTTCGACCAGTGTCTTATATTTTGCCTCACTTTCACGCAGGGCTGTTTCCATGGCAGTGCGTTCGGTAATATCACTCATGGTTATAAACGAAGCGTTCACGCCATGCAATTGAATGGTCGAAGCATTCAATTCAGTCAGAATCCTTTTCCCGGATTTATGAATAAAACAGGCTTTATAGTTTTGCTTTTCTATTTCACCCCTCATCCTTTTATAATGCGCATCCATCACCCGTTCCAGGTCTTCCGGGGCAATAAAGTTTTGAGGATCCATATTAAAAATCTCATCATTGGTATATCCGAACAGGTTTAAAAAAGCTGAATTTACCAGTATGAATTTTCCGTTCTGAGTCAGGGAGATAGCTTCCATTGAATTTTCAATGAGCGTCCTGTAAAACTGCTCACTCTCTTTCAAGGTCACTTCCATTTTTCTTCTTTCAGTAGTATCCTGTTGAATAATGATATATCCTTCGACATTTCCTGAATCATCCTTATACGGAGCAGCAATGGTATTTGCCCAGTACATGGTGCCATTTTTATTGTCTGTGAGTAATTCACCATGCCACTTTTCCCCTTTCAGCAGACTATTCACCATTTCATTCCGGGTATCCTGCAGATTCTCATTATAAAAAAGCTCAGCGACTGTCCGGTTCAGTAATTCTTCTTCTGAGAATCCTGAGAGTCTGGTAAAGCTTGGATTAACATATTCAAACCTGAAGTTTTTGTCTAGTATAAATATTGCTCCCGGAGTTTGTTCGAACACCAGACGTAGTTTGTGGAGTTCTTTATTTTCCACTATAGTGTTATTATTTTGACTTTGAATTCCTTCACGTGGAAAAGTTTGTCCTTTAACTTCTGTATCCATTTGGCTTCTAATATTAAGAATTACACAAAGATATATGATATCTTACCGCTACGCAAAAAACATGTAATGAAACCTGCTTTTGGAAGATTGGAACACTGATTTCCAAACATGAGCTGACTGCTAAACTTCCGGATATTTCATTCAACAATTGAATTTCCCGAATATAAAACCGAATGTCAGGGCAATACAATTAAAACAGGGTATCCTTTAGGTCCGTAATGTATTCGAATTTCTTATTTTGGGCGTCTACAGGATAGAAACAAAGAGCCAGGGCAATTACTCCTGCCAATCGCTTTAACGGACTCATTTTGCGGCTTATTTCGGTTCGGGAAACAGTTATTTTCTATAAGTACGGTCAGTTGCCCAGGAATAAGCGTATAATACCAACCGTATCATACATGCCATGAATTATCATCAGGTACCACACATTTTTGCCAAGGGCAAAATAAAGCAATCCCATTACTACAGCGAACAACCCGGTATCAACAATACCGCCAATGCCCTGATAGGTATGAGCAAAAGCAAATACAATACTGGTTATAACAATTGCGGTGCATTTGAAAATGATCGGATTATGAATAACTGACTGTATACGGTTATACATATATCCTCTAAAAAACCATTCTTCGAAAAAACCTCCTATTACCCAGCCAATGCCGAGCATAGCAATTAAATGGCCAACATTACCCTTTACACTTGCGTATGTTGACAAGTCAGGCTCTGCACCGGTAATTTTCGTTATCAGTTGCTCAATGAAAAAATTATCAACCAAGCCATAGATCACTCCGAAAGCAATTGCAAGGAAGAGCATTTTCCATTTTATAGCTTTAAAACCATACTCCGACCATTTCTCTTTTCGTACAAATTTGGACAAAAGCATAATAATTAAAGCAGTGATAACATAAAGGAGGTTGAGTTTTAGGAATGGTAATGGAAGAAGCAATAAGACAGCAAGTTCAATTAAAATCAAAACCTCTGCCTTCTTCTGTTTGACATTTTTAGTTAATTCGTTCATGGCTTCTTTTTTAAAATTACAGGTTAATATGATTAATTTGTAAGACTAACGTTAAAATCAACTATATTTCCGTTGATATTATTCTAATAGTCATGGAACTGAGAACTTATTATCACAGGCTTAACTACAACTAAAACCTTTTGTTGTTCTGCAATTACCAAACAAAAATAAATCGAAACAGATAATAACCCAACTAATATTGATTGAATCCCGCTTTTGGGAGCATGAAATACGGATATTGAGCATTAAAGTCAGTTGTTACCGGCCTTAAAACAATCATGTTTATTTTATACGAATATTCAGATTTTTAGAATCCGGACTAAAAAAGAAGGCGTGTATTGATATAAAAAAAAGAAAAATCAACCGGACATAATCAATCTCTGAATATAGGACAACCGGTTTTAGGGAGATGGCTCTAGACCACAAACAATTTATTTTATAGCCACTGGTTTTGCTAAAACAGGGATGAAACAATTGTGTTTCATCTCTATCAGCATGTGCTTGAAAACATAACCTGCAAATAGATACTGAATCTAATATTACTCAGAACACTTCTTTATTCATCAATTCAATTAATTTCACAAAGTCACTTTCAACCGAGACATTCAAATCATTTACCCGAATCATTTTGGTAAGAGCCTTTTTCTTTTCAGGGAATAATTTCAGGAAAGCCCTACGACGAATTTTATTCAGCTTCAAATAATGATTTGATGGTAACTTTATGTAATATACGGGAGTTGGCTCAATTGTTTCAAATTCACGAAAAGCGTCATTTCTATATAACGTTTCTGTTCCTACAACACTGATTTTCCGTTGAATAAATAGCGAAAACCTGGATTCTATAACCACCTCAACAAAAATATCAGGCTGTTGGCCATTGTCAGGCTCACTCACATTAATTCGCTTAAAATGAATGGAAGAACCTGGTTCGTATTTGAGCCAGAATTCCTTGACAAAAGACTTATCCACCTTGAATTTCCCAAAGTTGGATGTATTCATCCAGATTACCTCATCAAACAGGCCATTGTATTTGAGTGATACGTTAGAAACCATCTCACCTGATGACAATAATATATCACCTTGTGTCCAATTATCATTGAAATACTGTACCCCTAAATATTTATTGCCTTCATAGAAGAATTCACCTGTAAGTTTTGCCGTAAAAGTCGAATCCCGGGGAGGAACAACGGATCCTACATTGGTTTGTGCATGCATTGAAATACATATCACCAGGAATGAGAAGTATAAATAGTGTTTCATTTATTAGTTACATTAGGTTGGTTGATGACTTGTATGCCGGAACTGGAGCTGATGGGTGATCCATCTTCTGAGATACCTTCGATCTGAATCATGTAGTTAGCCGCATTGTCAGAGGTATAAAATTCAAAATTTGTGGTGTTTTTGCCTTTTAACTCCAGGTTGGGATTCCAATACAGAAGTTGTTTAAATATGGGCAGATCCTTGCTCAGTATCTGATCGGGATTAATTGTTACTAAACTGCCACCAGTGTTCACACGATCATTTTTAAGTCGTAGTGAATGAAGGGCAGGCTTTGTATTCAATATTTCATTCGATTTGGTAACTATGGAAATGACTCCTGAGAAAACCAAATCTCCGAAAGCCCTTTCAACTTCAAACACATCAATTTTTGTTATTTGTTCTGAACCAAGAACCAGTATTTTATTTACATCATCTACAAACACACCATCAAGAAAGATAGCCGGACTATTTCTATTGAACATCTTTATTAAGGTGTTATAGACCTTTATCCTGGGTTTTCCTTTATCTCTGGTTATTAATACCTGCGGCAATATCTCAACAACAATTTCCGGGAAATCATCCAATGATACAAAATCGGAGGGTAAAATGGTAGTTCCCGTACTATGGTAAAACTGGGGACAAATAGAATTTATATCCCCTACCGACTTATCAACCAAATCGTTGTTTAACTGATACGATTTATTTATGTAAACTATGTTCTGGCTTTTGACAATATAATCTTTGAAATCACTACTACCGGAAATAAGGGAAGAATTCCATGGCTGGTTTTGCGCAAACTCATCTTCAGTTTCTATTTTCAGTTGTTGACCAGCGGGTACATCTTTAATGGTTAAGAATAATTCTTTCCCATCATAATAATCGCTTAATAACAACTGGAACTTTCCGTCTGCATTTGTAACTGCATACTGCAAATTGGGAACGGTATCATTGCACGACAACAATACAACCGCCTCATTGACAACCTTATTTGTTACAACATCAATGACCCTTCCATTCAGAATTTTAGCTTTATTTTCCGGTGAATGATAGAACAGCTTCTGCGCATTATCAGGTACTGTAGGCAATGTATTATTCATTGTTTCAACAATGGTTTTAACCCTTGGTGACAGTACTGGTATTTCATAGACTGAAACTGAAGTATTTGCCTTCGAAACCAGGTTCTCAAGACTCACAACAACTTTTTCGCGCAAGCCATAGACCTTCTTGTCTGTTTTAATTACAGTTTCCTTATTACTGGGCTTCAAGAAATTACTATCCGGTGCAATCGAATTCACCAATTTGAACTTTAATTCTTTATCAAACCGGTTGGCAATTGTAATATCCTGATAATAAAAGCCCTGTTCCTGAGAATTTCTCATGCCACTCGTGAATGCAACCAGCTGATAGGCTCCTGAGGCCAATGTATCAGGCAACAGGATGCTCCCGCATGCAATACCTGAATCTATTCTTACCCGAACTTTAAGTGAAGATCCTGAGCCTGTTGTCCGTAGCAACACATATCCAACTTTACTGATTTCTGAACGTTTCCTTGTATCGGCATCAAGCACATACAATTTATAGAAAATTGATTCACCGGCGATATAAGTGGTTCTGTCTGTTTGAAGATAGGCAACTTCCCGACTTATAGCATTTGCACTAATGTTACTACAAAACAGTGCAACTAACAGGACTGCAAGAATAATTAATATTTTTTTTGATAATGTCATTGTCATCTTACTGTTATTTAGTTATGGAACCACCAAACCGGGAATGGTATGTAGGTATAATCCGGAGTAGTCGGTTGAGGGTATTGACCATCCCATATTTTAAACTGAGACTCACTATCATAAGGCACATTAATTGTTAACGCTTTAGTTACTGCCACATCTTTACTTCTTAACGACACAACAAATGCATGCTGTAGAACCGATGAAACCTCAAATAGCCCGAGTACAATCTTAGACGGATTGTTTATACACTTCATGTTTCCATAAAGCTGAGAGGTGATCGGATCAAAGATCTTGCCGGTTGCAGCCAATTGATTATTCGCTGCTTTGTAAAAACGATAGGCATCATCATTCATGGTATACTGATTAACCCTTAAATAATAGGTAAGCTGGGGATATTGAGTCGTTGCAAAATGGTAGCTATTAGTTCCAAACGGCATGAAACCTATTGAATGATTTAGTATAGCTGCACCCGTTTTAACCGACTTCTCTTCTGTTATATTTTCATCTCCATTTAGTTTAAAACTCCTCCAGCCAAAAATCATCCAATGCCAGGTAGTAATTGGAAGTCCCGTTTTAGGGTCATTTTCTATATAAGTATAAACATATTGAATTGTAATATTTGAGGTAAACCTGCAGGAAGGTACAAAATCAGTCGTTGAAACAGATTTAAAAAGATCAACCCGAATATCAGCACCAGGAACTGTTGTAAGTACTTTAGTATTATCCAAATAAGATTGGGTGGAATATAACCCGCGAATGCTGTCGTACGACTGCGCAGGTAAGAGTTGTTGAGGACTCGATTCGTAAATGCTGCCATCTTTGGTCTCAATGTGCAATACATACGTATTTCCTGTTTTTGTATAGAATGTGGACGGGGTATTGTAGTTTCCGTTACCCTGATTAATCAACACAACATTCTTATTTTCATTGTCTTTTATTGAGAGTTTTGCATCGCCCACAATTGATACAGTTGTTTGTGGATTCGATTGAAGTGGTAAAGCTTTTGACAGTTTAATGGTAAACGGACCATTGCCATTGGTTATTAATCCTTCGACAATCAAAGCTTCAGTTTTCGTATTGATATCCGGAATATAAATCTCGGAACAGCCAATAAAAGCAACCAACATCAGCAAAACAAGACATGTATTTTTAAATTGTATCATTGTTCTGAAGTTTTAAAAAGTAAAGTTATAAGTTATGGTGGGAATAGGCCTTGAGATAATAAACAACTTATATAAGTTATACGATTGATAAAACCCTGATTCCAATTGTGAAGTTGCTTTATAATAAACAGAATACGGGTTTTTCTGTCCGTAGAGATTTATGATTGCTAATGTCCAGCTTCCTTTCCATTTTTGTTTCAGGCGTAATGTTTCATCAAATGTAATGGCAATATCGAGGCGATGATAGTCAGGAAGCCGGTATTTATTCCGGTCGGAATAATAGACATACTGGCTTCCATCAAATTCATACTTTAATTCCGGTAACGTGACTGGCTTACCTGTATTGAAGTTAAATGTACCCGACAGCCTCCATCTCCTGGTTAAATGGTAGTTCCCGTTAATTACTACGTTGTGAGGTTTGTCAAAGGAAGAAGGATAATACCGGTTTCCGTTAATCTGATCCGCTTCAATGGTGCTGGTTGTGTGCCTCAATGAGCGGGAGTAGGTATAACTTGCCCATCCCGTGAGTCTTCCGGTATTTTTCTTCAGGTAAAATTCCACACCGTAGTTATAACCCGAGGCACTTAGCAAATCCGTTTCCAGTGCATTATTGAGCAGGATTGTTGCCCCATCCCGGTAATCCACAATATTATCCAGCTTTTTGTAATACATTTCCACGGAAGCTTCAAAAGCATTCTTATTGAAATTTCTAAAGTAACCCATAGCGTACTGGCTGCAAATAAGCGGTTTTATGTTCGGACTGCTCAATTTATATACATCCGTGGGAGCCATTACTGCTGTATTGGTGATCAGGTTTATAAACTGGCTGATCCGGTTATAACTAAACTTCACCGAGCTAAACTCATCGGTTGAGTAACGGAACGAAATCCTTGGTTCCAGGCTTGTATACCACTTTATTATTTTATTATTGCCATAATTGAGCGTATCTGTAATATTTTGTGTGCTACGGGATGCATTCTCTTTGAAGATATAAACACTGTTCGGACCGAGAAAAGCATAATTGGTCAATCGTAAACCAATCTCAGCACTAATCTTTGGCGTAAAGCGGATATTATCGCTTACATAAGCAGCCATTTCCAGTGCTTTTTCCTGTTGGGACGATTGTTCATTCACTGTAGACGCAGTACCCAACGGTGTCATTCTACCAGGTTGTAACTGATATAAAACTGCATTTATCCCTGCATCAAACGAATGCTTTTCATTCGGTAACCAGGTAAAGTTTAACTTTGCATTATTGTAATTTGTTGATGAACTGATTTTATACGCTTCGGTGGGATTCAATGTATCCGACTGGCTTATATCGTTTCGGTAGCGGCTGATACCGAACAGCAACATAGAATACAACTTTTCGTTAAATGTGTGCGAATAACGGATAGATGCCAGGGTATTATCATAATAATAAGGGGACGATTTTACAAAGCTAAATTTATCATCGCTAAAGTAACCAAATAGTGTCAAATTGTTTTTTGCATCAAATTTCATGGTCAATAAGGCATTGATATCGGAGAAACTGGCTGAACTGTTTTTTAAATCCACATCAGGCATAGCATGCAATAACCAGTTCGAATATGAACTTCGTCCGCCGATCAATAGACTGACTTTTTTATCGAAAAGAGGTAATTCAACACTCAGCCTCGAGTTCAATAACCCTATTCCGCCTTTAACCGTGAGTTCATCAACATTGCTTCCCAGACGAATATCCATGACCGACGAGGCTCTTTCACCGTATTTTGCAGGTATTCCTGCTTTTATAAGAGTAACACTGTTAACTCCATCTGAATTTATGGCCGAATTCAGACCAAACATATGAGATGAATTAAACAACGGCACATCTTCTACTAATATCAGGTTTTGATCAGCACTCCCACCACGGACAAAGAATCCGGTGCCAAACTCTCCTGTCGATTGTACTCCCGGAAGCAAAGTCACACTTTTTACAATATCTTTTTCTCCAAGAAAAGTAGGTAATTCCTTGATTGTTTTATTGTTAAACTTAATCACACTCATTTGAGTACGAATAACATTGATATCCATAGCCTTATCGGTAACTACAACTTCTTTAAGCTTGATAATTTTATCGGCTAATTCAAAATCCACAATACCGTTGCCACCAACAGCCACACTACGCTCATCCGGTTCGTAATTTGAATATCGAATACTCAAATAATATTCGCCTACCGGGATGGTCATTTTATAATTGCCTCCTTTATCCGTTGATTCCGAGACATTGAGTTTGTCAATTCCAATTCTCGCTCCATACAACGGTTTACCTGTTTTAAAATCAATAATCTTACCCGAAAGGGTTGCTTTTGTATATTTTCCAAAATCACTCTCATCGCCAATTATCATCACTCCCTTGCTGTTCTTTTTGTTTGAATAATTGCGTATTTCTACCGGGACAAAAACGTAACTGGTGGAATTTAAAACGAGACACGACAATTCAGACACCCGCTTTACAATTGTCAGGCAGTCTTCCAGGGGCATATCAGCAATAGATGCACGGAATCTCTTATCACCAAACCATTCTAATTTATAAAACAATTTGATATGGTTAACACGCTCTATTTTTGATGCTAAAACATCAAAAGGTACTAAACTTGTCGTATCTCTGCCAATAGTTACTTGTTGTTGAGCGTTGACCGGAATGCTGTAACATTGAAATGCAAGAAGGAAATATAGTGGAATGAAAAGGTGTATTTTTTTCACAAGATATTAATTGGTTTTAATTTAAAAAGTCCATTAAATGCAATTAAAAAATTAAATGCTACCTAATGTTTAAATATTGTACAAAAGTAAATATAAAAAAAATAACAGGTATTACATTCCGTAGAATAAAAGGTAATTAATGGATGTTTTTTTAATTATTTTTTGCGAATAACAGGAATCTTATATGTTTTGACAAATATAGAACAACAAAACCGCTAAAATTTCAATAATAATACAATAAACCATCATCCCTTTTTTCTATTCAGATGACAAAGATTAAATAACAGAACCCAATGATAAAAAATAAAACGGACTCACCTTTTATCAGGTAAGTCCGTTTTTAACTAGTAAATTGTAAACGCTTTAGTCTTCCAACAAAATCTCCAGAATTGTGCAGGCTGCTTTCGCTACCGGACTTCCCGGGCCAAAGATAGCCGCAACACCTGCTTTGTATAGAAAGTCATAATCCTGTGCAGGAATAACTCCTCCTGCAATTACGATGATATCCGGACGTCCAAGTGATTTCAATTCAGCAATAACCTGAGGAATCAGGGTCTTGTGACCGGCTGCCAATGACGAAACACCCAATACGTGAACATCATTTTCAACAGCTTGTTTAGCAGCTTCGGCAGGTGTCTGAAACAAAGGTCCCATATCCACATCGAATCCGCAATCGGCATAACCGGTCGCTACTACCTTCGCTCCACGATCGTGACCATCCTGACCCATTTTGGCAATCATGATACGTGGACGACGACCTTCTTTCCTGGCAAACTTCTCTGTCAATTCACAAGCCTTTATAAAGCTTGCATCGTTTTTAGTTTCTGATGAGTACACGCCTGATATTGTTCTAATGGTTGCTTTATAACGACCTGCAACTGCTTCGCAGGCATCGGATATTTCACCTAATGAAGCACGAAGACGAGCGGCTTCAACAGCTAATTCTAACAAGTTACCGTTCCCGGTTCGGGCACATTCTGTAATGGCAGTCAATGCTTTTTGTACTTCTGCTTCATTACGGTTGGCACGTAATTGTTTCAACCTTTCAATCTGCTGGATACGTACTGCAGTATTGTCCACTTCCAGAATATCAATCGGAGCTTCTTTTTCAAGACGATATTGATTTACACCAACAATAATCTGACTACCGGAATCAATACGTGCCTGTGTGCGGGCTGAAGCTTCTTCAATACGCATTTTTGGAATGCCTGTTTCAATAGCAGCAGCCATACCACCCAGTTTTTCAACTTCTTCGATCAATGCCCATGCTTTTTCAGCAATTTCATTGGTCAGTGTTTCCACATAATATGAACCTGCCCACGGGTCAACTTCCTTGGTAATATTGGTTTCCTGTTGTATATAAATCTGGGTATTGCGGGCAATACGGGCAGAGAATTCGGTTGGTAATGCAATCGCTTCATCCAATGCATTGGTGTGAAGTGATTGTGTATGACCAAGAGCAGCTGCCATTGCTTCTACACACGTTCGTCCTATGTTATTATATGGATCCTGTTCTGTCAATGACCAACCGGAAGTCTGCGAGTGTGTACGCAAGGCCAGTGATTTTGGATTTTTAGGATTGAACTGTTTTACAATTTTTGCCCACAACATACGTGCAGCACGCATTTTGGCAATTTCCATAAAGTGGTTCATCCCGATTGCCCAGAAGAACGACAAACGTGGCGCAAACGAGTCGATATCCATTCCGGCATTAACACCTGCACGTAAGTATTCCAGCCCGTCTGCCAGTGTGTAAGCCAGCTCAATGTCGGCTGTAGCACCTGCTTCCTGCATATGGTAACCCGAAATTGAAATAGAGTTAAACTTAGGCATCTTCTTTGAGGTAAATTCAAAGATATCAGCAATGATCTTCATAGAGAACTTAGGTGGATAAATATAGGTGTTACGCACCATAAATTCTTTCAGGATATCGTTCTGTATGGTTCCTGCCATTTCTTCCAGTTTTGCACCTTGTTCCAGTCCTGCATTGATATAAAAAGCCAGGATAGGAAGTACCGCACCGTTCATAGTCATGGAAACAGACATCTTATTCAATGGAATACCATCAAACAACACTTTCATGTCTTCCACCGAACAAATCGACACACCAGCCTTGCCTACGTCACCCACCACACGTTCGTGATCGGCATCATACCCACGGTGAGTAGGTAAATCGAAAGCTACTGACAGACCCTTCTGACCGGCTGCCAGGTTACGAAGATAAAATGCATTTGATTCCTCTGCTGTAGAAAAACCTGCATACTGACGGATGGTCCATGGTTGCATGGCGTACATTACACTGTAAGGGCCACGTAAATAAGGAGCAAGTCCGGCAGCGTAATTCAAATGTTCCATTCCTTCCAAATCGTCTTTGGTATAAAATGGCTTAACGGGAATCAGTTCAGGAGTCAGCCAGGTACTCTCAGTCTGAGGGGCAACTTGATCAGTTGCAAAATTTTGTATATTTATTTTCTTGAAATCTGGTTTCATTTTTTTAGACTTTTAGAATAAAGAGCAAAAATTAAAGACAGACATATTGTCTTTGAAAATTGATCTTAATCAAGTTTTTTATATATTTTATCTGGAAGCTTATCGTAAAATACGATAAGATCTCGCTCTTATATTAGTTTCTGATTGAAAGTCTTCAATTCATCCAATACATTGGTTTTCACATTTACAAAATGTTCAATTCCTAATGCTTTCAATTCTTCAGTACAAGCAGGTGCTCCGGCAACTACAAATTCAGCTTTACCTTTCACCAATGCAAAAGCAGCAGGTGCAAGTACAGCATATTCGTCATCACTAGAACAAAGAACAATAATATCGGCTTTTGCTTCCATGGCAGCTTTCACGCCTTCTTCGACTGTTTCAAATCCAAGGTTGTCCACCACTTCATACCCTGCACAGGCAAAGAAGTTACAAGAGAACTGGGCACGTGCCAATCGCATAGATAAGCTACCAATTGTCAACATAAACGCTTTCGGACGTTTTGCAGCTCCTTCGGTGGCAAAGCGCAATGCTTCAAATTCTGTAGCACCACGAACAGGTAACAGTGTTTCAGTTCCTTTATGATCACAACCGCAATCTGTAGTTCCATGAATCTGTACTTTTTCACCACCAATTTCATTGAAATTCGGGAATTGATTTGTTCCCAACAGGATTTCACGACGGCTTGACACTGCTTTCAGACGTCCGGCAGCAGTTGTTTTCACAGCTTGTTGCACTTTTCCTGAAGCAATCGCGTCAAAGAATCCACCTTGTTCTTCTACTTCCAGGAATAATTTCCATGCCTGGGCAGCTATTTCGTTTGTCAATGTCTCAACATAGTAAGAACCTGCAGCAGGATCGGATACTTTATCGAAATGACATTCTTCTTTTAATAATAATTGTTGATTACGGGCAATACGTTCTGAGAAATCATCAGTTGGTTTGTAAATAGAATCGTATCCCAGTACGGTAAGTGAATTTACACCTCCCAATGTGGCGCTCATGGCTTCAGTCTGAGTACGAAGCATGTTTACATTCGCATCAAGTATGGTTTTATTGAACGTAGTGGTTTCGGCATGAATGCGCATTTTGGCAGCACATTTACAAATGCCGTTTTCAGTGCTTTTGCAATCGTCTTTCTTACATTCAGGTTGATAAGCATCTACCAACATTGCCCACAACATTCGTGCAGCCCGGAATTTGGCAATTTCCATAAAGTAGTTGCCACCAACACCGAAGTTGAATTTTATTTTCTTAGAAGCTAAGGAAGTATCAACACCTGCATCTACAAGCAATGAAAGGTATTCGTTACCCCATGCAAGTGCGTAACCCAATTCCTGGTAAATAAATGCACCAGCATTGTTCAATGTTTTGGCATTCACAGTAATCACACGGTAAAATGGTAAGCCTGCAGCTGCCAGAACGGTTGCTTTCGCTTTTTCAGTGATTTGTTCTCTGGTCAGTTCTTTGCCCACCAACAACATGCGGTTCATAGGGTCGAAATTGATAGAACCCTGTAATTTGGTCACATCATA
>Ga0302292_1001187_pt1 | contig 17119 bp, 15 predicted proteins | sample III_Fen_N2_1_FD_194553 | JGI IMG/M metagenome (GOLD analysis project Ga0302292, IMG submission 194553) | Peat permafrost microbial communities from Stordalen Mire near Abisko, Sweden - III_Fen_N2_1 | ecosystem: Environmental > Terrestrial > Soil > Wetlands > Permafrost | place: Sweden: Abisko...
AAATAAATTATTGTTTAATTTTTTGAAAATATTTATTTATTTTAATCCAAGTAGAGAATTGTAAATCTTCAGCACGAGTTTTAATGTCTATATTTAAATCCCTATACATATTATCAATCGTAGAAAGAGATCCTATTTCTTCTAGGTTTTTACGTAAAATTTTTCTTTTATGGGCAAAACCAGCTTTAATAATATTAAAAAATGAATTTTCCTCGCTTTTATTATCAAAATTTTTATTAGAAATATTATTTATAGCTATTATTGCTGAATCTACTTTGGGGCTTGGAGAAAAAAATCTTTTTCCTACCTTCATTATGTATTTTGGAATTCCATAAGCTTTCACACTCAAAGATAAAATACTTTCTTTGTTGTCATTTGCTACAATGCGTCTTGCAACTTCATGTTGCACTAATAGTATCATCCTTTCTGGTTGTTTATCGCAAGTTAAAAACTTTTTTAATATTGCCCCTGTAATATTGTATGGAATGTTGGCAATTATTTTATATTTATTATTTTTAAAATTATAATTTTTTGGTTCAAAATCTAAACAATCCCCTTCTACTATTTCTAGTTTTTTATTTTTTATTTCTTCTGCAAATCTTTCTTTTAAAATATCGACAAGTTCTCTATCTTTTTCAATAGCAATAACCCTGTTTGATTTTTCAAGCAGTCTTTGAGTCAGCGCTCCCTTACCAGGTCCTATCTCAACAATAGTGTCATCATTAATTATTTCTCCTTGATCACACATCATTTTTAATGCAGGAAGAGACTTTAGAAAATTTTGCCCTAAAGATTTCTTTGCTTTATGTAAAGGAATACTAGATGGAAAACTTTCTTTAGAAAATTTTTGTAGTCCTGAATATTTTTTTTCTTTATAGGTCATAATTATATATTAACATTTTAAGTGTCCGATATCATGTGGCCCCACCACGTAGGTCAATCTGTTGATTGAGATGTCGTACACCTAAAGCTTTCTTTTTTTAATTATTTTTTTAAAATTGCTTACTGATAATTATAGATAAACAATTTTTTCTCCATATCCACCTTGTTCAAAACTCGTTAAATGAGGTGGTATATCATAGATAAATTCACTCGGTGTATTTACTTGCTTCATTCCAAAAATAGTACGAAGTTGAGCGTAAGATAAATATAGTCTTTGTCGAGCACGAGTTACCGCTACATAAAAAAGTCTACGCTCTTCCTCTTTTTCATCCTTTGTTTTTGAGCCATTTTTTGTATGAGGGAAAAGATCTTGTTCAAGTCCTGTGATAAAAACATATTTAAATTCAAGGCCTTTTGAGGCATGAACTGTCATCAATCTAACCCCTTTTGATTTATGCATTAGTGTATCTTGATCACTTGAGAGAGATGCATCTTCTAGTAATTTTTCCATTCCCTCACCTTGTGGTAGCGCATCATATTTTGTGGCAAGAGTCACAAGTTCTTTCATATTTTCTAAACGTTCAAGCTCGTCACTTGTTCCATGTGAAAGTTCTTTTTCAAGACCACTTTTCTCGATTAAATATTTAATAGATTCTGATGGCGAATGAGTATCAGAATATTGTTTGATATCTTCCAGTAATAAATAAAATTTATTTATTTTTTCTTGCATTGAAATTGGTAAATCTATAAATTGATTTGAAAAAAGTTTTACTAGAGTCACTTTTCCTATTCCACGTGCAGGAATATTTATAATTCTTTTTATGTCAGATAAACTTTCTTTATTATATGAAGCACGAATATATGACAATAAATCTTTAACCTCTTTTCTTTCAAAAAACTTTACTCCTAAAACTTGATAAGGAATTTGTTTACTAAGGAGTGCTTCTTCTAATACTCGAGATTGAAAGTTTGCACGGTACAATATAGCAATTTCTTCGGGATCATTTTCTTTTAAAAGTTCATCTATGTTTGAAGCGACAAACTCCGCTTCTCTTGTTTCATCGTATGCTTCGTAAACAAAAATAGGTTCACCTTTTTCATTTTTAGTAAATAAAGTTTTTGGAATACGATATTCATTTTTTTCTATTATAGTATTTGCAGCTTCGATGATAACCTGAGTGGAACGATAGTTTTGTTCAAGCATTATTATTTTTGCATTTGGATAATCTTTTTCAAAATGAAGCATATTTTTTATATTTGCTCCTCTCCAGCTATAGATATTTTGATCAGTGTCTCCAACAACACAAATATTTTCATCCTTTCCAACAAGTAATTTTGTTAATTCATATTGAACTTCGTTTGTATCTTGATACTCATCTATGTGAATATATTGCCATCTTTCTCTATACATTTGTTTTACTTCAGGATATTTTTTTAGAATTAAAACTGTTTCAAGAAGAAGATCATCAAAATCCAAAGCCTTTTCATTTTTAAGAGCTTTTTCATAGTCACCCCAAATAACTCCTACTATACTTTGCAAAGCCCCAATTGCACTTTCTCTATAAGAAGCTGATGTAATAAAATCCCCTTTTGCTTTAGAGATAATACTTTTTATCTTTCTTGGTTCATATTGTTTAGGATCAATACCACGTATTTTCATTGCATCTTTAATAATTACTAATGCATCATGTTCGTCAGCAATTGCAAAATGTTTAGTAAGCCCTATTAAATGAGCATTTTCTTTAATAATATGAACCCCAAGAGAATGGAATGTTGATATAAAAGGATAGCTTTCTCCATATTGACCATCTATTCCTCCATGAACTCTTTCTTTCAATAAGGCTTCAACTCTATCTTTCATTTCTTTGGCGGCCTTATTGGTAAAAGTAACTGCCAATATTGATTTTGGATCTATTCCCTCATGAATAAGGTGAATAATTCTATGTGTAATTGTTTTTGTTTTTCCAGCCCCAGCCCCAGCCACTATTAAAAGAGGCCCTTTTATATAAAGGACTGCTTCTTTCTGTTTTTCATTTAAAATATCAAGATATTGCATGGGTTATATTGTAACATTTTTATATTAAAAATATCTCTTTAATATAACTATTATTTATATAGGTTAACTTCACAACATGGGTGTCATTTATGTCAATAAAGATAAAATCCTTATAAATATAGATATTTATGCCTATGTGTATAACTTGTGGATTATTTTATTGACTAACCTACTCTCTTGAGTTACCCTTATAGGTAGAACTTTTGGTATGAAGTTCTCTTGTCCTGAAACAGAATAAACGCTTTAATTTAAGCATTACTGACCGATTGTAACAGCTGCACTTTATTACTTATAATTACAAACTTCCTTTTCTTAGGCGGTCGCAATGTAATTCCCTAAAAGGAGTAAAATAGTGCAACTAATTAATTTAGATTTATTCAACTCTCAATAAAAGATTCTAATGATAGTTTTGTTAAAAAAGCAAAACCTCAAAAGATGAAAATATCATTATTTTGCAAGCCTTATACTACTAAGGTTTGTTTGTTTTTAATATTAATCATAGCTATAGTCGGCATGCCAAAACAGGCAAATGCTGGCTTTTTTTCTGATTTATTTAGTACTGTTGGTGGTGATACTCAAACAGCTACAGCAGATAGTTCAACTGATGATGTTGTTCGTAATTCTCAAACAGTCTCTTTAATGGAATCATCAATTAATCCGGATATGAAGAACACTAAAACCCCTTCCGTTAATAGTGCGATAGTTGAAGATGAAGCACTTTCAACTGACAATCTACAAGGCACAGATTCAAATACAAATTCATATATTTCATCATCAGATAAAATTACTACTTATACAGTTAAAAATGGTGAAACTATAGGTCAAATAGCCACTAAATTTGGAATTTCTAAAAATACCATTTTATATGCCAATACAAATATAAAGAATAATGTTTTAAAAACAGGACAAATTCTTATTATTTTACCTGTTGATGGTGTTTCTTATACTGTTAAAAAGGGTGATACAATTGCTTCAATTGCAAAAGCCTATAAAGCTGATTCAAACGATATTTCAGAATATAATGATATTTCAGATAAAGATTTACAAATTGGAGATAAAATCATTGTTCCTGGAGGTACAATAATAAAGAAAGTAGCCCCTGTTGTTGTTCCTAAGGTAGAAAAAGAACAACCAAAAGTACAAGAACCAGAAAAAATTGAAACTCAACCAGACAGAGGTCAAAATAATTCAGATATTTCAGAAGGAAATGGTATTGCTGATGGTTATATTTGGCCATTACCAAGAGGAGTAGGACGTGTCTCTCAAAGATTACACGATGATAATGCCTATGATATTGCAGCACCAAAAGGAACACCAATATATGCAATTGCAGATGGTACTGTTCTTATTGCAGATGGCAGTGGTTACAATGGTGGTTATGGTTTATATGTAGTTATAGACTTTAATGATGGAGGACAGGCTATCTTTGGACACATGAGTAAAGTTGCCACTTTTGCAGGTGAAGTTTTGAAGAAGGGTGATGTTATCGGATATGTTGGTTCAACAGGTAGATCAACAGGTAATCATGTTCATATTGGTTATCGTGGTGGTAAACCAAATCCATACAAGAATCTACCCCTCAATAGTAACGGCTTATAATTTATGAAAGGTAAAATAATAGTCTTAAGTACTTTAATAGTTTTAGCTGGAGCTTCCTCGTTGGCAATTTTGGCTAGTGATGGTTATTTTGATAGTAAGAAAATAGATAATAAAATTTTATCGAATGAACAAGTTGCTCCTAAAACAATAACTCTGGCAAAAGAAACAACACAATCTAAAACTCCTATAGTAGCGAAAAAAACTTCCACAGTTAAAAAAACCCCAGTTAAAAAAACAACTCCTAAGAAAAAAGTTGTTAAAAAAAAGAAATCAAAATTAAATTTAAATCCAGCTCCATTTACTCCTGAGACTGCCCCATTTTCAGCTAAGACTAGATACAATTAAATAATATGAAGTGAGGATGTCGGGTACCTGCGTACTCGCAGTTGTCCCCGACATCAGAACGAAATCATTAATTTTCACGTGGACGATATTGGAGTGCTTCTAATATATGTGATGAAGATATATCAATGGCTCCATCAATATCTGCAATAGTTCGAGCAAGTTTTATAGTACGATGATAAGCTCTCGCAGATAATTGTAATTGTTTTGCGCTTTCATTTAGAAGTTGTTTTATTTCATTTGTAAGTGGAGCAAACACAGAAAGATCTTTCACATTCATTTCACTATTTGATGATATGTTTTTTGATGCATTTTTGAATCTATCTTTTTGTATTTCACGAGCTTTCAAAACTCTTTCTTTTATTGTTTTTGTTTGTTCTCCTTCTTTATTATTATCTGAAAGTTTTTCATAATCAACATTTGAAACATTAACCCAAATATCTATACGATCCATTATAGGTCCTGAAAGTTTTCTTTTATACCTATCTAAATCACTTGGCTTGCAAATACATTGTTTTTGTTTACTCCCTTTATTTCCACATGGACAAGGATTCATCGCTGCAATTAAAATAAAATTTGAAGGAAAACAAGCTCGACCTGCTGCTCTTGATATAGAAACAATATTATCTTCTAAAGGTTGTCTAAGTGCCTCAATAACTCTTTTTTCAAATTCAGGAAATTCATCTAGAAATAATACCCCTTTATGAGCTAAAGTTACTTCACCTGGTTTGGGATTTGTTCCACCTCCAATCATTGAAACATAACTTGCAGTATGATGAGGTGCACGAAATGGAGCTTCTGTTATTAATCCATCTTCCAATGTTCCAACAACAGAATGTATTCCTGTAATTGCTAAAATATCTTCCTTTTCTAAATTAGGTAATATTTGTGAAAATACACGAGCCAACATAGTTTTACCAGTTCCTGGTGGTCCTGACATTGCAATATTGTGTCCACCTGCAGCGGCTATTTCGAGTCCTCTTTTAGCGGCTTCTTGTCCACATATATCAGAAAAATCTAAATTATTATTTTTTTCTTTATAAATAATTTCTGTTTTTGGTTGAATTTGTATTTTAGCTTTTTCTTGCCCAATATTATTTCCTTTTTTATCTTTAGGTAAAATAGAAATATGGTCAATAACTTCTTTTAAGTTATGTGCTCCGTAAACAATTATTCCATCTACAAGGGCCGCTTCTTCCGCATTATTAATTGGTAAGAATATTTCTTTATAACCAAGCCTTTTGGCTTCTTGTGTTAAAGGAAGAACCCCTTTAATTGTTTGTAGTTCGCCATTAAGAGAAAGTTCTCCAAGAAATATTTTTCCTTCAGGGTCAAAATTAATTTCTTCGGCAGAAAGTAAATAAGCAAGTGCAATTGCGAGGTCAAAATATGGACCTTCTTTTTTTAAATCAGCTGGAGATAAAGATATAACAATTTTTTGATTTTGATTTTTTGGAGAAGCGAAGCCAGAATTTTTTAAGGCAGAACTCATTCTATCTTTTGATTCATCTACAGCTTTATCTGGGAGTCCAACAAGAGTAAATGCATACAAAGTATTTTTTGTGATATCAGCTTCTATTGTCACAATTTTTCCTTTTAACAAATGTGTTTGTGCAGAATAAATTCTCGAAAATGACATTTGAATATTATATATTAAAATAAAAATATTGTAAAAATACCCGACAACTGTTGCTACAGGTGTCGGGTGCTTTTATTTTAAAAATATTTTATTAAATTTTTTCCATATCTTCTTTACAAGTGAGAGCTGCAGGATTTGCTTCTAATCTATCTTCTTCTATTTTTTTACCACAAACTTCACATATTCCATAGTTACCATTTTTTATTTTTAATAAAGCTTTGTTTATATTTGCAAGTCTTTTTTCCAAAGAATCAAGAGTACTAGATCTTTCCTCGTATTCTTCTGTTTTATCAAATAAATCATTCTCATCAGCTTGAGGTCCAGTCGTTTCTTCTTCTGGTGTTGCTTCCCAGTCCCCAGTCTTGTCTACTTTTCCAAGTTTACTTAACTCACCCTCTAGTAAGTTTCTTTCTTCTTCTAATTTTGTTTTAATTATATCTGTTTTCATGATTATAATATTAACATTCTTATAATAATTGGCAATGTTATTATTGTTTAATATTTTTAAACAATAATAAAGACGCAACTTTTTCTATTGTATCTTGATCATCTGTAATTATTAAGTTGTTTTTATCAATGAAAACATAAGAAAGAACATTATCTCCTGAGTCATTGTAAAGTACTCGCATATCTTTGTTATTTATTAACGCATCTTTAAAAGGCATTTCGAAAAGACTAATACTATTACCAGCTGTATTAATATTGAAAAGATTAAACATATCATTTAACATTGTTTTTTCCCATTGCAACATCCCAGCATATACTATGTCGTAATCTTTTACTTTAAATAATAAAAATAAATGAGGTTTACTATTTTTTATTGATGATGTATAAGTCCCTATCATGTATTGATCAGACAGAGATCTTATTAATGATGATGGTGCCGTTATTCCTAATAAAGAAGTGAAATCTTCCAGTTTTAATATTTCTGGTGATCCGCTCATTGAATTAGTTAAGAAAATAGATTTAATAGAATCAGGATTGCCAACTTTTAATATTTCTGGTTTTAATAATTTTACAAAGTCGTTACTACTTGTAGTTTGAGAAACATCAATAAAAGATTGAGAATCGTAAGATATAATAGTTTCTATTTTTGAATTAGTCACATTTGTTATTGGAATATTTGATACTTTATTTTTTTGAATTATAAAATAAATAGTAACAAAAGTTCCGAGCAAAAGAATTACACCGCCAATCAAAAGAAATAATTTTTTTGAATTTGTTCCATCTGCTTTTCTATAGATATCTTCTCTCTCGTGTTTTTTTTGTTCAGCTACTGCTATGTTGATAACAGATATTTCATTATTACGAACAGTTTCAGCCATATCTGTTAAATATGTGTGAATTGTTTTTGCTTCATTTTCGTCAGTATTAATTTGTGGGTTTTTTTCTTCCATTTTTTATAGATACTATTATATTAGTATAGTTTATAAAACTATCTTATCTATTATAACATGAACAAACTTTAATAATTTTTTATATTTAATTTTCTTTTTTAAAGAAATTAGCATCTGCTTCCTTGATTGAAAGATTTAAACGTCCTTTTTCATCTAACTTAATTATTTTTATTGGAACACTATCACCTTCTTTAAGAATATCAGCAACCTTTTCTACTCGGAAAGGAGCAATTTCTGAAATATGAACAAGCCCTTCTGTATCGCGACCGATGCGAACGAAAGCACCAAAGTCCATAAGTTTTACGACTACACCAGTGGTAGTATCTCCTACTTTATATTCATGAGTCATACTTTCAATAATTTGTGATGCTTTTTCAGCGCCTCCATTTTTACCTGTTATAAATACTGTTCCATCTTCTTCAATAGTTATTTCTGTTCCTGTTTCTTCACGGATAGCATTTATATTTTTTCCTCCAGGTCCAATAACCATTCCTATTTGATCCTTTTTAATTTTTACAGTTACTATTTGAGGAGCATTAGGAGAGATATTTTTACGAGGTTCACTTATTTCAGATGTGATAGTTTCTAAGATTTGTAATCTAGCTTTCTTTGCACGAAGAAGAGCTTCTTTTAATATTTTTATTTGTACTCCACTTACTTTTACATCAAGTTGTATTGCAGTGATTCCATCTTTTGTTCCTGCAACTTTAAAGTCCATATCACCATAGTGATCTTCTGGTCCTTGAATATCTGAAAGTAAAACATATTTATTAATATCTATATCACTCGACATTAATCCTACAGAAATACCAGCTACTGGAGTTTTGATTGGCACACCTCCATCCATAAGAGCAATAGTTGCTGCACATATAGATGCTTGAGAAGTAGATCCATTTGAAGCTGTTGATTCTGAGACAACGCGAATAGTATAAGGGAATAAAAGTTTACTTGGAATAACTGGAGTTAATGCTTTCTCTGCTAAAAATCCATGACCCATTTCTCTTCTATTTATTCCTCCTACGCGTCCTGTTTCACCTCCTGAATATGGAGGAAAATTATAATGGTGCATGAAACGTTTCTTAGATTCAGATTCCATTCCTTGAATTGTTAGCATATCTTCTGGTCCACCAAGAGCAAGCACTGATAATACATGTGTTTCTCCTCTGTAAAATATTCCGGAACCGTGTAACACTTCTGATATACCACCAGCTTTTGCATAAAGTTTTCTTATTTCATCTATTTTTCTTCCATCTGCACGAATTTCTTTATCAAGTGCTTTGCTGTGAAACTCTTGATCTAGATAATGATGTAAATAATCTTCTGCGATACCCTTTTCTTCTTCTTGATCTTCAGAATATTTTTCATCTAGAATATTATTCCAAATATTTTCTGCTTCACTTGTAACTTTTTTACTTTCAGAACTGAATAACCCTTTTTCTAATATTGGAGCAATTTCTTTTTCAAAAAGAGAAATAATTTCGAGCGGTGTTTCTTTTTTAGGAAATGAAAGTTTTTCTTTTCCTAATTCACCTGCAAGTTTCTTTTGGAAGTCTTCCCACTTTGAAATTTCTATCGATGCCATATCAAAACATTGACCCATTTCTTCTTCTCCTATTTCATAAGACATAGCTTCTATCATGTTAATAGTTTTGTCTTTACCACATACAAGTAAATCGAGTTCATAAACAGATTCATCTTCGTTCGGAATATAATTGTTTACTTTTATTGTTTCCTCTTCTTTTGCTTTACTTACATGTACCGCTCCAATAGGTCCGTTCCATGGAATATTTGAAGTGTGAAGTGCTATTGATACAGCATTTATACCTAGAGTTTTTGGATCAGTATTTCCTACTGCTAATATAGTTACTATAACTTGAACTGCATTTTTTATATGATGATCAAAAAGAGGACGAATAGTTCTGTCTATCATACGGGCTGCAAGAATAGATTGATCACTAGGACGTCCCTCTCTCTTGTTATATTGACCTCCAAGTATTTTCCCTACAGCATAAAATTTTTCTAAATACTCAACGGTAAGATTAAAAAATCCTAAATTTTTACTTCCATCTTTTGATATAACTGCAGTTGCCATAACTACAGTACCTTCTGATTTTAATATTACAGAACCATTGGCTTGGTCTGCTAAATCACTAAAAAGAGCAGTAATTGTTTTACCACCAATTTCTACCTCATATTCTTTGCTATGCATATTTTTTAAGATTAATCTCCAGACTCTAGTTTTGAAACCTGATTATTTTTGGCTTCAACTCTAATTGTCCGGAGGTTAATAATTAAACTATTAATACTTATATTTATAACATAAATAGGGCAAAATACAAATAAAAATCCCATGTTATTTTTAATAACATGGGACCATTTATTTTGGAGTTTTATTCACATTTTTGATTTTTGAATAAAATAATTATCACTACTTTTCATGTACTTAAATCCTTCCACGGGAATTCTTCCTTCCCAACAAGAAAAATGTATAGGAAAGATTATTTCTTTTTTCTTTCCTTTAATTTCAATTTCTAACACCCCTGTTTTTTTATTTGGGTTAGTTGAATTATCAAACTTATCAATAATTTTAATAAGTTTAAAACTCATCCCAATGTCAATATTTTTCCAAGTGTTAGATAACTCCCTTTCTTTTTTTAACGAAGGAAAAGACTTAATAATAGTTATTAAAATAATAAGTGTTATCAATGATCTTAACCAAGAAGGAATAATATTATCTAGAACTCCAGATAATAAAATTGATAAACAAAATAACAATAGTATATCTACTGCACTGATAATATTTTTTTTCATTTTTTAATTTTGCCATTTTTCTTAACGGCTATTTTTTAAAATTTTTGTTAGAGAATTATTTATCATAATATATCATAAATAAATTTTTTGTCAAAAAGCACCTGATTATAATAATCAGGTGCTTTTATTTTTATAAATATGATTAAATTAAATATTTTCTTGGATTAACTGATAGATCCAGAAAATCATCAGCTTGTTCTTTTAATCTCATTGATGCTGATTTACCAAAAGATATTACTTCTACTTGTGTCATTGTTTGCATGTATTGTACAAGTGGAACGAAATCTCCATCACCTGTTACTAATACAACAGCATCAAGACGTGGGGCCATTTTCATAGCATCAACTGCCATTCCAATATCCCAGTCACCCTTTTTTGCGCCACCAGCAAATACTTGTAAATCTTTTATTTTTGTTTCAATTCCGAATTTAGTTAGTGCATCAAAAAAACTATTTTCTTCATTACCTTCAGAATTTATGACATACGCGATTGCACGAACTAATTTTCTTCCTGCAACTGCATCTTTTAAAACTGCACCAAAATTAACTTTTCTCTTATATAAATTTTTAGCACTATGATATAGATTTGATGTGTCTATAAAAACCCCTACTCTTTGTTCTTTTTGTTTTATTATACTCATATAAATATTTTACTTTATTATGAAATTTTTTTATATATAAATCGACCAGTCTATGGATGAAAAATTGAGAAGTTTTAAATCCATATAATTTTTAAATATACAACCTCTAAAGTCACATAAGGTTGGATATCTAAAAATTATACCAAAATAAAATGCCCCTTGCGAGGCATTTCATTAAGCTTTTATTTTTTTTGTTTCAGCTGCAAATCTTGTCTTGTCTGTATTCTCTAAATATTTAAGATGTTTTCGGCGATCAGCAACCATCTTAATTAATCCTCGACGAGAGTGGTTATCTTTTTTATGATCCTTAAGATGACCTGCAAGTTCTTCGATTCTTTTACTTATAATTGCAATCTGTACTTCAGGACTACCTGTATCTTTATCGTGAAGCTGATTTTTCTTTATAATATTTTGTTTTTTCTTTGTTGTTAACATGTCCTTGTATACTAGCACATATTGTCGAAAAGTACAAGGGGGCTCAATCTATTGATTTGTTCTCTTTGTTTTGTTAAAATTTATATAAATAGGTATTTCTATATATGTTCTCTCGAGATGAATTATTTCATCACCCAGTTTTTTTGGACCCCAACCATTTTTGGTTATTTAGTTTAAAGACCTTCGCAATTTTAATTGTCGAGGTCTTTTTATTTTACGACACTTAATTAAAAGATGTTATAATGAAAATATGGTAACAGAATTAGATCAACTAAAAAGAGAATTTTTAGAACACGTAGAGATAGAAAAAGGAAACAGTTTAAAAACTGTAAATAATTATGATCACTATCTAACACGATTTTTTGAATTTACAAAAATTAGAGAACCCAAGGAAATTACTGATGATAAAATTCGAGAATTTAGACTTCATTTAAATAGACAACCAGGGGTAAAAATAAAAGGTCAACAGGCGTCTACTCTCAAAAAAAATACTCAAAATTATCACTTAATAGCACTAAGATCATTTCTTAAATATTTAATGAAGAGAAGTATTACTTCCCTATCTCCAGATAGAATAGATTTGGCAAAAATAAAAGAACGTTCCTTGGATTTAATTTCTAGTGCGGAACTAGAGAGGCTTATGAATGCTCCTGATAAAAATACAGATAAGGGATTAAGAGATAAGGCAATAATCGAATTATTTTTTTCAACAGGGTTACGATTATCTGAACTTTGTTCATTAAATAGAGATTTAGATTTATCTAAGGATGAATTTTCTATTCGTGGAAAAGGAGAAAAAGTCAGAGTTGTCTTTTTATCAGAGTCAGCTAAAGATGCAGTTCGTGACTATTTGAAATCTCGTAAGGATTTAGATGAGCCACTATTTGCACAGTTTTCACACAACAGTGGAAACAGTAACCGATTAACACCGAGATCTATTGAACGTATCGTAAAATTTTATGCGATAAAAGCTGGAATATCTAAAAAAGTTACTCCACACGTTATTCGTCACTCATTTGCAACAGATTTACTTTCAAATGGAGCAGATATTCGTTCTGTTCAGATGATGTTGGGTCATGCAAACATAGCAACAACACAAATTTATACTCACATAACTGATAAACAGCTTCGTGATGTACATAAAAAGTTTCATAGTAACTAAATATATACATAATATAGGTGGTATTTTTTTGTTTTGGGGTTTCACAGTAAGTCGAAACACATACTTAAAATAATATAACATACATATTATGATCAAACATTAAATAAAAGACATAGATTTTGTCCTTTATATTAGTCTAATAAAGACCTATATGATGTTACATAAATAACAAAAATATTTTAGTAAATAGTTTGTATTTAAATCTAAATATTTTTAATTGATGATATAATAAATTTATGAAGATAATTTCTTGGAATACAAATGGATTACGAGCCACAGTTAAGCAGGGATATTTTACTCCCCTATTTGCTTTTAACAATCCTGATATTGTTTGTTTTCAAGAAACAAAATGTGAACCAGATCAACTAGATGAAAGCACAAGAAATTTAAATGGTTACCATTCTTATTTTTCATATTCTAAAAATAAAAAAGGATATAGTGGTGTTGCGATTTATTCAAAAAAAATTCCTGAAAAAATAGAATATGGAATTGGTATTAAAAAATTTGATGATGAAGGACGAATAGTTATTGCTTACTATTCTACTTCCAAAGCCGGTAAATATTTTATTTTAATAAATTGTTATTTTCCTAATGGAGGAGGGGGAGAAGAAAGATTGAATTATAAATTAGAATTTTATGATGCCTTCTTAAAATTTATTAATGAAAAGAAAAAAGACGGACATCAAATTATTTTTACCGGTGATGTAAATACCGCTCACGAAGAAATAGATTTAGCTCGCCCAAAAGAAAATTCTGATAGTACTGGATTCTTACCAATCGAAAGAGAGTGGCTTGATGAAGTTGTGAATAATGGATGGGTAGATATATTTAGAAATTTTTATCCAACAAAAAAAGATGTCTATACTTATTGGGATATGAAAACTCGTGCACGCGATCGCAACGTTGGATGGAGAATAGATTATTTTTTTATAAATAATTCTTTTATAAAAGATGTCAAAAGTTTTAAAACATTATCAGATTATTATGGTTCGGATCACTGTCCTATTATGATTGAAATAAAATAAAAAATAATTATTTTATTTTATTGGTAAAAATAGTATCATTAGTAATATCGAAGTGTCGTGTTTAACTTTATTAATAAATCTATTAAACATTATGATTTTAGAAGAAGTAGAACAAGGGTCAGAAAATATTGTTTTTGTTTACACAACATGTTCTTCGAAAGATGAAGCAAGATCAATCGGTCTTTCTATTATAAATGAACACTTAGCTATCTCTGCCGATTATTGGTTTGTTGATTCAATATATCCATGGAATAATGTTGTTGAAGAAGTAGAACAATACATGCTCGTATTATCAACTCAGAAAAAATTTAGTGAAAAATTAATTGAACATATTGAATCAATGCACTCTTATCATGTTCCTATGATTGCTAGATGTGATGTTTCTATAACAAATCATTTATATAAAACTTGGGTTGAGAATACTTTGTCTAGTAAAGAACAATACATTTCAGAAGCTGATGAAAAAATTATAAAAGAGAGAGAAGAATTTCATTATAGTAGATTAAAATAATATAAAAAATAAAAAACACAGAATTTAAATTCTGTGTTTTTTATTTTTTATACCCCGTGCTTTTTATGTAATTTTTCTACTTCCTCCTCCTCTTTCTTTTCTTTTTCTTCCTTACCTCTCTCCCCTAGTGTTTTCAATTCATCATCACCAAGCATATCTAAAGATTTTACTAATTCAGTCAAATGTTCCTCTGTATTTTTCTTTGGGTCGTCTAATATTTCTTCGAGTAATGCATGAAGTATCCACCCCATTCTTGGTCCTGGCAACATGCCCAACACCTTAATCATATATTCTCCATCAATTGCTAGTTGTCCTACAGATATTGGATCGTGTAATACTTCTTCTATCATTGCGAAATATTTACGAAGTCTATAGGGAGCTTCACTCTTTTTCATGCCAACTCTGTCACACTCACGGATTTCCATTAATTGCCAAATATGATCTTTCCCTACTTTTTGAACAATACGACGTACAGCAGAAAGCGATATCTGTTCTGTGTCAGAGAAAAACATATGATTTCGTATAAAATTAACAACTAAATCAATTGTTTTTTTAGGAAATTTAAGTCTATCCATGATCTTTTGAGCCATTTTAGCTCCAATAACTTCATGCCCATAAAAAGTATAAGCTTTTTTAATACCTGATCTTCGACTACGTGGTTTACCAATATCATGAAATAGTGCAGCTAAACGTATTTCTGTAGAGAAACCTTTATCAGCGGAATGTTGCAATGCTTGTAATAAATGTTCAAAAACGTCATAAATATGAGCTCCACCTTGAATGCATCCAATTCCCTCTTCTAATTCAGGAATTATGTATTTTAATAGTCCTAATTTGGAAAGCATTGCAATTCCAATGCTTGGATTTTTTGATTCTATTATTTTTACAAATTCATCACGAATTCTTTCCTCTGAAATATTTTTTAAGAGATGAGAGTTGTCCACTATCGCTTTCATTGTATTGTATTCAATAGCAAAGTCTAATTGTGTAGAAAATCTGATAGCTCTAAGCATTCTTAAGGCATCCTCGTTGAATCTATCATTGGCATCTCCAACAGCTCTGATAACTTTGTCTTTTATATCCTCTTGTCCTTTATAAAGGTCAATAATTTGACCTTTATTACTAAAGGCTAGAGCGTTTATTGTAAAATCACGTCTTTTAAGATCATCTTCTATGTTTTCACTAAACTTTATTTCATCTGGATGTCTAAAATCACTATATTTTGCTTCAATTCTATATGGTGTAACCTCAATAATCTCATATTCTGTTACATGTGTAACATCATTTTTTGTTTCACATGTAACATTTTCTGTTTTTATCTCTGATGTTACACATGTAACCTCCTTTGGAATACATACCCCTACTGTGCCAAAGGTATTTTCATAAATAGTTTTATCAAATAGTTTAATTATTTCATCTGGTTTTGCATTTGTGGTAACATCCCAATCTTTGGGTGTTTTATTTATTATTAGATCTCTAACACATCCACCAACAAGAAAAGCCTCGAATCCAGCTTTCTCGAGAGTTTCTGTTACATGTGTAACATATTTAGGTATCATTTTATTATCTATGAGTTGTTTTTCTTGTTTCATAAGAAACATTTAAGTGCCCCTAGGGGGAATCGAACCCTCATCACCTGTTCCGAAGACAGGTACTCTATCCATTAAGCTATAGAGGCGTTTATACTTAAGTATAAATTAATCTTTTAATAAATTTTAAAGACAAATCAATTGTATAACAAAAGGCCATTTAAGTAAATAAGCTTAATAAATAACAGTAAATTTAATTATTGCTTTTTTTTCAAATAACATCTATAATTTATGAGTTAATTTTAAGTTTGCGGGATTGGTTTAGTGGTAGAACACGTCCTTGCCAAGGATGAGACAGGAGTCCGATTCTCCTATCCCGCACAAAATAAATAAGACAGCGTTTGGCTGTTTTTTTATTTTGTGCGGGATAGCAAGCAAACTACTTTGCTTGAGTAGGAGAATCGGAAGACTTTTCCATGTTTCACTTAATAGTGAAATAGGATACCTCATTCAACAGAATGACCTACTGGGTACTGGGTGTGACACAAGATTATATAATGTGCACGATAGTGCACTCATCTTTTTAATTAATATAATAAAACCACATTTTTTGTACTTTATAATCATGACTTTTTATTCGTCTTTTATGCACATAAAAAAACCTTTAAAATTAAGATTTATGTGGATAACTATGTGTGTATTGTTTATAAGAGACAATTTATAGGTTAGTATTCATATATAAGTCTAATATGTTATTTCATTAATACCCTTATTTATAAAGGTATTAATGAAAGACAGCATTATAAAATGCTTTTTGTGTCTAATAAATAGTAAAACGTTTCACGTGGCACACTTTTAATGTTACATGTGTAACTTTTTGGGTTATTTAATATATTATTGGTACTTAAATGTCTAATTAAATAGAAAGATTAATCTCTATATAGTATAATTAACTAATAATATAACTTAAGTTTGATTATTATTATCTTTTTATTAAGATGAAGAATTTTACTTCAGAGTCTCAAAAAATAGGGAAGCTAGGAGAAGATGTTGCTTGTAAGTTTCTCATGAAACATGGTTTTGTTGTATTA
>Ga0302292_1001188_pt1 | contig 17108 bp, 29 predicted proteins | sample III_Fen_N2_1_FD_194553 | JGI IMG/M metagenome (GOLD analysis project Ga0302292, IMG submission 194553) | Peat permafrost microbial communities from Stordalen Mire near Abisko, Sweden - III_Fen_N2_1 | ecosystem: Environmental > Terrestrial > Soil > Wetlands > Permafrost | place: Sweden: Abisko...
AGCTACGATAGTTGCTGGAATTATGGGTTTATTAATATTTGGTCCAAAAGTTATAAGTTTGTTATATTAGAAATATATGAGTGTAGGAAATTTTAATCCAAAATTTAATAAAACAAATAATAGTGAGGCCGGGGTATTAAATGGTAATGAAAACTTAGAAAAGGGAAAGAAAGAAGAAGATTCTCATTTTTCCAAAGATTTTCCTATAAGGAAATTTCTTCCAGATGAGATAAACAATAAGCCACTTGAATTAGATGAGAATGGTTCTTTGACTGAAAATTCTAAACAGAAATTAATTAATCTATGGTATGCGGGGCATGATTTTAGAACTAATAAAACTAGTAAAACTAGTAAATATGACGAAGGAGAAAAAATTGAGATAATAGAGCCCGGAATTCTTTTGGGTATTGATTTTGATTCATATTTTAAAAAAGCTCTTTTGTTGTTGAAAATAATAAAACGTCCAGATGACGATCTAACAAGAGAACAAATTTTAGATTTTCATACACAAATCATTAAAGATTCTATTGGGGAAAGTTTTTTATCTGTTTTTGATAAAAAGGACTCGAGGGATTTATTTATTCGTAAAGTTGAATTTTTCTTTAATGCTCAAGCGAAGCTTGATGCTTATATTGTTCGAGATGGTAGCATTCATATAAATAATAATTATTTTAACTATAATTGTGGTTCGGATAAAGAATTAAAAGAACTTTTAGATGACCGTAATAGATATTTTTTACTTCTTCAGTCAATGATAAAAACAACAGAAAAAGAAATGTTTATAAAGACATCAAGATGATAAAAAATAAGCGAGCAGATTAGATCTAGCTCGCTTATTTTGTTAGTTTACTGAAAATATTTTTGATACTTCAGTTTTAAAGAGTTTTCATTTTTAAGAACTTTTGATATCTTTCATCGAAGGTGTTGATTTCTTCCTCCATTTCATTTATCACTGTGGGTGGATAAGTTCTTGCTTTTCTCATCTCCCCAACAAGTATTGGGAATTTAAGCAGAGAATCAATTTTACATGGTTTGGAGAGCCGGACTTCTTTATTGCTGATGTTCGTTTTTCCCAAGAATTGTTTTTTCAAACAACTAAAACCGTATGAGAAAATCGAGAAACAGTAGTCACAAATTAAACCTTCTAATCTGGCCTTGTACACTTCATAAGCAGAACTTCCCCCTGTTGAGAAAAGATCTTCTATAACTACGGCCTTTTTGCCCTTAAGGTTATAGTTGAATACTTGTGGACTTTCCACTTCGAATGAATTAACACAGAAAATCCCAAATTCTTTTTCTAGCCTTTCCATTAATAGATTGGATTCCTCTGCTCCTTCTGCTCCAGTCACAAGAATAAATTTCATCCCAGGCTTTACAATGCCCTCAACCAATTGTCCCTTACCGTGATTTTTTATTTCTTTTCTTGCATAAGCGAAAGGAAGTTTCAGTTTATTGGCATATTGGACACCCGCTGGAATAGTAGTTGGTGAAGAAGAAATAACTAAATCAGGAGAATAACTTTTAAGCTTTTTTAAATAATCTTTATCCCACAATTTTGGGTTATAAACTAAATAAAATTCTCCATTGTGAACAAGTAATTTCTTGTTCATTAACATTGCAACTGAGCCAGCTGGTGCGATACCGGAAGTCATCGTTCCGATAATGAAGTCGGGGTTTATTCCTTTCTTTTTTATCATGCTTACAAAGCCTCTTGCTACCGTCATTCTGTGTAGAAAGTTTCCAAGTAACATGCGGTTATCGTTATATATCCTCATGAACATTCCGCATGCCCATAGATAAGGTTTTTCATCGGACAACCTATACGTCGTTGCTTTTATCAAAAGCATAAATTTAGCGATTTGTCTCGCTAACCAAATTCCAGTTAGAATTTTTTTCATCGTCATTAATTTTAAGGTGAAACAAAAATATTTGTGATTTTTCAATTTTTTCTTCATATTACCTTTTAATGAAGTTTTGTCAAAGCTTTACTTGTTATATTTTGAGTATTGTGGTATTTATTAATTAAACTCACATTAAAATTAAATTGGGATGGAAAAAAATCATTATTTTGAATCACCAGTGATAGCTGCATCTGGGGTTCTTGGTTTTGTTGGGGAAGGGTACAAACATTATAAAATTTTAAACCTTCTGACTTTTGGATTGTTTAATTACATTTTAAAAAATTGTATAGTTTTCCAATCCAAAACTACTACTGCCGTTTCTAATAAGGGCAATGCTTTATTAGCACAAGATGGGTTTTCTCTTAAAATGATGATGCCTTCTTGTGTTGCTACAAATATCTGGCGAGGATGTATGGTTAACAATTTTTCTCTAACTGGTCCAGGTTTGGGATTCTTTTTGAATCAAGGTGTTTGGAGTGAAGTCACAAAAGAATTTCACCTTTCCATTATGCTGATTGGTAAAACAACAAAAGAAAGACAAAAAGAAGCAGATTATATCGTATATCTTTTACAAAGACATCTTTATAAATTTAAATCCTCTCGAATATTTATTAATTGGAATATCTCATGCCCGAACACTGGACATGATGCACAGGCTGATTTTATAAACTCATTTGAAGAAGAGTATAAAATTCTTTCAAGGTTGGGATTACCTATTCTTGTGAAAGTTGGATGGCAGTTCCCGATAGATATTGCTAAAAAACTACAGGAGCTTCAATTTATTTATGGTTTCGTTGCTATCAATACGATTCCTTTTAATGAACTTCCTCGCTATACCAAGGAGAAGTATTTTAAGAAGGACAAAGAAGGGGAGTTTGTTTCACCCTTAGACAAATATCAAGATGAATTTAATGTTAAGGGTAGAGGTGGTGTGTCTGGTCATCCAATTAGATACTTTGCACTTGCTTGGATAAAAAATGCCAGGAAAGCAGGTATAACGAAGCCAATAATTGGTGGAGGTGGAATTATGAATCTATACAATGTATGGGAGTTTAAAAAAGCAGGAGCTACTGCTATCGCACTTGGTTCCGGTGTCTCGCTTCGTTTCTGGAATTTGCCTCTAATTATTTGGGCAGCCAGAGTGTTCTTCAAAGAACACTGATATGTGTTTACAATATTTTGGATAGGCCGATGCAGTAGCATCGGCCTATACTTATTTTAGTTGACAATTATTTTATATTTGCTAGTATGAAGCAACGAGCTCAAAAGAGCTTATTTATATTGGAAAACATAAAAACACATGACAAGATCACTAAAAAAAGGACCATATGTAGACGAAAGGCTTTTGAAAAAGATTGCCGGTAAGAAACCTTTAGAAACAGGCGTTATTAAGACATGGTCACGCGCATGCGTGATATCACCAGAAATGGTTGGCTTCGTATTTGGAGTCCACAATGGTAAGGTCCATGTAGAAGTACTCGTCAGTGAAGATATGGTAGGGCATAGACTTGGAGAATTCTCACTAACACGTAAGTTCGTCCGACACGGAGGTAAAATGCAGAAAGAACTAGAAGCGAAGAAGAAAGAGGCCGAGATTACAGCAGCAAAGTCAGCCAAAGCTACGACTACCGATACTAAGAAAAAATAATCAACTAACTTATGAAAGCATTTTTAAAAAATTACAGACAGTCTCCTCGCAAGGTTCGCCTTGTAGCAGACTTAATCAAAGGAAAAAGGGTTTCCGAGGCTTTTACTCAATTACAGAATCTCCCAAAGAGAGCAGCTTTACCAATAGAGAAGCTTTTAGCTTCAGCAGTTGCTAATGCAAAGAACGTAGGAGTAAACACAGAAGATTTATATGTTGCCAATGTTACAGTCAATGAAGGCTTGGTTATGAAGCGTTCAATGCCTCGTGCACGTGGATCGGCTTCTCGAATCAACAAGAGAACAAGTCATATAATGCTTACTCTTATTGAGAAAAATGCAGAAAAGAAAGTAAAAAAAGTAGAAAAGATAGAAAAAGCACCAAAAATTAAAACAGAAAAGAAGATAGTAATAAAGAAGTCGAAAGTAACTAAGAAAACAGAAGTTAAAGAATAATTTTATGTCAAAAGTTGTCCATCCATACGCACATAGATTAGTAACACTAAGAGACTGGAAGTCTCGTTGGTTTGCTGATAAGAAATACAAAGATTTACTTAAGAGTGATGTTGTTATTCGTGAATTTCTTATGAAGAAGTTGCGTGGTTTCTATGTCTCAAGAGTTGAGATTGATAGAAGTGCAAAAGCAACAAAGGTTATGATTTTCACTTCACGTCCTGGTATGATAATCGGCCGTTCTGGTGAAGGTGCTACAAAACTTAAAGCAGATTTAGTTTCTACTTTAAAGAAGCGCAGTGTTATAATTCCTGAAGATTTCAAATTAGACATTCTTGAAGTTACAAACCCAGATGCAGATGCGGCCATTGTTGGATGCATGATTGCTGAAGGACTTGAGAAGCGTCTTCCTTTCCGCCGTGTAATGAAACAAACAATTGAGAAAGTTATGACAGCTCGTGGAGTTAAAGGAGCTCGTATATACTTGGGAGGCCGTCTAGGAGGTGCAGAAATTGCCCGCAGTGAACAAATCAAGCGTGGTTCTATTCCTCTACAGACTTTCCGTGCAGATGTTGATTTTGCTCGCGAAAAAGCTCACATGAGTTATGGAGATATCGGTATAAAGGTCTGGATTTATAGAGGAGAAATTTTTTCTAATGAGGCACCCGCACAAAATAGAAGAAATAATAAACAATAAAATTTTATGTTAACACCTAAAAAAGTAAAATATAGAAAGTGGCAGACAAGTAGAACTGATATGACGAAAGTCACTCCCGACACTCGTGGAACTACTATTTCCTTCGGAGCATTTGGACTCAAGGCTATTACAGGAGGACGCGTCCGTTCAAACCAACTCGAATCTGCTCGTAAGGCAGGACACAGAGCTCTAGGTAAAACTGGACGTATGTGGATAAGAGTTTTCCCTGATAGACCTTTTACAGCAAAACCTGCAGAAGTAGGAATGGGAAAGGGTAAAGGTGATCCACAAGGTTACTGCCTAGATATACGCCCAGGCCGAATATTATTTGAAGTAGATGGAGTTACAGAAGCTATTGCCAAGGAAGCCCTTCGCAAAGCTGGCACAAAGTTACCAGTCAAAGCTCGCGTAGTAGCACGTTAATTAAAATATATGGAAACACAAACAAAAAAAACAAATAAGATTTTAAAGGGAGTTGTAGTCTCAGACAAAATGAATAAAACAGTTGTTGTCGAGGTAACACGCTTTGTTGAACACAAGAAATATGGCAAGAGAATCAAAAAGACAAAGAATTACAAAGCTCATGATGAGAACAATGTAAAGAAAGTTGGAGATAGAGTCGAAATCGAAGAGACAAAGCCAATGTCAAAAGATAAGCATTTTAAAGTAATTATTTAATAAATTTATGATTCAAGACGGAACAGTAGTAGTTATAACAGACAACGCCGGCGGTAAAGTCGGAAAGGTTTTCAAAGTACTTGGTGCTTCAAAGAAGCGCTATGCTGGTATCGGCGAGAAAGTTATGATCTCAGTCAAGATTGCTGATCCTCGTAAAGCTGTAAAGAAGAAGGATGTCCACCAAGCAGTAGTAGTACGCACAGTAAGTGCTTATAAGAGAAATGATGGATCATATATTCGTTTCGATGATAATGCAGTTGTGATTCTTGAAAAAGATAAACTTGATCCAAAAGGAGGTCGTGTATTCGGTCCTATCCCTCGTGAACTTGCAGAAAAAGGATACCAGAAAATTATTTCATTAGCACAAGAAGTTGTTTAATTATATGAAAATCAAAAAAGGAGACAATGTAATAGTTATCGCAGGTGCCAACAAGGGCAAGAAGGGTAAAGTTATAAAAGCAATACCATCTTTAAATAAAGTTGTTGTGGAAGGAGTAAACTTGAGAAAGAAAGCTCACAAAGCAAAAAAGACCGGAGACATCAGTCAGATTTTAGAAATCGCAACACCTATACACGTATCTAATGTGTCTAAGAGAGACTAATAAATATTATGGAAACAGTAAAACAAAAAGAGAAAAAAGCTTTCAAAGAACTTAAGGCCAAGCATGGTTATAAGAATGTTATGGCTGCACCCCACCTTGTAAAAGTAGTAATTGCAAGTGGCACAGGTTCAGGATTAAAGCGCAATAAGGATCACAACAAATTAGTCCTAGAAAGACTTTCAAAAATCACAGGCCAGAAGCCAGCCACAAAGAGTGCAAAGAAGTCTATTGCTTCATTTAAGATTCGTCTTGGTGACCCAGTAGGAGTTATGGTAACTTTGAGAGGCGCTCGTATGTACGGATTCCTAGACAAACTTATAAACGTAGCTATTCCTCGTACGAAAGACTTTAGAGGTATAGACCGTAAGATTGTGGACAATATCGGTAATCTTACAATGAGTATCAAAGAGCACACAATTTTCCCTGAAACAGGAGATGAAGAATTAAAAGACGTATTTGGACTTGCAGTTACAATAGTAACTACAGCCAAGACAAAGCCAGAAGCAACAGAATTCTTTGAACTTATCGGTATACCATTCAAGAAATAATTAGTATTTGAAAATTTAAATAAAATACAAAATACTCCCAATTGGGAGTATTTTGTATTTGTTGACATTTGTTGTCTGGAGCAGTAATGTGTAAGAAAACTCATTAATAAATTTTAGTTATGATAACAATTTTAATTGTCCACGGTACTGAGTGGTTTGATGTATTCAGAAGAATCATTCGCTCAGAACTTCCTTATTTAGCGGGGAATGTTCTATATACAAATTCATTTGATGAAGCGGTTGATCTAACACAGGTTAATCATGGTCTTATTGTGATTTCCAGTGATAGATTTTATGATCGTCTTTCTTCTTATAGAGAGTTTCATAAAGCAGTTATGCCTGATCGTGATAAGAACGGTGCAAAACTCGCTGAGATGATCAAGGCGAAGAACCCAAAATGTAAATTTTTTATTTTTTCTAAATATCCCATCTCGGAGGAAAGTAAATTTATTGACGGATTTATTCCAGAACATCAACCTGGAGACATGCTCACGCAAGACGTGATGATGATTTTATCACGATCAATAGATTCTCTGAGAGAATAGAGACATTGGTTTCAAAGATTAAAAAAGAGCATATTGTTTGATAGGTAAATATAGAAAGGAAAAACCGGTGGAATTCACCGGTTTTTTAAATATCATTTTAAAACTAAACTTAAAAATAAAGATATTTATCATTGACAAAACACATAAAATATGCTATATTCCACACGTATTTATAGCTCTTTGATATATTTGATTTTTAATTGATTTATCCGCCAATCTGGCAGATTTTGTTGGCTGTTTCAAGGGTCTTTAAGGATTTTTGAGATAGTCAACAAATATTTTTTTAAATTAAATTATACAGATAGGATATGAAAAAGATTATTTTGGTATTAGGAGTTTTGTTTTTCGCTCATTGTGCTTCCTCCGCTCAGGAATTATTTAGGTTATCAGGCTTATTTAATCACAAAGCAAATGCCGATTCTATATTGGCGTTAATCTCTAAAAGAGAACACGTTTTGCTCGATTCTTTGTGGATTGTGCAAAAAGAACTGGATTTTTACAATGACTGTGTTGCTAAACATTTTGGGCATCTTCCAAAAGGGTTTATCAAAGAATGGTCTAAGGTTGAAACTGAGCAGGAATGGATACTTGCTGAGTTGTCATCGGTTCCAGAGTTACGAAGTTATTGGTTCTATCAAAAAACTCTTAAAAGAAAGAAAAGATATACGCCATAGAAAAAGCCATGCTTATCTATGGCTTTTTCTATATCTTTTTATTATTATGTGTATTAATGCTGGACTATATATCCTATGATTACAAGAAGTATAGGTAAAACATAATCAAGAGCAATATTTAATTCATGGTTAGTGATTTTATTATTAGGGAAATATTTGTTTATATAATGTTTGTAAAAACCTTCGTGTTTATTTTTGAATTGTGCCTTAGAAATTATACATCCACCAAGTTCTTTTACTTGAAGATAATTTAAAAGCCCATAAACTATTATAAGTCGCCATGGAAGCCACCACGGCATAGCATATATAGCTAGAATGATTATCACGTGTAATAATGCAACTTTGTTGATTTCTTTCATATTATATTTTTTTAATTATACTTTTAATTCTTAAAGATTTAAATACTTTTTTGTTTAGATGATCTTTGAGTAGATACAAAGTTTTCTTTTTACCAAATAGAAAGATTAGACCAAGTATTATTAGAAAAGTAGTGCCAGGTACTGGAGTAGGGTAGAATATTAATCCTATAAGAATAAATATGGAGCCTAAAACTTTATGAAAATTAATTTTTTCTCTCATAATTATTATTTAATACTTTTTATCCATTTAGTAAAATGCTCTATAGATATTCCTTCCCTTAGTATTTCCATTACATGCGGCAAATGTGTCCAAGAAACATGGACTTTAATATTCTCTTCTTTAAGAAACTTTACTAATTTTTTGCCATTTGAAATAGGGATGACGACATCATTTTTAGATAAAGTTATAGAGTATTCCGTATTATGACTTTCTTTTTTGAAATAATGGTCAGGAGAAATTATTTTCCAATATTTTTTTAGTTCGGGTAGTGTTGTTTTGTGGTTTTTTACCATTTGGTTTTTTAATTTTTGAGTACTTTCTCCTAGCCAGAAAGCTTCAGCCAAGTTGTATCCTGGAACGATAAGTTTAACTTTTTCTATTTTAATTTTGTCAGAAACAATCATACAGAATAAGCCACCCAGACTTTGACCATATAGGTAGAAAGAACGGGGCTTTTCTTTTTTAAGTGTTTTTAAATCTTTTAGAATTGTATTAATAAGGTATAGGAAATTTTCTTTTGTTTTAAATGGATTAGGACAGAGAATTTCGTCTGGATATGCATATTGGATATAACCATATTTATTTGGAATAGAATTTCTCATCATGAAATACAAAGATTCAAATGATGACCATCCATCTACCAATACAATAATCTTTTCTTGATGCAATCTTTCATGGATTTTTGTAATTTTTATCATATTTTTTTATTATATATTCTGTTAGTTATTTATACAAATAAGATTTAAATAAAAGTTAAAAATGTTATTAGGCAGAATATGCAAACTCCCGCTGAAAATATATGCCATAAACTATGATTGAAATAATAGTTACTTTTTGATTTACGTAGATAAAATAGTAAGGCACAAAAAGCACAAAGTATAGCTAATATACTATAGGGGAGAGCCAAATGTCCCTTAAAAAGTAAATATAAGTTTGAAATCATTAAAAAACTAGAAAACATAGTATCTAGATAATATACCTCTTTTGCCTCATAAAATTTATGGAAATCAAAAGAGATAATAAAAACAATTATAATTATAATTGAATACCAATATATTCCATATGAAATAGAAATGATAAATGGTATTAAGAAAAATAGATTACTCCATTCAAGTGCTTCGTGTTTGTATAGTTTTTTCATTAGTGTGAATGATTATATTCTTATATTTTTTAATTATATATTCTCTTCATAATTTTCACAAATTTTGGTATGATAATGTTTATACGTTATGGACTACCTACCACTAGGATTAACAATACTAAGTTCGGTTATATTTCTAGTTTTTTTTGTTATTTATAACAAAGATATTTTAAAGGGCTTAGTAAAGCCAAACATTGTGACTTGGAGTATTTTTAGTTTGATAACTCTTATTAATTCAATTACTTATATTGCTTTCACTCACGATATTTTCAAGGGGGCTTTAGCTTTTACAGATTGTTTCACCTGCATTGTTATTACAGGGTTAATTTTATTTAAGGGACACTATTTGAAATTAACTATTCTAGAAAAGATTATAATTTTTCTTTCTCTGATTTCTTTATTATTATGGTTCTTATTGCACAATGCTATTTATGCTAATTTACTTTTACAACCTGCATATATACTAGCCTTCATACCTACACTTAAAAATGCATATATAAATCCACACGATGAAAGTTCTTTGGTATGGCTTATGTGGGCATTCTCTTTTATTTTGACTATCATTGTAATTCTTATTCGTTGGCAGGGTGTTTTTGCAGATCTCATAAATCCTTTAATAGCATTAACTTTACATACAAGCGTTGGTTTATTGGCATTGAGAAAGATAAAGCATTAGTATAAATATCAATATTTAACATAAATATCAAACAATTACCCGAAGCTTCGCTTCGGGCAATTCTATTTGACAATGAACCCTGTAAGTTGTAATCTGAAAGAGAAAATTCAAACAAATTTAAATATTCTGAATATGAAAGCAAAGATTTTATTGATTCTTAAAAAAACTGGCATTAGATCTACTCAATTTTTTTGCTGGTTTATTGGTATATTGGTCGGTTTTTCGGCCGCAATTCTTTTTATTTCTTTGTTTCGTCCTCATTTTGAGGGCGAGTTTCCAAAAATTGAACGCACTTCAATCACTATAATCCTTGTTTTTATGGGGATTAAAATAGAAAAATTGTGGCGAATTTTAGAAGCAAAAATGGAGGAATTAACGAGAGGAAAAGAGTAATCCTCATAAGATTACTCAAATATAGCCGGCGACCTTGTGTTGTCCGGCTGTGTTTAATTATGGGTATTTTTTAGTTTGTCCTATTTTAACCCTTAAAAATAAGGGTATTTACTATTGACAATTTGACATAATTATGCTATACTATACAGATGTTAGTTAGTTCTTTGATATATTTGATTTTTAGTTAATTTTGTTGGCTATTTCAAGAGTCTTTATGGATTTTTGAGATAGTTAACAAAATTTAATTTAAAATCAAGAATTATGAAAAAGTTTATTTTTATTGCTTCTTTTTTAATGGTATCAGTTGTATCTTTCTCTCAGGTTAAAACTTTGAAAGTTGAGGGGGAGACTTTCAAGATTCAAGCCGTGTCAGGTTATTATATTGACCAAGATAAAAAAGTGACGGAAATAGTATGTGGAGGGGATATAATTCCAATCATATGTATCAGCGACAGCAATCCGTTTGTTGTTGAAAAAATATATAAAGGAGGAAACCATGAATTCTTTGTATATGGTAAATACAGCGATATTGGTGCAAATCTTAAATGGTTTGATCAATATATATTCCTTCATTTTAAGAAGCAAAACGGTAAATGGGTTAGGGTTAAATAATTAGAGTATATAAACTACTCGGATGACCAGGAGCGAAGCTTCTGGTCATTTTTTTTGTTTTAATACTAGATCCTAGTTACTAATTTGTTGACATATTCTGGTCCATCTGCTAGTATGGGTCTACGTGAGTTTAGATCCGTTTGTCTCCTTAAGAGCCTTTGGTATAAGAGCCTTTAAGAAAATAAACGAGATATCACCTCACTAATTAAAGCCTTAAAAGACTATTCTTTATAAGGTATTAACAATATAATTTTTATATGGCAAAAACATCAGTAACAGCAAGACATTTAAAGAAGTCAAAATTTAGTACACGAGAAACAAATCGTTGTTTTCGTTGTTCACGAGGGCATGCTTATATGAGAGACTTCGGTCTTTGTCGTATTTGCTTCCGTGAGCTCGCAAACGAAGGTATGCTTCCTGGAGTTCGTAAATCTTCTTGGTAATCGCTTTTCAAAATTAGTAATCGGTAATTAGTAACTATAAAACAATGGATCAAATAGCAAACATGATAAATATGATAAAGAACGCAGGACGTGCAGAGCACGAGTCTGTAGTTGTTTCATATTCAAAAATAAAGCAATCAATAGCTGATTGTTTATTGAAAGAAGGTTATATCGCTTCTGTTTCAAAAAAGGTAAAGAAAGGAACTCCAGTTTTAGAAATCGGAGTTTTGTATGTAGATGGAGCAGCGAAAGTCACAGGTGCAGAAAGAATTTCAAAATCTTCATGCCGAGTATATAAGGGAGTTAAAGAAATCAAATCAGTAAGAAACGGTGGTGGATTAACAGTATTTTCAACACCAAAAGGAATTATGACAGATAGAGAAGCACGTAAAGCAATGGTCGGAGGAGAAGTACTATTTAGAATTTGGTAATAATATAATTATATGTCACGTATAGGAAAACAAACAGTTATAATTCCCGCAGGTACAGAGGTCACACTCGCAGGTACTACCCTTACCGTTAAAGGTCCAAAAGGAACTTTAGTTCGCAATTTCCCTGGGTTAGTAACGATACACATAGAAGGTAAAGAAATCACTTTTACTCCAAATAAAGTTGGAGACAGAACAGTGAATGCACTCTGGGGTACATATGCTTCACATGTCAAGAACATGGTCTTAGGTGTAAATGAAGGTTATTCAAAGAAATTAGTTTTAGAAGGAGTTGGATTCAAGTCTGAAGTTGCAGGTACAAACCTCAATCTTGCTCTTGGTTTCTCACATCCAGTTAAAATCACTATACCAGCAGGTCTTAGTGTTACAGCAGAAAAGAACAATATCACAATTACAGGTATCGACAAAGAGCTTGTTGGATCATTCACAGCATCTGTTCGTTCAATGAAAAAGCCAGAACCTTATAAGGGTAAAGGATTCCATTATAATGATGAAGTTATTCGTCGTAAGCAAGGTAAGAAAGCTGCATAAAATATATGAACAAGAAACTAGAGAAAAAAATAAGATTAAAGAAAAAGATTCGTACAAAGATTTTTGGTACATCCACTACACCTCGTCTTTCTGTTTTCCGCTCAAACAACTACATCTATGCTCAGATGATAGATGATTCTAAAAGTACAACAGTTGCTTCTGCTTGTGATATGGAGATAAAGAAAGGTACAAAGACAGAGCGCGCAATAGCTGTAGGAGAAAATGTAGCCAAAGCATCACTTACAAAAGGCATCAAAGCTTGCGTCTTTGATCGTAATGGATTTAAATACACAGGTCGTGTTAAAGCTCTTGCTGATAGTGCACGTAAGGCAGGACTTAAGTTCTAATATAAATATATGGATACAACAACACCAAAACAAAATACACCAAGTGCTCCTAGTGCTCGTCCAGATACAAGAGGAGGTTACCGTGGAAACCCAAACAACAAACGTGAAGGAGGAGATCGCAAGCCAAGAACATTTTTTGAAAAACCAAAACCAGAATTTGATCAAAAGATGGTTTCTATCCGTCGTGTTACTCGTGTTGTAGCTGGAGGACGTCGTATGACATTCGCAGTTGCACTTGCAATAGGAGATAAGAAAGGATCAATCGGACTTGGAACTGGTAAAGCTGGAGATACATCACTTGCTATTGCTAAGGCTCTCCGCCAAGCAAAGAAGAACATGTTCAAGATTAAGACTACAAAAGACATGTCTATTCCTTACCAAGTTTCATCAAAGTTCTCAAGTTCAAAACTTACTATGATGCCAAACCGTGGAAAAGGACTCGTAGCTGGAAGTACCGTTCGTGATATTCTTATATTAGGAGGATTAAAGAATATTACAGCAAAGCTTCATTCAGGTAGTAAGAATAAATTAAACAATGCACGTGTAGCTTACAAAACTTTGTATCAGCTTAAAGCTCTAAATACTCTACCTAAAGTAGCTGCATTTATAGCAGAATCTGAAGCAGAAGTTAAAGTAGAAGCTAAAGAAAAAGTAATTATTGAAGAAGTTAAATAATAAATTATATGGAACTAAACACATTAAAAAGAGAACATCCAAATAAAAAGAAGAGACTAGTGGGCCGTGGAGGTACACGTGGTAAGACTTCAGGACGTGGAGGCAAGGGTCAGACAGCTCGTGCAGGTAACAAGCGTCGCCCAGAAATGCGTGATATAATCAAAAAGATTCCAAAGTTAAGAGGTTATCGTTTTAATTCACATGTTACAAAGTTTACACCAGTAAATGTAGGAGCATTAAACGTCTTTGCCGCTGGATCTGTTGTCACTCCTAAGGTTTTGTTTGAACAAAACATAATTAGAAACGTTGGAGGTAAACTTCCTTCTGTTAAGATTTTAGGCACAGGAGAAATTACAGTTAAACTAACAGTATCAGGTTGTGTATTCTCAAAGACTGCGCAAGCTAAAATAGAGAAAGTAGGTGGAAGTATCAAATAAAATAAACAATGGAAACAGTTTTCAACAAAATCAAAATGATTTTTACAGACAAGACATTGCGTTCTCGCATCTTGTTTGTTTTAGGTGCACTTATTTTGTTTAGACTTCTCTCTACAATTCCAATACCAGGTATTGATGCCACAAAGCTTCAAATGTTTATAGCTAACAACCAATTCCTAGGAGTTCTAAATATGTTTTCAGGTGGAGGACTTTCTACTCTCTCTATAATGATGCTTGGAGTTGGTCCATACATTACTGCTTCTATCATAATGCAGCTTTTGACTATTATGTCTCCTCGTTTGAAAGCAATGTATCAAGAGGATGGTGAGATAGGTAGAAAGAAATTTACACAGTTTAGTAGAATGATCACAGTTCCTCTTGCTATAATTCAAGGAGTTGGACTTATCTTTTTATTAAAAAAGCAAGGCATACTAGGAGACTTATCAGTGTTTAATATGTTTGCGAACCTTTCTGTAATTGTTGCTGGTTCAATGCTTATTATGTGGATTGGTGAACTTATTTCAGAATTTGGAATTGGAAATGGAGTTTCCATAATAATTTTTGCGGGTATTGTTTCAAGAATTCCTAGAGAAATTTCTCAATTCCTATTTACTTTTAACATAGCCAACTTACCAGTATATATACTTTTCTTAGCAGTTGGAGTTTTGATTGTTGCTGGAGTTGTAATAATGACTGAAGCTGAGAGGCCAATTCCTGTAACTTATGCTAAACAAGTGCGAGGGGATCATATAGCAGGTGGTACGCAGACTTATCTACCTCTTCGTGTGAATCAAGCAGGAGTTATTCCTATCATCTTTGCACTTTCTATATTACTTTTCCCTCAGCTTATAGGTACTGCTTTGGCTAATATGACCGGAGTATTAAAACATATTTCTAATGGTTTACTTTGGTTTGTTGCAAATACTTGGTTGTACTCATTGGCGTATTTTATTTTTGTATTTTTATTTACATATTTCTATACAGCTGTTACTTTTGATCCAAACCAGCTTGCAGAGAACTTGCAAAAGAATGGAGCTTTTATACCAGGAATTCGTCCAGGAGAAGCAACACGAGCATATATAGAAAAAGTTCTTACACGTATTACAATGATCGGAGCTATCTTTCTTGGATGTATAGCAGTGCTTCCTTTGATAATGAAATCGATCACAGGTATTACAGCATTTGCTATCGGAGGTACCGCACTTCTAATCGTAGTTTCAGTTGTTCTTGATTTGATTAAGAAGGTAGAAGCTCAACTGTCGATGAGAGAGTATTAAAAAAGACCTATTATTTAGGTCTTTTTTTATGTTTAATTAATTTTAGTATATAATATAAGAATATGATAAATAAAACGCAAACATTTATATTTTATGGAATAGTAGGATCAGGCAAGGGTACACAAGTAGAACTTTTACAGAAGTATTTGAAAGAAAATAATATTTCAAATGATGTATTGTTCACTTCTACTGGTAATGAATTTAGAAAATTAATTGAAAGTGGAAGTTATACTGCATCTAAGGTAAAGACGGCAACAGAGAAAGGCTTTTTGCAGCCAGATTTTTTGACCATAAGTTTATTTACAAATATATTGATTTCAAATTTAAAAGAAGGCACCACCATAATAGCAGATGGTTATCCTCGTACCATAGAGCAGTCTGAAGCCTTTGAAAGTATGATGAAATTTTATGACCGTGGTGACGTAAAAATTATTTATATAGAGCTAGATAAAGATGAAGCAGTTAAAAGGATGAAGCTTCGTGCTAGAGCTGATGATACAGATGAGGGAATTGCAAATCGTTTTGATGAATATGTGAATAATGTGATTCCTTCAATGAATTATTTTAAGGAGAAAGAGGATTATACAATGTATACGATAAATGGAGGGCAAAGCATAGAAGAAGTTCACCAAGAAATTATTACTAAGTTAAATCTTATCTAATCAAATGCAAGCAACAGCAACAGAAAAAGAAACAATTATAATATCCCTAGGAGGTTCTATTGTAGTACCAGATTTACCTAATGGAGAATTTATTAAAGAATTTAAGAAAATAATTTTACATTTTGTAGAAAAAGGTAAAAAGTTTGTAATCATTGTTGGTGGTGGTAAAACTTGTAGACGGTACAATGAAGCGTTAAGTCACGCGACAGAAACTATGGATGAGGATCTTGATTGGCTTGGTATTTATACTACAAGATTAAATGCCGAACTCATAAAACTTTCTTTTGGAAAAAGTGCTTATAAAGAAATTCTTATTGATCCAAGTTTAGTTTCAAATATAAATAGTGATCTAATCATTGGGGCAGGATGGAAGCCAGGGAATTCTACAGATGCCGTGGGAATTATGATTGCCAAAGAGCTTAATACAAAAAAGGTAATTAATATTTCAAATATTGATTATGTCTATGATAGTGATCCAAAAACTAATCCAAATGCAAAAAAGTTTGAGAATATTTCATGGGCAGAATATCGTTCATTCATATCATCAATTTGGAAGCCAGGGATGAATACTCCTTTTGATCCAGTAGCATCAAAGAAGGCAGAAGAAAATGGGATAGAAGTTGCTTTTATGTCCGGGCATAATTTAGAAAGCCTAAAGAATTATTTAAATGGAGAGCATTTTGTAGGGACAATGATAAAATAATAAATCTAGTACCTAGTAGGTCATTTTGCTGAATGAGGTGCTCTATTAAATCAGAATTACTGCCCCGAAGCGAAGCTTCGGGGCACTGTGTATTTTAGGGCTATATTCTAGTATAATGATTTTATGGAATCACAAACTAAAATGTGCCAGAATTGTAAGCTTAATTTTACTATTGAATCTGATGATTTTTCATTTTATGAGAAGATCAAAGTTCCTCCACCAACTTTTTGCCCTGAGTGTAGACTTATAAGAAGATTTGCTCGCAGAAATGAAAAAGCTTTATATCATAGAGTTTGTAAAAAATGTGAAGAGAAAACGATATCAGTTTTTAAAGAGGGATCAGGTATTCATGTTTATTGTTCAAAATGTTGGGCGTCAGATTCATTAGATAGTATGTTACATGGCGTAGATTTTGATTCGTCTTTAATTTTTCTTAAGCAG
>Ga0302292_1001189_pt1 | contig 17106 bp, 16 predicted proteins | sample III_Fen_N2_1_FD_194553 | JGI IMG/M metagenome (GOLD analysis project Ga0302292, IMG submission 194553) | Peat permafrost microbial communities from Stordalen Mire near Abisko, Sweden - III_Fen_N2_1 | ecosystem: Environmental > Terrestrial > Soil > Wetlands > Permafrost | place: Sweden: Abisko...
TTGTACTTACTCTGGTCATTTTCTCTGGCTGCGCATCAATTCCCAAAGAGGTGGTTACACTATCGCAGACATTGGGCAAGGATATTAAAGTCCTTCATAACTCACACATAAATACCGTAGAAGTCTATTTCGGAAAAATTAAGTACGACATTAACTCATTTATTGATGAGAAGTATGCTCCATTTATTATTCACTACGTTCTAAAATCTGAATTGGTAAATTATAAACAGGGAAAAACCTCCTTATTTGGCACCATTGAAATTGCCGGACAGAAAGAGGGCCAAAAAGAAGCGAATGATGCTTTGACTGTCATGGTAGATTTTCAGGAGGCTGCCCGCAAACAAATAGAGTCTAAAAGAGAAGAACTGTTATCTCCAATACTAAAACAGGAATCCGAGATTACAAATGCTGTAAATCAGTCCTATGAAAATGTGCAATATGCCAATTCATCCATTACTGCTTATCTACAATCCATTCGGAAAGTAAAGGAGGCGCAGCAACAAGCTCTTTCAATGGTTGGCCTTGAAGGGTCAGACTCCTTAGTAACAAATTCATTGGTTAAACTTTCAGAACAAATCGAAAAAGCAGTGAAATCCGGAAAAGAAATTGATATAAAAAGCGATGACGCATATAAACAACTTGAAAAAGTAACTAATCAGATAAAAGAAATTACCACTAAAAAATAAACAAGATGTCAGAAAACAGATTTACAGATTTATTTGCACAGGCAGATGCAGCATTCAATGGATTGTATCAAAAAGAGTTGAATGATTTATTGGGGTTATCAAAGGCAGAAATCGATGCTATTACCCCAGGGACGACTGATCTTAAGATGTATTCAGTACTGATAAGAGTTGTCGAAAAGGCGTCAAAAGAGAATATGAGCCAGGCTGATTTAATTAATCATATCAAAGACCTTGGAGAAGTTGCCGTCAAAATCGCAAAGAAGCTACCCAGTTTTGCAGCATTGCTGTAGTTGATATTAATATTCAAAGTTATCATTTATGGCAAGCGGATTAACACATATCTTACTGACAAAAAAACTTCAAGACAAGTTTGAAGACGGTCAGTTGAAAAATATTCTGGCATACGCAGCAGATTCATTTCAGGTGGGGGCTGTAGGCCCGGATCTTCCTTATGCAAGCATCGCGGATAATGATTTTTTTTCGAACGAAAGTCCACTTGCAGATGATTTTCATTATAAATTAACAAACCAGATTCCGATACAATCTTTCCAGAAATTGAGATCTATGAAAGGTCAGATTGATGATGAACTTCATTATCATTTGTTCTCATTTTTCCTTGGATATACTTCTCATGTTCTGGCCGATGGAATAATTCACCCGTTTGTAAGGGACAAAGTCGGCGAATACATAGATAACCAGGCCGAGCACAGATCACTGGAAATGCAGCTTGATGTTCTTTTTTTCGAAGAACTTACAAAAAAATCAGGATTTGCTGCGGAATTGAACTATACCAATGTGCACAATGAAATTTCCAATTTTCTGGCACTGGAATTTAACGATGAAATCGTTAAAACTTTCAGTGATATGATAGAAACCGTTTATGGACAGCAATGTTCCGTCGATAAAATTCAAGGCTGGATTAAAGGACTTCACCGGATGTTTGAAGTTGCAGAAGGAGACCATCCTAGGTTTTACCGAAACCTTAAAGCCAATTCCTTTACATTCCGCAACCGTGAAGATATAGATAAAAATAAAGCTGTTACACTCCGAAAGCCGAAAGACCGGGAAGTGAATTTTCTGAATGTCGAAGAAATAAATTTTCTCCATGATTGTATCCCTCAATATTATAATCGTTTTGTGCTGGTGGCTACGAAAGCATATGAGTACGTATTTGAGGATGGGCAGGAACTTAATGAAAGAGATATCCCTCTCATTAACCTGGACACCGGACGGCTTCTACCTGCAAATGATTTAAACACAATACCCGAATTTTGGAAAAACATGAATTAATATGAAACAATTAATTATTCTATTCATTGGACTTTGGCTCTTCAGTTTTTATGGCTTTACCCAATCGCAAACAAAAAGCAAAGAATTACAGGAGTTCGTAATTGATCTTTCTTCTTCAAACACGAAACTTAAGGGAAAATTATTGCTGTTCGGACCCTATAAGAATGATTTATCATCACTGACGTATGATAAATATCTTCAATTATTAAAAGAAAATGAATCTGTATCAGATAAAGGTATTGCTGAAGCAATCCGAAAGGCGGATCAACATCTTTTTACTGCAGGCAAGAATACGTTTTCGATTGCAATTTACTCCAAGGAACTCAATGCTATTGTTTACGATGATGCAAATTCTGCCTTTATTGATTCGGTTAAACCCATTGAAAATGGAGAGAAGTTGCCTAGCTTGAATGAATTCGTCAGTAAATTGAGGTTTATTAATTCAAACAAATAATCTTCCAGATGAAAATATTCAGAATTCCACTGACATTCTTATTTGTACTTTTTCTTTATGTCACTTCTTTTTCTCAACTAATAGTTGACAAAGGAATTTACAAAGCAAACTTTAGTAACACATACCATGAGCCAAAGTATGTTAGTTATTATTTGTACAAAGGTGGTGGTGACTGCAATAGGGATAAGTTTTCTTTTAAAAATGATGATAACCGCCTTGAATGCGCGACAGACCAAGACTATAAAGGAAGTCATTACGATAAGGGACATTTGGTCAATGCGGAGGACTTTGCGTTTGATTGCGTGAAAGATGAACTTACCTTCAGGTATTACAATTGCTTACCCCAAACCACAAATCTTAACCGTGGAATTTGGAAATCAAAAGAGACTGAAATCAGGGAATGGTCTCAAAAAGAGAAGTTGTATATTGTCTGTGGAGGATTCTTTGGCAATAAAAAAATCGGCAAAATTACTGTTCCTTCCTATTGTTGGAAAGTCGTCCAGTCTGTATCTACCAAAAAAGTTCTTTTCTGTGGATGGTTTAGCAATACAGACAAAGCAACCCTTGAAGAAATAACAGTTGGCGAATTAGGGAAACGACTGAATTCCAAAATAGTCCTGTTATAATAATACCAGTGACATTTTCTGATAACTGGTTTTTTGAACTCATTGATTTCGCGCTGAACAATCTTGGTAAAGATTGAAATCACTAAAGGTTTCAGGATAGATTCAACTGAAACGAACAAAAAAGGGGCATTGCCCCTAGAATTCAAACATCAGCTGCTGAATTACTTTAGTTACTGGTGCTTGTTGGTCAATGGGTTCCTGTTTCTTTTCCGGCAATCTTAAAACCATGTAGCTTTCTGATTCAGTAATTTCCCTGATATACGGAACTCCATGCTCCGGATGAAGTTCAATTCTCCAACCTCCGTAAAAGCGGTTCAAAATGGTATCCATCCAGCAAACCTCGCCCAAAAGTCCATTCAGGCAAAGGTTAATAACACACATCATGGCACAGGTGCGGTCAATATCTGCTCCAAAGAATAACGAGTTTCGGCTTATTTTTGCAGCAGCCAGCAACATCCGGCCTGAGCCACAACAGCAATCGGCAACCTTCTCCCCAAAACCAGCAGGGTTCAATATCCGAGCCATCATATCGCATATCGGCTCCGGGGTGAAAAACTGTCCATTCCTTCCATAGCTCAGGTATTCCATGTAAAAGTCACCAAAGCCATCTTTAAGACCTGCTCCATTGTTATCCATTTCGATCACCAGTGATACAAAAGCTTCTGCCATCAGATAGGCATCCGGTTTCTCGTAATTTCGGACAATCTCCAGGTAGCGATCTTCCTTTGCTCCCAATGATAAAGCGCAAACTACCATTTCCAAAAAATCATCAAACACCGAATGCAAACCATATTTGTAACCGATTTGCAGGATATACTGTGAAAAACTTTTTAACTGTTCCATATCTTGAATCTTTAATTGTTTCTAACTGTGAAATTTTGAAAAAAAGGCGAAGGCTAAACCGCCTCCGCCATTTGGTCGACCAAAGCGGCGCTTGCCGCCAGATTGGGATGAACCTGATGTTCCAATATATAATCAACAGCCTTTTGTGCCTGAGAAGAAGCAATCAGCAACATTTTTTTATCTTCCTTGAATTTGCCGATCCAGCTTTTGATGTAGGCAGTACTGTTGTCTATTGTAGCATTTTGAATACCGGTCATATAGCACAGGTAAGCTGCCCCTAATTCGGCAACCAGTTCTTCCTGGCTGTAATCCTGAGAACCGAATTTATGGTCGGAAAGCTTTTCATGCCTTCCGGTCCGGTTGATATGCCCGGTAGAGTGAATCAGCTCATGGTAAAGTGTCGAATAATACTGTTCGTCCCTGAAGAAAGTCCGTGGGTTTGGCATACCAACATAATCACCAGTTGGCGAATAGAAAGCATGGGACTGGTCAAGCCTGATTTCAGGGCTATCGTACCAAAACTCGATTAACTCCTCAGCATTTCCAATTGGATCAAATACATGATCATGAGCCTCAGTCGCTGGGATCTTGCATTCATCGATCCCTTCGGTTTGTTTCAGGTTAAAAACGGTGTAATACCGAAGGAAAGGGATGTGGTCAAGGCTTCCGTCTTTTTCTTCTTTATCCAGCAGCTTCCAGAACACAACCGGGAATCCTTTTTCTCCTTTCAAAACATGCCCACCCAATTCTTTGATCTGGTTGAAGGTTAGAAAGAACGGGGAACCAAACTTATCTGCTACTGTCAAAAGCAACCAGAAATTAAAACCACGGTAAGCTTTTTTGTGAACCATGTTTTGCGGGAACCCGGTTTCTGCTTTCCAAGGCATTTGCCACGGAATGACACCCTTTTCAAGGCGTTCAATAATCAGGTTGGTAACCATTTCATAAATGTCGAATGAAGTATTCAAGGGAAAGTGCCGCTGCCCTGCGGACTTATATTGGCTTCCTTCGGTTAACAAAGGACCTATCTGGCACGCCGTTAAACTTAAATTTTTGGCGTACCAACATTGAGCTGTCACGGATTAGGTCAACGGGGTGCATGTCAGTTTCATGCCCGAAATGGGCAATCCATGAAACTGAACGCATCCGAAGGACGTCCCGACTTGTCGGGGCGCCCCTTTACCGTTCCGGGAAGCGATTAATAACTTTGACGAAAATTTGAGTGTAACACACAACCTAATAAGAGATTCTGTTTACCTATTAAATGATTGATAACGAACAAAAAAGGGGCAAAAAGCCCCAAGCATCCTAATATGGATTTCCATTTCTTGCATAAACATCTTCGTCTGCTGAAGCCGAAAGAAAACTGCAGTATTCCGGTTCTCCGCAACCATCGCATAACAAGGTTTGTGTTCTTGGCCAATAATAGGCTACAGTTCCTTTGGGCAGGCGAGTTTGGCACTTCGCACAGCAACTGGGATAACGAACTACAATTTGTTTTGGATCATCTTTGTATCGCATAATAAATACCTCCTATGATTTTGTTTTAGAAAGCTGTTTCCTTGAATACATTAATCTTCATTAGGTTTCATGATGAAAATGGCAGGGGATGGATCGTTGAAATCCTGTGCCTGAATCACTGCTTTGAGAGTTACTAGACGGTTGAGTCGATTTTCAGGCGTTTCCAACTTTTCATTGGGCTCCCAGTTACCTTCATCAGGCAGATAGCTAATAAAATCGTACTGCAAAAAATTGGAGGAAACATTCCGGGCATGAAACGCAAACATATACAGCACATCCCAAAGGCGACCTGTAAGGTTTTGTAGTTGCTCCATACCTTTCGGAACTTCAACATACTTATCCCAAACAGCACGTGTCAGGTAAACCGGAAACTTAATACCAGCTTCTTTGGAAGCTTTACTTTCTACCTTTACCAGAAAACCGTCATCAACAGCTTCTTTGGTTGAATACGTGGAAACAATTTCCCATCCATTTGAATCTTTCATTTGATTTTGCTCCTGCCCTGAAGACTTATTTTGGCATCCTCCGGACAACTCCGGGAATATCTGGCACGCCGTTAAACTAAAATTTTTGGCGTACCAACATTGAGCTGTCACGGGTAAGGTCAACGGGGTGCATGTCAGTTTCATGCCCGAAATGGGCAATCCATGAAACTGAACGCATCCGAAGGAAACGAGCCACGAAAAGTGAGTTCCCCTTTACCGTTCCGTGAAGCGATTAATAAATTTGTCGGAAATTTGAGTGTAAATAGCTAATCTAAAAATATCAAGTCTTTAACCTGAATCAAGACAACATATGAATACTATTACTAACAAGCGTGAACATATTCTGGATAAAATACTGGTTTAAAGAACTACCTGAATTTCTACTGAAGATCCTGAAAGCAATATTTAGTTTCAATTTGCAATATAATATCAAAATCACAGCTGGAAAATTTATGATAATATACGTATCAATAGGATTATTTATAGCATATATTTCCCTATTTTTGACTGTAACTTGTTGAATTGGCAACTTGATAGTATAAAAGAAATCTCTATCTGAGAAGAAAAAATTATTATCATAACAAACTGGATTCAGAATAAAAATGGCATCAGACAAAGAAAATAACTTTAACGAATTGCATGGAGTAGCTCAATTTGTACTGTTTGTGACTTCTTACATTCCATTATTTGTATTAATCTGCCTGAAACAAATTTCAAAAAATATTGATTATTTAAATTGGGGAGGGGTTTCTTGGTTATCATTTTTCACTTTCCTTCAAAAATTTGGACTCTCAACATTTTTCATTCTTGTTTCTTTATTTGGTCTTTGGGGCTGCATTAGAATTTTTGCCAATCTCAAAAAGGATGTAAATAATGGAGAAAATGTAGTCGTAACGGATGTGAAAAATAAGAATAATGAATCTATTGGATATATAGCTACTTATATTGTCCCATTTTTATTTCAAAATTTTGATACTTGGTATGAATGCATTGCCCTATTGTTTTTATTGATTATTATATATCGAATTTACATAAACTCTAATTTGCTTTTAATTAATCCGTTATTAAGTTTCAAATATTCAATTTTCGAGATAGAATTTGATATTAAGGGTAAAAAAAGGAATGGATTAGTCATTGTTGAAAGCAAGTTCATTCAAGAAGATTCAACAATTAAAATCTATGAGATCGGTCCAAAATTATATTATGCAATAAAAAGAAATCCTCAAAACCTATAATTATGACATTAATTGAACTTTTAGAGAAAATTGAAAACGTACAAACAAATGATACACGTTTATATTTTATTACTAGATTGTTAAAAGAAAATATTAAAAAATCCAGTAAAGTATTGGATAGGTATCTTTTTAAAGTTTATCAGGTTGATGTAGATGATGAAATTCGTCAACATTTATATGATCTAACAAACGAACAACTCGAATATGTAATAAAAAAAGATTTTGAAATAGTCGATTATGATGTAGTTTCGGATGATACAGAACATTTATTTACATACTCAATGAAAAATAAAGCGATGTCATTTTCAGATGTTGTATGTAATCAGTTGGATAATAATGTGCCTCGTATTTCAAGTATTGATGAGATTATCTCTGATAATGAGGAACTATGGGCTTATTGTGTCGGTTTTAATGATATCGAAAACAAAGATTGGATTTATACATTTAGAAAAATACAACCAGGTAAGATTGCTTTAGATGAAAATGAAAATACAAAGTCAAAACTGAAAATTATTAGAACCTTCTTTAGTACTAAAAGTAAAAAATTAGAACTATTAAAAGGAGAAACTATTAACCTCGATAAACAGATTGATTGTGTTTATTACGATGAAATTTTTTACATCCTGAAAAGAGGTTATTTTGAACAAATTGTAGGATTACAGGAAGAATACAAGGTGGAAGCTAAGAATGTTGTCGAAGAATTGAGAAAGTTAAATATTATTGAAGGTTTGGATATAATCGAAAAACAAATTGAAAATAAGCCTGCCATTCACAAAAAGCTTGTACGCATTTCGCGAATAGGAAATTATAGGAATGTTGATGAGAAAACGATAAAGAAAATGCAAACTGTTTGCAAAAAACATGGTGATAAGCTCAATGTAAAAAATGGTAAACTTCAAATTGATGAAGATAAAGACGTTGATGTAATTTTAAAAATGTTAGCCGATTATTACAAAACGGGTGAAGTTTCTGGGAAAGCATACGGAACCTATGCAGGAAAACAATTAAAAGAAAATACTCCAATATAAATTCTAAATTTAGTGCCCAAGATGTATGTAAAAGTGAAAATATTTTAGTATTTTTATGCATTAATTATCATTTTTTAATATCTTTCGCATAAAATTACTAACGTGTTAGGAGTAGCAGAATATATTACCAAGTCATTGCAGTATGAAGAATATGCCTTTACCTGGGAAGAATTAAAGAATAATTCTTCAAAAACTGACGTGGCATTAAAAAATGAACTTTCCCGCTTTGTCAAAAAAGGAGAGATTATAAATCTACGTCAGGGTTTTTACCTTATATTACCACCAAGATACAGAAGTTATCACAAAATTCCTTTAGAGCTTTATGCTGAGAAACTATTCAAGTACTTAAATAAACCTTATTACATTGGGTTATATTCTGCTGCTGCTTTTTATGGCGCCAGTCATCAGCAAGTACAAAAGGATTATCTGATTACTCAGTTCCCAAATATCCGGAATATTAAGAAGGGGGTAATATTTTTAGATTTATTTGTGAGCAGTTGTTGGCCTTCAAAAAATATTCTGCAAAAGAAATCAGATGCCGGTTATTTTAATATTTCCTCCCCAGCCCTTACTGCAATAGATTTGATTCATTATCAATCAAAACTTGGAGGGATTAACAGGATGCTTGCCATTATTGAAGAGCTGATAGAAGAAATAAATACCGATGACATTCAGGATTTACTTAGCTGGCATCCCCATACCAGTTCAATTCAGCGACTTGGATTTCTTTTGAGTGAGCTACAAGCTGATCCTGCGATTGTGACACTTTTGAGTGATTATCTTAAAGGGAAAAATTATTATCCGGTTTTGCTGAGCCCGGAAAAAAACAGAAGGCCAGGCAGCACCGAAAATATATGGAAAGTTGATGTTAACATTGAAATGGAAAGTGACTTATGATACCAAGACCATACATAGCCAAATGGAAAGATCAGGTAGCCTGGCGATCAGATGCACAGGTTGAACAGGACTTGATTATTTCAAGAGCATTGGTTGAAATCTTCTCGGATGATTTTTTGCGCGAGAATCTGGCATTTCGTGGTGGAACAGCACTATATAAGCTATATCTAACCCCGGCGCCAAGATATTCTGAAGATATCGATTTAGTACAAATAAAAGAGGGTCCCATCAAACCCATACTACAAAGAATTGGAGAAAAGATTGCGTTTTTTGAAGAGCCCCGGGTCATAAAACCTAAAGCAAATAACAATACCATTTTGTACCGATTTACCTCGGAAGCAGCTCCGGTACAGCGATTAAAACTTAAAATTGAAATTAATTGCCGGGAACATTTCAACCTTTTAGGTTGGAATCTTATGCCATTTCAGGTTGAGAATGATTGGTTTTCAGGTAAGTGTGAGATTACAACTTATTATTTGGATGAACTTTTGGGAACCAAATTAAGGGCACTATATCAGCGCAAAAAAGGAAGAGACCTTTTTGACTTGTTTTATGCCAGCCAACATGCTGATCTGAATTTGGATCGAATTATTCACTGCTATCGGGAATACATGAAGTTTGTTGTAAGCAAACCACCGACGGTGAAAGAATTCACCAACAATTTAAAGGAGAAACAAGCATCCCCTCTATTTTTGGGAGATATGGAAGGACTATTAAGTCCTGATGTAAAATACGATCAGAACAAAGCCTTTGAATGGTTTGAGGATAATATAGTTCCTTTAATCGGCTAATCTACAACCTATATCAAATTCAGAGCCTATTCTATTTCAACAATCTATGAATGAGGTTTCATCAATTTCTCAATGAAAATCTTATTTCTCAAAATTGCACGTTTAAGAAGAGTGGAATATTTTAAGACCTCTGTGTATAAGGAACCGTCATTTTTCCCTGATTCATCCGGAATTTTCTTGGAAGGACGAAATTGATAGTCAAAATGATACGAATCTAAAAAGTCGCCATCAAAGGCACGAACTTCTTTTGCATTTATTCCTTCACCTATTAAATAACCATAAAAAGTAACAATCTGAAAATCTTCGTTCGTAAAATTTCTAATCAACGAAGCATATCTGTTAATTTGATTTAGGTGAACCGAAACATTTACATTTGGGTTCTTAAACTCTATAATTAACCTGAGTTCGATATAAGTTACGGTATAATACTCTGTAAATAAGGTAATAAGGTTATTATTTTGGGTGATTCATTCTCTACTTAGGTTAAAAAGTGAATGATAAGGTTTCAAAACCTTATTTTTTTATCAAACCTCAGTAGAAATATAATGCACAAGTCCAATAAACCTTATTAACTTGCTGTATTTCAATTGCTATCAATTCAATTTAATGTCGAACTCAGGTTAATTATACATTTACCCTCATCTGGGAATAACAGAATGTCTGGCTTTTTGATTTTTCTATTCTCTCCCAAAGAATTTAGATATTCCTCCTCTTCTAGCGAAAATTCAGTCTTCAAAAGCTTCTGTCCATCAATCTCAATTTCATTAAGTCTATACTCAGAATTTCCTTTAAAATAGATAAAATCTTCATTAATAAGCCAAAGATCACTATCCTCAGGATTGTCTGAACTTTGTTGAAATATGAGGTTGTGTAATAATTTCTCATCAATATTTCGTTCTTCAGCTTTCTGAATCTCCAATTGTTTTTTCAGTATCTTTTCAAAAAGATCCAAAACAAGTTTCCGTCTTGCAACATAGTGAGTTAATGCTGTACGGTTTTGTAATGGAATTGCCTTAACGAGTTCGTCAATTTGATCTTTTAATTCATCATCATAATTTGACGAAGCAGGATTCAGTTCTTCTATAGCTTTTACTTGTTCTTTTAAAAATGCATCTCCCTTTGCTGTAATTTTTGCGTCAGCCTGATATACTTTTTCAAGAATCTTATCATCCGTATCGTTTAGTCCGATTTTAATCGATTTTAGTGTCTCATTGTTGAGCAGAAACATTTTTTGAAGCTTATCAACATCCTGCTGTTTCTGTTCTTTTTTGATCCTGATTTCCTAGTAAAGCTCTTCTATAACCCGATTTGCAGTTTCCTGAATATCATCTAATAACACTACCTCCCTTTGAAATAGCGGTTCGTTGAAGTTCTTTTTAAACTCTTCCTTCGTGGGAATGTTTAGCTCTCCCCTTGTGTCCCCATCCATCTTATCTATGTAATCTCCTGACAACAAAAATAAATACCGGTGGTCATCTATCTGATCTTTGTGCAATAAAGAGTTTAAGCATATTTCTTTAGCAATTTGACCTTTACTGGTAAGCATTAAGCCATTCTTTTCAAGCTTAAATGATGAAATCACAAACGATTTAAGATTAAGAGTTTCTTTTTTAGCTGTTCTTTCTATTTCCGATCCATCAAATGAAAGCTTGCTGTATTGAATTGAAATATCCTTATCCTGATCGTGTTCCGGAATATCGGCAGAGGTTATTTCTTCTTCATTAACCACCTTGCCATTTAATAAATACTGGAGTTCTATTAAAGGTAAATTTTCCCTATTCTCACAGAAATAAGCTAAATAATGGGTTACCAGACTTTCTTTTAATTCCTGAACTGAAAGGCCAGTAAAAAATTTGGCATCTTTTTTTGACAGAGGGTTTTTAAATGAAAGTGTAGTATAAGATGATTGCGCATCAATCTCATTGATTTCATCAATTCGAATTATTGCATTCTTATCCAAATACGCCTTTGATTTTGACAAAGAAAACTTTAGCTGCCTGTATCCTGTTTTAGAACTTCCATCCTGATATACACTCTCGTAGATTACCTTATCAAAGAAATGCAAAAATTGGATTCTTCCTGACCCTTTATTTGAAAACCCCTTACTAATATCATTTAAGGCTATTAATCGTCCAAATTCTTTTTCGTTAAATCCAATTCCGGAATCTTCAATTGTTATCTCCTGAAATTCGTCTTCACCTTCATCAAATGAGTACAAAGTTTCATTAAAAACAAGCTTTATCGCTATTTTTCCAGAGTCTGAATCTGGATATTCGAGCTGCTTTATCTTTATCGCTTCCAACGCATTTGTAAATGCTTCAAAAATTGATTGCAATTGATTTTCCGACTTATTTACTTTGGGTAAAGTACCGGCATAATGATACCAACTCCTGATATGAATCCTTTTTTTAACATCTTATAAATCTCCTTTAAACGCCCGATCCAGCAAACTCGATTTCAGGGCTTTAAGATAAGTGAGTTTAGATTGCTGGGCTGAAAGAATCTGAAATTGTTTTTCTTCCAACCGAGAAAACCTGTCTGCAATACTATTTTGAATTTCAATTGAAGGGACTGGCACATCAATTTCGCTTAATATTTTAAGATTGATATTCTTTTGTGCTGCCGAATTTGCCTTTTTATCCAATTGTAATTGAAGTGTTTTTAGGTAATAATATAGAAATTCATTGTTCATTGAATTTGGGGTTATTCCAACGACACTGTCAGGAAAACAAGCATCAAATCCAAGTATTGCTACATCTCCAATATTGGCAGCAATGGTCAAACAAATTGTTCCCTTATTCCAAAGTCTGCTTTGTTTCAATCCAAACTCGGAATAGCAAACTTCATACTTATCAATGTATTTATTGGCACTTCGTACATCTCCAGTTTGAATAAATGGATAGGAATCTCCAAATAACTTTTGATCATTTCGAGGGCGATGTTTTGATTTACCTCTTTCAACCTTGGCGACTTTATTTAAAGGTTCTCTTTTCCAGTTTTTCCCATTTACAAATATCTCCTCCAGCAAACTCGCCGTCAACCCATTTGTATGTTTGATGTTTTCTTCGAGCAGGGCAATGCTTTTGTTGATGTGGGCAAACAGGGCATCGAGCTTGGAAACAATGCGGGTTTGTTCTGGAAGTGGGGGAAGTGGAATTTGAATCTTTTGAACTTTATTCATATCTGCTCTGGGCATTCTTGATCCAGAGCAAGTAGATTCAATCTCTTTTGTTGTATTTTCAGAAAGCAACCAATATTTCAGAAATTGCCTATCTAAACCATGTTTTACGCGAATTGGGAATATTTCGGTAGAACAATGTCCAAAAAAATCAGGAGCTAAAACCTTGCATAAATATGGTCGAAGTCTACCATATAAAACATCATCTTCAGTAAAAGAAAAAGTGGAACTTTTAACCCGTTGTGGTTGAAGTGTACCTATAAAAACAGCCGTTTTAGATTCTATATGTTCCATGCCAACGTATGGCAAATCAAATAGACCTTGCTTTTTTTGATACGCTGTAACGTCCTCTAAACGTTTTAATAACCAACCATTTGGCAATTTATCCATTGTACCCTTCCTCCAAAATTTGTTCTACTTCGGCCATTAGACGGGTAATTTCAGTATCGTTTCTTTTGATGTGCGCCATAATTTCACGCGGCGGCAAATGGTTAATATCATTATTGGTATTGGGGTTTTTGGCCGAAATGTCGGTATCAACAATATCAGCAACCTTTACCAACCAGGAATTTGCAGACAATGCCCGCTTGGCTGACAGTTCCACAAACTCCTGTAATTGTTCGTAATGTATCGGTTTGTTTTTGGTAAGCTTTTGTTCGGGGTTGCATTCGTAATACCATATTTCGGTGGTTGCCCCGGTGCGGTCGAAAAACAGCACATTGGTTTTTACGCCGCTGTAAGGCAGAAACACGCCTGCCGGAAGGCTTAAAATGGTGTGTACATTAAAATTAGTAAGCAATTCTTCCTTTACGTTTTTAAAAGCATTACCCGTCTGGAAAAGAATACCTTCGGGTACTACAATAGCCGCTTTGCCTCCTTTTTTCAGACTTTTCATAAAATGCTGCAAAAACAGCAGTTCGGTGGCGTTGCTCTGGATCGGAAAATTCTGTTGTATTTGTGGTTTTTCTTTTCCTCCAAACGGCGGATTGGCTACAATCAAATCGTAACGGTCTTTCTCCTGGATGTCGCAAATGTTGGCTGTAAGCGTATTCTGCTTTAAAATATTGGGGCTTTCGATGCCATGCAAAATCATGTTCATCACACCCATGGTGTATGCCAACGGCGTTTTCTCATTACCGAAAAAGGTATTCTCGTGCAAAAACTGCCATTGTTCTGTCGATAGTTTGTTCCGGTACTTGTTAATTATGTAATCAAATGCTTCGATCAGGAAACCGCAACTTCCGGCAGCACCGTCGTAAACCGTTTGTCCGGGCTGTGGTGCAAGCGCTTCAACTACGGCTTTAATGACCGCCCGAGGGGTATAAAATTCGCCCGAATTACCACCATCGTTGCCCATTCCCTGCAACAGGTTCTCATAGACATGCGACAACTCAAACAATTCATCTTGTGACTGGAAATTCAGAGTGTCGATAATATCGAGTACCTCGCGCAAAGTGTGACCACTAGCGATGCGGTTATCCAGAAACTCGAAGATGTTCCCGATTTTGTATTTCACCGATTTCAGATCGCTTAGGCTATTTTTAAACCCTTTCAGATAAGGAAACAATTTGCCGTTTACAAACTGAGTCAAATCTCCGCCGGTCTTGGATGTTTTCACATCCGGCTTTCCTTCTTCGGTTTTTGGGCAGGCCCAGTGATTCCATCGGAATTCGCTGGAAATAATTCGCTCGTATTGGGTGTTGTTGAGCAAAGCTTCGCCCTCTTTTTCCTCTTCAAAGTCGTTCAGGAATTTGAGAAACAAAATCCACGAAATCTGTTCGGTATAGTGCATCGCGCCGCTAATACCATCATCGCGGCGAAGGATATCAGTAATTCGATCTATTTTTTGTTGAAGTTCCATCTAATTGATTTTTGAAACGATAAAATTATAAAGGTTTTCTATATCTGAGGAGATTTCATTAGCAGGAATAAGATCGATAATCTCTTTAAGTTTTGAATCGTCAAAGCCATTTGCTTTATATAAGGGATGAAGTAATTCTTTTGCATCAAACTCTTCAATATCTGCACTTCCATCAAACGTATCTCCTTTAGAAAAATTAATGCGTGGAAATTTATTAGCTAAATCATCCAATACACCTTTTGCCTCCAACATTGTACAACTGAGTAGATAATTCTCAATTTCCAAGCGCTTAAAGGCAAATAAATAGGATGATGTCAAGTTAAATCTCTTACATGATCTATAATCATTGTGAATATTAACTTCCATGTTATCACTAATACTAATTTTGGAAAGTTTATCTCGATCACAAATCATAAAAATATTCTTAGTCACAATAGGTTTATCTCCAACAATTTCAATAAACTCCTTTACAAATTCCAGCTTCCCTTTCCCAAACGTTTCAGAAGTATTATTATAGCTTGAAGTTCGTTTAAAAGGTATAATTCTATCGAAAACATCGGATAAATTGGAATTCGTTTTCTTTTCCACTAACTTTTGAAATATAATCCAATCAACTTCATCATCAACTAAAACAATGTTTTCAGCTCTGGCAGCTAATTCATATTCGTATTGCTTTTTCCCAACTATATTTGATGCTCGTTTTGCTAAATCTTTCAATGTCATTTTTTCCTCGATTCGTCCTTTTTCAACTAGCTTAATGTCATTTATAGTGTTATTCAATATTGAATCTGATATGTGTGTTGTCGTTATTATCTTTCCTTTTGCTTTTGACAATATCTGCCAAAGTTTTTTAATGTTCTGATAATATAAATGGGAATCAATTTCATCAAACAAAAAAATAGTTTCTTCCTTATCAAAGTGATCAAGCAATGCATAAATTGACAATATTTGATATTCTCCATCGCTGAGATCATCTAATTCAATTTCGTTAATAAACAACTCTACTTCTGGTAAGTCAAAAATTGGCGTATTACCAATCGATCCAAACCAAAAGAAATTGAATATTAAATCAGACGATTTTTCTTGAAAGATTCGGAGTGTAGTTTCTTCATTTAAAAATACCGGCGATTTCCTGATTGGAGCCTCATAATCATAATCTCCTCTGCCAATACTTTCAATAAACCAAGTCAATTTTTTGTGAAACTTGCCTTGCATGAATAGAGAAAAATAACCTGACGATTCTAATTCTTTTTCTTTTCTAACTTTATCGACGTAATTCCAGTCAATTCGGAATGGGATACTTAGCTTAATTTCAGGTATTTCATTTTCATTGCTAAGTTTAAGTGAATTTAAATAATCGCGTACTCTACCATTCGGAAACAAAACAGATGCAAAAAAAATTAAGAGTCGTGTCCATTGCTTATTAAAATAAAAAGCTTTGATTGGAATATCAAATGTATCGTCTTCATAGTCAACTTCATTTTCGATTTGTTTTTTCAATAAGAAATCTTTATTTGTTGCTTGAATATCCTTGAATATTTTAGAAAATAATTCATTTTGACCCGAGGAGAAACAGATAAATCTAAATTCTTCAGATCTATCAGAAGCTTTAAATATGCTTTCCAAAACTGCGGATTTTCCACAACCATTTTCTCCGATTAGTGTGATTATATTTGAACCAATCTCAACAAACTGACTTTCTTGAAATAGTTTATTCGGAGGAAGATTCAAATGTGTCTTTCCATTAATGTGTTTAATATGAAAATAGGAATCTCTATCCTTTTTGAATAGCTCAAAAATTGTCTTTTGAATATTTTCAGCAGTTGAAGAAGAATCTAGAAAATGGATGAAATGTGCAGCCCCATATGAAACAGATCTAAAAAGATATTTAAATCCATGTCCATTAATGATTTTATTCGAGCGTTGAATTAGTTTTACTAGTCTTGCGGTTTCATATTTGCCAGGATTATTAATATCATTAAAGCTTGCTTCGTCCATTACTTCAACCAAATGCGTTAGTCTGATGCCTTGGTTTTTGTAGTTTTGATAAAGTACTATTAAATCCCCCCTTTGGGGTATCATCGAATTGCCTCTTTTACTTTCTGGCCAATGTAAAGGAAAATTTTGATTGGTGTTTGAATAATTTTCAAAATAAGCCAAAGATTGTCCACCATCTCTTTTGACATTTTTCACCCATTTGATTCTGGAAGG
>Ga0302292_1001194_pt1 | contig 17058 bp, 26 predicted proteins | sample III_Fen_N2_1_FD_194553 | JGI IMG/M metagenome (GOLD analysis project Ga0302292, IMG submission 194553) | Peat permafrost microbial communities from Stordalen Mire near Abisko, Sweden - III_Fen_N2_1 | ecosystem: Environmental > Terrestrial > Soil > Wetlands > Permafrost | place: Sweden: Abisko...
AAGTCCATCTACAGCCATAAGCATTCCGTTACTATCAAACCCTTTTATTTTTCTTGGCTCCAAATTTATAATATACAAAACTTGTTTACCAAGAAGAATGCTCGGATCAGGATAGTATTCATGAATTCCAGAAATTATCTGTCTAAGTTTAGTATTTCCTTCTTCGTCAACCTCATTAAAATCAATCTGACACTTAAGCAGTTTATCTGTTTCAGGAACAGGTTCTACTTCTCTGATAGTACCCAATCTTATATCCATTTTTTTAAATTCTTCGTATGATACGTATTCCATATGTATATACTATACTTTAAAAACAATTTGATGCAAAATATCCTATTTGTGATAGACTAAAACCGAAAACTTTAACACTTAAATTATGGCAAATTTAGAAAATACCTTAAAATGGCTTTTTTTACTTTTCGCCTTAATTTACATAAGGAGAAAAGAAGTTACGATTGCAAGAAAAATTATAGAAACACATGATTTTATTAAGAAAGTTCCATTTTGGATAAAGAAATCATGGACAGACAAAGAATTAAGGAGATTTTGGATTATATTTTTTATAAATATGGGTATCAAAGCTCTAATAGATATTGTACTTACACCATATTTAATGATGGAAGTTGGATATAAATCAAGTTTGCTGTATACAACTTTTACTTATTTATTTATTGGTACAATATCTTTATGGATTTATGATTACTACAAGATTGATGTCTTTTGGCTTGAATCATTAAAAAAAGATCAATTTGATAACGCCAAAATAAAAAATAAAAATAGTCTAATTAAATTTATCCTTAAACAAAATGAGGCAACCAAATTGTTATTGGAGTTAGTATTGTTCTTCAAAAATCCAGCCTTTTGGGTAATCTACTTTAGGGAGGGAGAATATCTTTATAATGGATTTGCCGGTAAAAATATTAAACTACATTTTACCTATTATCTGTTAATCATGAACATATACTGGAATACTATGGTATATCTAGGTCTATCTTTGTGGAAAATTATCTGGAAATTAATTGTATTCATATTTTAAAACAACACCAATTTTTACAAAAAGGTGTTGTTTTTATTTAAACTTATATCCTTACTACTTTCTACACATCACTTACTACATTTATACTTACAAATTTTTCTTTTCCAAATATCTCTGAAGTATAAGTGCCGCAGCAGATGCATCTGCTCCAACTTGTTTACCCTTCCCTACTTTCTTTGCATTATTAATTTCTTTACCTTCTCTCCCTCTTGCTTCAATAGTAGTCATAAATTCCTTTTGAAAATAAACCGGTAGATCGAGCTCCGCTTCAATATTACGCTTAAATTCTTCTATACTTCCCATTATCTTATTTGGCTTACCAGACAGATCATGAGACTCGCCTAGTACAATAGCAGATATTTCTTCGGTTCCACATATATTATGAATAGTATCAACAAGCTCCATGTTATTGGAAATTATTTTATAAGGAAAAGCAAAAACCCCTTCCTCATCAGAAATTGCGAGTCCAACTCTTTTTGATCCATAATCCACACCCAGATATCTCATACACATAGATTACCACAATTGCGATAAAATTGTATTTTTGTTAAAATTTAAACATGAATAATATAATTCAAAATCCAGTTTTAATATTATCAATATTAATGTTATGGGTTCTACCGTGGAAAGGTTATGCACTTTGGACAGCTGCAAGAAATAGCAATAAGCGATGGTTTCTTGTCATCCTTATTCTAAACACTTTTGCGATACTAGATATAATCTATATATTTTTTATTGCAAAAAGAACTCCTGGTGATTTCTTTAGGGCATTTAAAACAAAATTATAAAAACATACAAAAATGGACCCTTTGGTCCATTTTTGTATTATGGCTTTAAGACTTGAAAAAAAGGTAAAAATAATGTAATGTGTGTAAACACAAGATACGGAGGTGTGGCTGAGAGGTTGAAGGCACTTGTCTTGAAAACAAGAGACCGTTTACGCGGTCCGTGAGTTCGAATCTCACCGCCTCCGCAAAAAAAAGAAAACCCGAATAGGGTTTTTCTTTTTGCGGGCGAGTGAGCAAACTGCTTTGCTCACGTGTGAGATTCGAAAGACTTTTCGTTCTCTGGTATTAACCAGAGCGAAAAGTACCTGCCTATGTAGTAGGCGAAAAGTGTACTCGCGGTCTCACCGCTGTGTGTAAGATTCGAAAAGCGTACTCGCGGTCTCACCGCCTCAATTTTAGTCACGGGAGAAACATTTACTCATGGTCTCACTATTATTAGGTACTCGCGGTCTCACCGCCGTTTTATTCGAGCTCATTTTTGTTTTTAATTCTTAAAAGCCTCCACTAACTTTTCTTGCATCTCTTTTAAATCTTCTTCTGAAGCTTTTTGAGATCTCTCAGGATTCAGTTCATGGCCCTTATAAAGAGGAACTAGATGAAGATGGGAATGATTCACCCCAAAACCTTCAATAACCATACCTACCCTTTTTGCTTCTGTTATTTTTTTAAGAGGTTCTGATAATTTCTTTGCTATTTGAAATATCTCTTCATATAAATCATCTTCCAATTTAAAAATATCTTCATTGTGAATTTTTGGTACCAACAAAATATGCCCAGGATTAATTGGCATTATGTCTAAAAACACAAGAAATCTTTCATTTTCCCAAACCTTGGCACAAGTAGCTTCATTTTTAGCAAATTTACAAAATATACAGTCCATAGTTAGATTATAATAAAAAGAAATAATTTTACCAAATCTGTTATAATATGAATATGAACAAAACATACGACGAATCAATAAAATTACATAAAAAATACGGCGGAAAATTAGAAGTTAAAAGCAAAGTATCCCTAAAAAACAAAAAAGATTTATCTTTAGCCTACACTCCCGGAGTAGCCGGTGTATGTGAAGCAATTGCAAAAAACAAAAAACTTGCAAGAGAATACACTATTAAGAAAAATACGGTAGCAATAGTATCAGATGGCTCAGCAATACTCGGATTGGGCAATCTAGGGCCCTTAGCGGCTATTCCTGTCATGGAAGGCAAAGCTGCCATATTTAAAGAATTTGGAGGAGTAGATGCTTTCCCTATCTGTCTTGATACACAAGATACAGAAGAAATAATAAAGGCTGTAAAACAAATAGCTCCTGTCTTTGGTGGAATAAATCTTGAAGATATATCAGCACCAAGATGTTTTGAAATAGAAGAAAGGCTTCGCAAAGAGTTAGATATTCCTGTTATGCATGATGATCAATGGGGAGCAGCAACAGTTACACTTGCAGCTCTTATCAACTCTCTCAAACTCGCTAAAATAAAAAAAGAAAATGTAAAAGTTGTAATCTCAGGTGTTGGAGCAGCGGGGGTTGCCACAGGCAGACTTCTTCACACATACGGAATTACAAATACTATTTTTTGTGATAGCAAAGGAATCATCAATAAAAAAAGAATTGATTTAAACAAAGAAAAAAAAGAACTCTTAAAAGGAAGTACCATAAAGGAGAGAACAGGGTTATTAGCTGATGCTCTTATAGATGTAGACGTATTTATAGGACTTTCAAAACCAAAAACCTTAACAAAGGAAATGATTAAAAGTATGGCTTCTAAACCTATCATCTTTACTTTAGCAAACCCAACACCAGAAATAATGCCAGAAGAAGCATACAAAGCAGGAGCTTTTGTTGTAGCAACAGGTAGATCTGATTACCCAAACCAGATCAACAATTCATTAGTATTTCCAAATGCCTTCAAGGCGATGTTAGACAAAAAAATACCTCAGTTCGACAATAAAATATTTGTAAAAATAGCTATAGCTCTAGCCAGTGTTGTTAAAAACCCAAACAAAGAAAACATAATCCCAAGTATGTTCGACAAAAAAGCCGGAGCCGCTGTGTATAAATCAGTATCTTCTTTGTCTAAATAATAGAAATTAAAAAGATAAAGTAGTATAATAAACTCATGGAAGAAATAACAATAAATAAAATAGAGTGGAGAGCCCCTGAATACAAACATGAAGAAAAAAGTATGGACTTTCTTTGGACAATAGGACTTGTCACCTTGATTTTATTTGGTTTAGCAATCTGGAAAAACAATTATTTATTTGCCGTATTTCTAGCAATATCAGGAGCTTCTCTTGTATTCTTTAGTATTCGTGAACCAGAAGAAATTTCATTTTCAATAGAAACAAGCGGTTTTACTATGGGTAAAGAAAAATACGAATGGAAAAATGTAAAAGGTTTTAATATTAAAAAAGAAGAAAAATATAACGTATTACTGGTTGAAATAAATAAATATTTATTACCTGTATATACAATCCCCCTTCCAACAGATATCATCCCAGAAGTTAGAGAATCTCTACTAAAAGTTATACCAGGAAAAGAATTAGAGGAATCAAAATCAATGAAGTTTATGGAAAAAATAGGATTTTAGAACTTAAACAACAAAAGGCTCCACTGGAGCCTTTTGTTGTTTAAGATAATCTATCTTTTAATTCTTCTATTTTTTTAGTAAGAAGAACAATAACCTCTTCTAGTATTTTTGGGTTAATAATTTCGGGATTTGGTATCTCCCATCTTTCGTATTCTTTATCAGAAAGCCAGTCTGGGTCGTATTTAACTTCTGACATAACAATAACCTTTTCTGCACCAATTAAAGATTCTGGAAATAATCTTTTTGAATAATTATTTGAAATATCCATACCATTTTTTTTCATTTCATTTATAACAATATTCATTTGAGGAGAAATTTTTAAAATATTGTCTCCTTGTATTTCCTCCTCATTAATCAAAGTTCCATAAGAACAAGCTTGCCACCCTTCCTTAGGATTATGATTAAAAATTGCTTCTGCTATTTGACTACGGAAAGTGTTACCGTGACATATAAAGATGAGGTTTTTCATGAAGGTATTATAACATGGGAAATAGAAGGGCTGTGAGTACACTTATAAACATTGATTAAATTCAAAACAAAAAGCAGGACTGTGAGTACACTTATCGACCTCGACTAAAAGCAGGACCGGCAGTAGCCTTATCGACGATTACATCGTCAGGTACTTTTCGCTCTGTTTAACAACAGAGAACGAAAAGTCTTTCGATTCCTGCACGCAAGCCAAGCAGTTGGCTTGCTCGGGACCACAATAATAAAAGCCAGATTTTCATCTGGCTTTTATTATTGTGGTCCCGGCAGGAATCGAACCTGCATCATAACTTCCGCAAAGTTACGTCCTATCCATTGAACGACGGGACCAGTAACAAACTTAATACAACTAGTAATCATATCTGCCTTTCGCACAGATAATAAGACTAATACGTTATCAATTTACACCATTATCGCTATAACTGCAAGCTTAATGTTATAATTCACCTATATGAAAAAGATTGTTTTTGTTTGCAGAGGAAATCTAATACGTAGCCAGATTTGTAAAGCTCTATATAACCAAATGGCTAGCAGAAACTCTTTTGCAGAAAGTTACGGAACTGAAGCAAAAGAAGATGGAAATGAAGGAGTCACAATTGGAAGTCATCAATATTTATCTAACCTTGTAAAAATAATGAGCAACCAAGGATTAGATATTTCAAAAGAAGTTTCAAGACAACTAAAAGAAAGTGTCATAAAGGATGCAGACAAAATAATAATGATGGGGAGAAAAAGCAATATTCCACAATGGATGAAAAAATATAATTATGAATATTGGGAAGATTGTACAAATGAAGTAGAAAAAAATAAAGATTTAAATTTAAATCTAAAAATTCCCAAATTTGGAGATACTAAAGATATAGAGGAAACAGTTGTTTTTTTAAGGGAAAAAGTTAAAAAACTAATAGAGATTACTGATAAATAAGGTTATATAATGATATTAAAAAGAATAATTTGCCACTACCCTATTTGTGATATAATGGTCTTAACAGTCGGTGTTATTATTAAAATAATTAATTAAAATAAAATGGAAGAAGAAAAGAAAGTTGGTTGTTGTGAGAATAAAGACGGAGTAGCTTGTGGACACGGAATGGCTCATTGTTGTCACAACTGGAAAAAGTGTCACATGATTAAAAGAATAATAATGATAGTTGTTATCATTGTCGCATTCTGTCTTGGTTCACAATGGGGTGAAATGAAAGGAGAATACAGAAACAATCGCTTTGAAAGAGGTGGAATGATGAACTGGGGTTATGGTCAATTTGAAGGAAAAGGTAATAATTTTAAAGCTCAAACAGCTACAGATGAAGTTACTGTAAAAGTAGAAGGGGCTCAAGCACCAGCAGCTACAGTAACACCTAAACAATAAGTTTAAATAAAAATACTCCCCTATGGGGAGTATTTTTATTTTACTTTGTTATCTTTGAAAGTTGAGACTTTTTACGAGAAGCAGTATTTTTCTTTAAAACACCCTTTTTTGCAGCCTTATCAATAGCACTGTAAGCAGCAGGTAAAAGTTTTTTTGCTTCATCCTTTTTCTTTTCCTTTACTAACTTTTCAATACTTTTTGTTGCTTCCTTAATGGCTTTTTTATTACGGTCATTCATTGCCTTTTTGACAAGAGATCCACGTAACGCTTTCTTAGCTGATTTTGTTATTGGCATATTTTTATAATTATTAATTAACAATGACTGATTACTAATTTAAATACTATTCAAATTAAGCCGAGACACCAGCCCCTCTATGAGGAATCCCCATCCGGGGGATAAAATTGAATAACATCATACTAACAGAAAAAAGACCAAAAGTAAAGGATAAAATTCTTAGGACTAGACAAGGCTTAATGAAAGTTGTAATATGTCGGCAAGTTAACCAATTAAAAATTAAAGTCATGAAAAAATTACTTTTTTTCTTGTTTTTGTTTTTGGGGCTATTGATATCAAATATCACACATGCCCAAAAGATTAGTTGTAGCAATGACCCAAATCTCCCCGATAAATCGTGGAGCGTGCTATCTAATCCTCCTGTGGGGGATATTGCAGATTTTTCTCAAGTTAAATTTAAACTTATAAAACTTGAGGAAGGAAGTAAAATTAATGACGCAAAAAAATTAACTGAATCAAAAACGGGTTTTAATGACTGTGTACTTCAACAGTTAATTAAAAATTCTGAATTAATTCCGGCTGATTTTAAAGGCAAAAGTATCATCTTTACAGGGACCCTATTTGCCGATGGTGGTGGGTCAAAATTATTCAAAACTCTAACTGACGAAAACGGTAAATGGGAATGTGGTAAATGTTATGCGGAAGATTATATAATGAATAATACCTGGCAATTAGTTTTAACCAACTAAGATAAGGACTCTGAAAACTAAAAATCTTCAGAGTCCTTTTATATTACAAAAAATCAAATATCTAGTATAATGAACTCATGATCGCTTATTTAGAAGGGAAAATTATATACAGTACAGAAAAATTCTTAATCATAAACACTGGCACTGTTGGCTATAAAGTTTCAGCAACAGCAGAAACAATAACCGCCTACCCAGAAGGAAGTGATGCTGCTTTATTTATATATACAGCTGTTAGAGAAAATTCAATAGATTTGTTCGGATTTTCAAGCCCAAAAGAATTATCCTTTTTTGAGCTACTGTTAGACGTATCGGGCATTGGACCTAGATCAGCTCTAGGAATAATAGCCCTAGCCCCTATTGATACCATCAAGAGGGCAATAGCAACGGGAGATGTTGGTTATTTAAACAAAGTATCAGGAATAGGCAAAAAAACAGCTGAAAAGATAATAATAGAACTTCGAGACAAACTTCAAAATTACAAAGAAGGAGACGGAACTCCAAGTACTCTTCGAGAAGAAGGAGATATTTTGGAAGCACTCAAATCTCTTGGATATTCTCAAAATGAAGCTCGTGATGCACTAAAACAAGTGCCTATCACTTTCGATGGAACCAACGCTCGAATCAAAGAAGCCCTCCGTATACTAAGCAATCATTAATATTATTTTTACTAGTCACTAGAACCTAACTACTAAAAACTAATTCTATGCCAGAACTTCCAGAAGTCACAACAACAGTAAATGGGTTAAAAAGGACAATCAAAGGTCTTTCTTTTTTAGACGCATGGACTGATATAGATAAAGAAAATCCCATAAAACAATTTAAAAATACTATAAAAGATAGATCTTTTTTTCTTAAACTTAAAAAAAATATTAGAAATGTAAAAATAGTTGACGTAGAAAGAAGGGCAAAAAATATATTAATTCATTTAGAAAATGGCAAAACAATATTAATCCATCTTAAAATGACAGGTCATATTATCGTGGGAAAATATAATTTCAACAAGAAAGAAAACAAATGGACTCCAGATGAAAAAGAAAGACGTGAACTTCATGATCCATACAACAGATTTATCCATGCGGTCTTCCCTCTCTCGAACGGCAAAGCTATGATATTTTGCGATTCACGAAAGTTTGGAAAAATAACAATGATTGATACAAAGGGAGCCTATGATACAATTCATTTAAAAAATCTTGGATTTGAACCACTTGAAATTAAATTTGATTTTGAAAAATTCAAAAATCAAATTTATTCTAAACCAAATAAAAACATCAAGACTGTCCTTATGGACCAATCATTAATAGCTGGGATTGGAAATATTTATTCAGATGAAATGCTTTGGCTTGCAAATATTAACCCTGAATCAAAATCTATAAAAATACCAAATAAAGAGTTGAAACTGTTATTTTCTTCGATGAAAGAAGTATTAAACAAAGGAATAAACTTCGGAGGAGACTCAATGTCAGACTATAGAGACGTAAATGGAAAGAAGGGAGATTTTCAAAATCACCATAATGTTTATCGTAAAAATAAAGAAAACTGTGGAAAGAAAGGCTGCAAAGGTGTTATAATCAGAAAAGTGTTAGATGGGCGCAGTGCTCACTTCTGCAACACTCACCAAAAATTATTTAATTAAAAAATTAAACATTATGAAAAGAAATAAAGGAGAAATTAGTTTTGGTATGGAAGTTTTATTATTTTTAATAGCCCTTTTTGCAATATGGATATTATCAGGGAAACCAGAATCTGAAAATGTAGATAAACCATTTATAAAAGGACAAACAATGACAACTCAATAATAAAAAGTAGGAGCGATTGCTCCTATTTTTTATTATCTCATAATTCTAAATAAAGCTATTCCACACGCGACAGAAACATTCAGAGATTCTTTTTTCCCGTGCATTGGTATTTCTACAACCTTATCACAAGCTCTTATTATTTTTTTATCTAACCCTGTAACTTCTGGTCCAAGTATAAAAGCCATTTTGTTTGGCTTTTTATATTTACGATAATCTACTGAACTCTCATCTTGTTCTAGGGCAACTATTTCATAATCTTTTTTCTTTAAGTTTTTTATAAGAGGAAGTAAGGTTTTTTTATATTCCCATTTTATCCAAGTCTCAGCACCTAATGCACTCTTTGCTATATCTTTTTGTATGCGACCAAATTGATCTGTGGGTCTCGGAGTACACCCTACTAAATATATCTGGTCTATTCCAACAGCATCTGCTGTACGAAAAATGGCCCCAACATTTATAGCGGAGCGAATGTCGGGGAGGATGAGGATGTTTGAGGGGGTGGTTATTTGGGTCATAAATTATTTTTTATTAAATACTTCTCTAAAATTATCAAATTGTTTTTTTAAATCATCAAAATTATTAATACCAATATCCCATGAATCTAGATTTTGTTTACTAGTATTTAATTAAGAAATTAAAAAATAAAAACTAATGCCTAAATAAATTTTATTTTTTCAAATAGTTCCTGAAAAGTTGACACAATAAATAACGGATTTCCCTTTTGTAATCTTTCTTTTTCATGGAAACCAAAATCAACTGCAATGGTTTTTATTCCTACTTCATTGGCTTCTAGAATATCTCCAAGGGTGTCTGTAATAAATATTACTTCATCTTTATTGAGATTAAAATCTATTAAAACTCTTTCAAATTTATATTTTTTTATTTTATTTGTTTCATAACCGTATATAAAAGAAAATATTTCTTGTATATCATTATTAATCAAAAAATCATTTATTCCATACTCATACCCAGAAGTAATTATTCCTAGTGTATATTTACTAGATAGATTTTTTAATATATCTTTGACATTTTGCTTTATAAAATCTGTCTTCTTAGAATCACTAAATTCTTTCAGTAAATCAAACCCCGTATCTCTGTCTTTTAATTTTTCTCTTTCTATATGAATATTACCCTCAAATAACTTTTTATGTTCTTCTCGAGTAATATCTCTTATCTTTTTTGAGCTTAGTTGATAATGTTGTTCATAATTATCAATAATTACGCCATCAAAATCAAAAATAATTGCTTTTATCATAATAAAAGGATTATAACATAATTAATTGTATTCATTTAAAAAACTATTCCAGATTAAACTCTTTAATTCTACTAACAGCTCCACTGGAAAGATTTTTTTGTTTTTGTATCTCATCGAGGGTAAAATACTCGACTCTTTGTCCTTCTTTTAGTTTTATGTCTTTGATTTCAGTGTCAGTGTAAGATAAAAATATATGACCTAATACTATTTCAGTTTTTTATTCACAGTTAGTGGAACATCAAGTACTCCAATTTTCTTTATATCATACAATTCAATCCCTATCTCTTCTTTCACTTCTCTCTTTAGTGCTTCTGTTGGTTCCTCTCCTTTCTCTATTCCTCCACCTATAAGACCCCAACAATTTGGATTTGGAATATTTGGTTTATCATCCCTTAAAACAAAAAGATATTTACCTAATTTCTTGTTTTTAATAAAAGTTTTAGCTCCATCTTTTAATTTCATATTATTTTAAAATTATATCTTAACTTCCTCTCCGTCACCTATAAACTTATAATTACCATCCTCACAAAATATCCCTTGTCCGTCTTTTAGTATATGAATTGGATATTTTAATGTTTTAATTCCCTTCCTAACTGTTTCTTCTTGTTCTTCCTTATAATGAACCTTAAGGAAAAATGGAACATAATCCAAAGCAGTAAAATCAATTACTCCAAATCTATCTTTACCATCTGGATTCCAATCAGACACTTCAATTGTAGGACACATTATATAAGATCCAGCACTTGTGCCAATATAAACCTTACCTTCATTAAGCAATTCTTTAAGAATGTCAGCAAACCCAGTTTCTCTTATTGCTTTCAGTAAATAAAAAGTATTTCCACCTTCAACATGAACAACATTTTTATCTTTGAAAAAATCTTTTATTTCTTCCTTCGTTTTACCTTCTATGTCTATATCTTCAATCAGATAACCATTTTCAATGATTATATTTTTTACTTCTTCAATAAAAGACTGAACTTTTTCGCTTTCTCCTTTTGAGGCAGTAATAACACGCCCAATTTTTATCTGATTTTTTGGAATACCAGTTAAGTCATAACCGTATTTCAAAAGAAAACTTAAATCTGAGGCGAGTATTAGTTTCATATTATTTTATATTTGATAAATCTCCATCAAGAATAGTTGGCTCCATTATTGATATTTCCATTGCATAATTTTGTTTGATATCAATATTATTAAGAATAAAAACTTTTTTCTTAAGATAATAAGCAAGTCCAATCTCAATCAAAACTGAAGTACCAAGATATCCTTTAATTCCATTTTTATCATAATTACAAACTAAAAGAGCGTCTCCTTCTGATACTTTATTATAAAAATTTCTCAACACATCGTATTCCTTAGAAAGTTTTAATTCTTCATCAAAACTTAGTTTTATACTTGGTCTATTAATATAATCTTCTAAGTCATCAGAAACTAACACCTCATAACCAACAAGCTCAAGTTCCTTTTTAATATTCAATTGTTCTTTGGCAAAAGTAACACTGCCAGCTATTATTATTTTCATATAGTTATATTATCCAAGAGGAACTACATCAGAAATGTTAACTTGGTTGGGAAATTCATTGCGTAACTTCTCAATATCCTCTTGATCCATTTGCCATCTAATAGCACCTAGATTTTCTTCTAAGTGTTTAGGGTTTCTAGTTTTTGCTAGGGTTACTACGTTTGGTTGTGAGATAAGCCAATTGATTGAAATTTGAGCAAAAGTTTTATTGTATTTTTTGCACATGTCTTCAATTATCTTTGGTGTCGTTTCAAATAATTTAGATTTTTCAGTTGGTCTATAAGCAACAATCATAACATCATTTTCTTGGCAGTATTTTAATAGTCCACTTTGTTCAACTTCTCTTACTCTCAAATTATAATGAACCTGATTACAAACAATAGGATATTTACTATAACTTTGAGCTTCTTTTAAGTGTTCAACATTAAAGTTTGAGACTCCAATATTTTTTACAAAACCCTTATCTTTTAACTCAACAAGAGCCTTCATTGTTTCTTCCAAAGAAAAATCTTTTGAAAATTGATGCAATAAATATAAATCTAAATAATTTGTGTTTAACCTTTCTAAACTTTTTCTGCAGGCATTCATTAAACCATCATATCCTTGATTATTTGCATGCGCTTTGGAAACTATAAATAAATCTTCTCTATTTATTTTATTTTATGGCTTCTGCTATTAATTCTTCTGAGTGCCCATTTGCATATGAATCTGCTGTGTCAATATGAATAACACCTTCTTTTGTAGCTGTATTGATTGCTTCAATATCTGCTTTATCGTCGTTTGATAATTCTCTTTCATTTCTTCCTCCCATTTGCCATGTTCCTAGACCGTATTCAGGGATTTCAAAGCCATTATTTAGTTTTTTTGTTGGAATGTTCATAAATTATTTTAATTCTAAACCAACACAATCTGTTAATGCAGTAAACTTATGGTATACATTTTCTGGAATTACTAATTGGGCTGGTGCTTTAACTATTTCTGTTTTATCACCAAGAATCATTTCAGCTTCTCCCTCCATTAAAAATACTATTTCTTCATGATTGTGTGAATGGTCAGAAAGTGTTGCTCCTTTTTTCAGACGTACATAATATACCCTATCACAGTCATAGGCAATAATTCCCTCTGATTCTTCAATTATTTTTACTTTTTCTAACATATCTAAATTATAGCAGAAATACGATGATTATATAAAATCAGTCTTGGTAGGACCGTGAGTACACTTATCGGCTACTACATAGCCAGGTACTTTTCGCTCTGGTTAATACCAGAGAACGAAAAGTCTTTCGATTCCTACACGCAAGCAAAGAAGTTTGCTTGCTCGAGAGGACCATATTAAAAAATACCCATATATATGGGTATTTTTTAATATGGTCCTCTCGGTAGGAATCGAACCTACGACCATCTCCTTAAAAGGGAGCTGCTCTACCAACTGAGCTACGAGAGGATATTAAACTATCAATAAAACTAATCTTTCCTGTATTCAGTTGAAAACGCTACAACTGAACTACGAGAGGGTATAAATAAACAACGCAAAAACATTAAGATAACTATAGTCAAAAGTACCATATTTGTAGTATAAAATCAATATAGCAACAAAAAACTTATTTTATCCCCAAAATAATTTTGAAATCTACGTTTTTAGTGTATAATAATAACCAAGTCACTATATTGATTTATATTTTCTTGTTTTGATAGAGAAAGAAATAATAATTACGATATTTGATTAGTTCATTGTGCTAAACACATTTTATAATAGTGTTTAACGAGTTCTTTCGTTCCTAAAAGCCAAAAGGCCAAGGAGCCACTCCTTTATCTTCAAAAGATAATAAAGAATTGACTCCTAGGCCTTTTCTTTTGGTCCGCTAAAAGTTGGCCTTTGAAAGCGAAAAAACATTAAAGAAAACACCATCAGCTTGAGCTGATGGTGTTTTCTTTTTATAACTACTTGCTACTTTTTACTTACTTCCTTTTTTGCTTTTTTCTTTGGCTTAGCATCTTTCATCATTGTCTTCCAGTGTTTCTTTACTTCGTCCACTGCAAGCTCTAGATCTTTTGCATCTATATTTTTTGCTTTTGCATATTTAGCTGAAACAGTATCTATTATCTTGTGATAAACTGGCTCAGAAATCTCTTGTGCTTCTTCAAGTTTTTCGATAATTTCCCCTTTCATCTTTATGGCCCAACCTTTTATGGCTTTCTTATTTTTCTTTCCATCCTTACCAAAAAGAACATACGCTGCTGCTCCAAGAGCTGCAACTGTTGCTCCTATACCTACAACTTCTCCCGTACTCAAACCATCCTTACTAACTTTTTTCTTTTGCATATTTTTTTAAATTAGAATAATAAATAATTTTTTAAAAGGGACTTGGGAGATTGTCGAAGCGAGCACGAGGAATTTTTCAGTAGAAAAATATCCGTACCCTTTTAAAATATTATTTATTATTCTAATTTTATATATTAACTAATAATTACTTCTTACTTTTTCTCTTTTTACCAAAAAAGAAAGTAAACACTGGACTGTCCTTTATATGTTCCCCTACTTCTTCCAAAGAAGAGGTTGCACCATCTACTGTATTTTTAAGACTCTCAGAAATATGAGAGAAGTTTCTCATTATTTTTATTAAATAAAAACCAATAATAATAAAAATAACTGTAATTAAAAATACAGAGATAGAACTAATAAAGAAAAATATTTCTGACTTTAAAATTGACTCCATTATTTCATTATACATCCAATTGCTCGGACATCAAACAAATAGAGATTTTAATAACTACTTAGAAGACAACGAAGCTAGTATAAACTGTTCAAGAGAAACATTAAAATCAACTTCTCCCTTATGAGCCTTATGGTAAATAGAAACAATAAAACTAGATTGTTTTTTAAGTTCTTCTTTACTAAACATACGACTTCCACTTAAAATCATAGTTTTTATTTTCCAAAAAAGAACTCCAGAAATTGCTTCTGCCTCAATACCAGAAGAAATAGCCTCTATGTATAAGGTCCACGCTTTAATCTTATCTCTGTTTGCAAAAGCATCAGTAAGACTAAAAATATTAAATTTTTGAACTAGTGCTTCTTTTTTACCTTCAAAATTCCTAATATCACCATATTTCTTATGCTTTTTTTGGTCAGCTACAGTAAGTTTATCTTCTTTAAATATAAAAATTGTTTTTGATTCTTTTAAGAGAATCATATCTTCTCTAGAAAAAGAAGAAAGTTCTTCGGTTAAAATATTATCCATAACAATAACGGGAACATTACCAAAAAGGCTCACATTAGTAGAATATCCTATTATTAAATCCTTATCAAAATTACCACTTTGAATAAAAAAAACCTCACTCTCTCCCGTAAGTTCTTTTATATATAAATTTTTATTTTTAGTATCAGTTCCTGATAAGATATAAATCATAGCCAGTTCTTAACCTTCTTTTTATATTCACTAAAAACTTCACCATATCTTTCTTCTAAGATATGGTCTTGTTTTTTAATAAAAAATAATCTTGAAATAACGTAAATAGATAAAATTAAAGCAACAGAAAAAGGAGAATTTATCAAAAATCCCAACCCAATAGACATAAAAGTAAGCCCAAAATTCGTTGGATTACGAGTATATCTATATGGCCCACGTAAAAAGAAACTAAGATCTCGGTCTTTATCATTTTTAACAGTGGAAGGTTTTGTTGTAAACTGAGACCAATAAATAATAGCTGTACCTAAAACAATCATAGCAAACCCAACGTATTGATAGATCGATTTATCAAAAAAGTTAAGTGGAAAAATTTGATCCAAAATAATACCAAAAATAACCGCAAATAAAAACAGTGCGTAAGATTGAGATAAAAGTACGTGAATTACTCCAACAATTGAATGATCTTCCTTATTTATATTTTGATTATCTTTTTCCATACATATTAATCCTATCACAGCTATAAAATTATGCTACTATTTTAATTCACCCCAATTCTTACCAAAACCATATGAAACCTCAAGCGGAACTGGTGTCATATTTACAAGAAATTCATCCGGAATAGCTTTAATCATCGCATTTTTAATAATATTTTTAGCCTCTTCAAGCTTATCTTCTTTGATTTCATAAACTAATTCATCGTGAACCTGTAATACTATCCTAGCTTCGTCAATAATCCCTGCTTTTACAAGATCCATTTCGGCATTTTTCATACCAATCTTTATAATATCAGCTGTTGCTGTCCCCTGGATAGGAGCATTAGTCGCCATACGTTCAGCCATCGCTTTCATAAAAGGTAATGATGAATTTATCGCGGGAAAATATCTCTTTCTTCCAAACAAGGTTCTTGTATATCCATGCTCTCTGGCAAAAATTTTAATACTTTCCAAATAGTCCGCTATTGTTGGAAATTGTTTAAAATAATTATCATAAAAAATCTGTGCATCTTTTCTATTTGTTCCAAGATTTTGACTAAGTGCCGTAACACCCATACCGTAAAGAATTCCAAAGTTTATAACTTTAGCACGACGTCTCATATCAGCAGTTACATCAAACTCACCGACATTAAAAACTTTCATCGCAACCGCCAAGTGAATATCTTTTCCTTCTTGAAAAGTTTTTATAAAATATGAATCTTGTGAAAGTAATGCGGCTATTCGTAATTCAACCTGAGAATAGTCAAATGAAACGAGAAAATAGCCGTCTTCAGAAATAAATGCATTTCTTATTTTTTTACCTCTTTCTGTTTTTGTAGGAATATTTTGTAAGTTTGGATTATTTGAAGAAAATCTTCCTGTTGTTGTTCCATACTGTAAAAAATTTGCATGAAGTCTCCCATCCTCTCCTGTCATGCTTGGAATAGTATCTATATAAGTAGAAAGTAGTTTTTGTAATTCTCGATGTTCCAATATTTTATCAACTATAGGATGAAGTGCCCTAAGTTTTTCAAGTTCACTTTCTTTTGTTGATCGAGCGCCTCCACTGGTTTTTTTCATCTTTAGTCCTAGTGATTTACCATCAACTTCACCTATCTTTATTTCATCAAAAAGAATCTCCCCTAACTGTTTTGGTGAATTTATATTGAATTCTCTTCCTGCGTATCCCCAAATTTCTTTTTCAATTTTTTCCAAATCAGAATGATATTCTTTTGAAATTTTACCAAAATATTTTTTATCTATTTTTATACCAACATTTTCCATTTTTTCAATTATTGGAACAATGGGTAGTTCTATCTCTCTGTAAACATAATCTAAATCTTCTTTTTTA
>Ga0302292_1001196_pt1 | contig 17028 bp, 15 predicted proteins | sample III_Fen_N2_1_FD_194553 | JGI IMG/M metagenome (GOLD analysis project Ga0302292, IMG submission 194553) | Peat permafrost microbial communities from Stordalen Mire near Abisko, Sweden - III_Fen_N2_1 | ecosystem: Environmental > Terrestrial > Soil > Wetlands > Permafrost | place: Sweden: Abisko...
TGGGAGTCAGATTGGCATCGCTAATCACAAACCCGGCTTTGAACTTTTTCACTTTCCGAACCATTTCGCATTGCGTTTCAATCGATTGTGATCCGAAGATAAAGGAAAGGCCGCCATTTTTAGCCAGAGCAATTGCCATTTTATCGTCGGAAACCGATTGCATGATAGCCGAAACAAACGGAATGTTGAGTTCCAGCTCGGGTGCAGTTCCTTTCTGATACTTTACCAGGGGCGTTTTTAAGGATACATTCTGCGGAAAACATTCTTTCGTTGTTAATCCGGGAATCAATAAATATTCGTTGAAAGTTCTGGAAACATCGTTAAAATACCGGGCCATAGATTCGTCGTTAAAATGAAAAGTTGCGCAAATTTATATAAAAAGCTAAGAAGAAGTTCGAAGTGCCTAAAGTAAGGAGTGCCTAAAGTTGAAAAAAAGTTTGAACTTCGCGCCTCAGGCAATCCGTACCTTTTTTAATATTCGCCCTTCATGAAGGCGGTTCCAACGAAAAGAGCAATTTTGTTTTCGTTGTCATCTGAGATTTCCACGTTGTAGGTAGCCAACGTTTTTCCTGAACTGTATTCTTTTGCCCTGGCGGTAAGTTTGCCCGTCGAAATACCTTTGAAAAAGCTGATACTGGCATTGGAAGCAACCGCTATCCTGCCATGCGAGTTGGAGGCAGCCGCGAAGGCAAAATCGGCCAGTGTAAACAAAGCTCCACCCTGAATGGTATTTACTCCGTTCAGATGTTTTTCGGCCACTGTCATTTCAGCGACGGCCTCACCTTCACCTATTGAAACGAGCCGAATGTCGATGTGATTGGCAAATCGGTCGTTTTTTAAAATTTCCTCTAGTTTTTTGATTCGATTTTCCATTCGGGAAATGTTATAAAAAAAGCGGGTTGATAGCCCGCTTTTCTTCTGTGATATTCTATTAATAAAATTTTGCTCGTCTGTCAACTATTTCAGCATTCTTTTTCAGCGATTCGAATGCCTGAGATCCGGCCCGGTAACTCAACGATTGAGCGAGCCTGGTCTTTTCTCCTTTCAGATTGTTGTCGTTAGCCGTATTGATCAAAGTAACCTTTGCCAGATAGACTCCGTTGTTTCCTTCGACAGGCGCTGAAATTTTTCCTTCAGGAAGATTACAAACGGCGCCGATCAATGCAGGTTCGAAACCTACAGCCGGAATTGAATTACTATTAAAGTTAATGGCATTAACGTCTTTCACCTGGGTCGAAAGTTTGGAAGCAACACTTCCAAGATCGGATTGACCTGAAGCGGCGCTTTTTAATTTTTCGGCAAGCATTTGTGCTTTTTTCTCTTTGCGCACGGACACATCGACACGTGCCTTTGCTTCTTCAAAAGAAGATTTACCTTCTTCGGTTGCTTCTTTCAAAACTCCAATTACAAATTTATTTCCAAATTCGAAGATGATCGATCCTTCGTTGTTAACCAAAAGTTTTCCGGGATCGGTTGTAAATGCGGTACGGACCAAGGCGCGTGATAAATCTAATCCGGGCACTTCCATATCGTTTTCTTTCAGGTTAGCCATTTTTTTATCCAGTTTCTGGGAAACAACCGCCTTGTTGAAGGCTTCTGCTGTTTGGTTTTCGCTGGCAAATTTGCTTGATTCGGAATAAACTTTCTGATAAGTTTGAGTGCTTGGCTCCACTTTTTTTGTGAGTGTAGCGATGCATACCTTATTTACTTCTTTACCTTTTTTTGTTGGTTTGATCAGGTGAAAACCGTATTGTGTGCGGGCAATACAGAGTTTGTTAATTTCTCCGGAGAAAGCAGCTTCCTCAAATTCAGGAACCATCTGTTTGTGTTTGAACCATCCAAGGTAACCGCCTTTTGCAGCCGAACCTGTATCTTCAGAATATTTTTTTGCAAGATCGGCAAAGTTGGCGCCGTTTTCAATCAGCTTTTTAAGGCTGTCAATCTTAGCTTGTGCTTTTTCAACACTACCAAGCGTTTGTGGATTAATCAGGATATGACTTGCCTCAACTGAATCGGGCAACATTTTAAACTTATCAATTTTAGCCAGTTTGTAATCGCCGTTTTCAAAATAGGGTCCGTAGAAATCGCCTGGTTGGGCGCTGAAAGCCCATGCAGCGATCGCAGGAGAAAGTTCTTCTTTTTTGTAAAAGCCTGGATCGAAAGCTGTTTCAGAGTTTACGGTCACATACTGTTTGTTATCGGCAGATGCTGCAAATTCGGGTTTGATGTCGTTCATCAATTTCTGTACTGATGCATTATCACCTGCAGTAGGAAGTACATCAAAGGTAACGTATTCAATCTTCCGGGTTTTCTCTTGTTTGTACTCGTCTTTATGTTTGTTGTAATAGTCTTTAAGATCGCTTTCAGAAACCGAAACGGAAGCGTCGGAGATGGTAGAATAGTTGAGAACAACATATTGAAAGCTGGCATTCTTGTTTTTAGCTTCCAGACTTTTTTTAGCTTCCTGCGAAGTTACATACAATCCTTTTGAGACCAAGCTGTTGTATTTTGAGCGAAGTCGGTCGATTTTGATCTGGTTTTCGATGTATAACCAATATGATTTTTGTAGCGGAGTTGCCTTTGTATCAAGTGATTTCAGGAACTGAAGAATGGCTGATTTATCAACTTGCCCGGTTTTTTGATTTCGGAAGAGTTGCTGAATAATCGGATGGGGATTATTTCCCTGAACCAAATCGAAGAGTTCATCGGCAGTGACCGCAATACCTAATTTTTCGGTTGCTTTGCCCATGATATTTTCCTGAAGGTACTCTTGCCAAACTTGCTCGCGAATCTGTTGCCAGGCGTTTTCATCGATCTGGGTTTTCTGGGTATTCATTTTGTAAATTTCAGAAAGTTCTTCAACTTTCTTTTGAAAATCCGGATATTGAACCGATTCCCCGTCAATCTCAGCGATTTTCATCTGACTGGGTTTCATCAACTTACTGCCTGAACTAAGCATATCACCCAGAATAAATGCGCCTAAGGCAAGACCGATTATGATCGCTATCAACACGCCCCCGCGATTCCGTATGTTTTGTAAAGTAGCCATTTACTGTTAGTTATTTTATTATAATTATTCGTTAAAATTTCGCGGTACGAAGATAATAATTTTCAATATTAATCCTAGAAATCAATTTTTATTTTAGTTATCGTCCAATATCTTAAGGTGAACCAGTTCAATTTTGGTATTGGTGGCTTTAAGTATTTTAAACTGGTACTGATCAATTGTTATCATCGTATTTACCTTTGGAATGCTTTCGTAATGAGCGAGGATAAATCCGGCGAGAGTCTCGAAGTTCTCGTTTTCAGGGAATTCGAGGTTGAAGGTTTCGTTCAGTTCATCGAGTTCTAACCTGCCTGAGAGAATGAACTCGCTGTCGGTAACTTTTTTCCGGATCAGATCGACCGTGTCGTGTTCATCTTCAATTTCACCGAAAATTTCTTCCAGAATATCTTCGCTGGTTACCATTCCTGAAGTTCCGCCGAATTCGTCAACAACGATGGCCATGCTTAACCGTTGCTGGATAAACCTGCTTAAAAGTTTGCTGGCCGACATGGTTTCGGGCGCAATCAGCACTTTCCGTAAATGTGATTTAATTGAAGCCGGGTTTGTAAATATTATGGAATGATGAACATATCCAACGATGTTGTCGATGTTTCCGGAATAAAATAGTATGCGGGAATATCCGGTCTCGACAAATTTTTGGTGAAGTTCTTCAACGGTCGATTCAATATCAAGGGCAACCATTTCGGTTCGGGGAACCATTATTTCGCGGAGCTTTACTTTCGAAAAATCAAGTGCATTTCTGAAAAGCTTAATTTCATTATCAATTGGATGGTTCGGGTTGGTCGAACTGCTGTTTTCCGGTTCTTTTACAAAATGATCCAGATCGATCCTGCTAAAAGCGATCTTTTCGTTTACGTTCTTTATCGGTTTGTTAAGAAAAATCTTTAAAATTAAAGTTGAGATCCACAGGATGAACCGGGTAACTGGATAGAACAAAAAATAAAAAAGGAGGATTGGGACTTTGAAGAACTTCAGAACTCCGTTTGGATTGATCTGGAAAAGCATTTTTGGCAGGTATTCAGCCGTAACCACGATTATAAGTGTCGAAATAATAGTCTGTGCCAGTATAACGAATGCATCGGTATGCAGGTAAATAATCAGGAACGGTTTAAGGAGGTTTGCAAAGGCAATGCCATAGACGACCAAAGCCAGGTCGCTACCAACCAGCAGCATAGCAACGAATTGCCCCGGGTATTTAGTGTAAAGTGAAATGAGTATTGAAAAAAGGACGTTTTGCTTTTTGTCGAGTTCGAGCCTTAGTTTGTTTGCTGAGGCGAATGCGATTTCCATTCCGGAGAAAAATGCTGCGAATAAAATAGTGATAAATATGACCCAAGGAAAATCCATCTTAAGTTTCTTTATTTATCGACATTCACATAAATATGGCCTTTGAGATTTTTGATCCGGTAGGTAGAGAAGTCGAGGTTGGACTCAAACCCAATCCCGTTAAAAATCTGGTCTTTTTGGATGATTTTAACAAATTGATCGGAGTATATTTTGCCTTTCTTGTTGTCCCAGACAAGGTATTCGGTTTTCAAGGTGTCGCCTTGCAAATTCACGGCTACTACGTTGTTTTTAGCTTCCCATCTGTCGTCTGCAATAAAGTTTTTAGCATAGAGGCATGTGACGCTCGATACAACATTCATTTTGGCGTCGTATTTTTGAATTTTCACGCCCTTTGGAAATTCGATATAAGGTTCTTTACTCTTATCGTGCCTGATCCATTCGGGCGTTTGCAATTTAAAACGGATAACGGAGGAGTCAGAAGCCAACATTTCAACTCCTTCAGCGGTACCTGTGGGTAATTCTTCGGTACTTGAATAGATCTTGACTTTGGTAATTTCTTTTCCGCACGAAACGAACAAAAAGGTTGGCAAAACGATCAGAATGGAAACTGCAATTTTCTGAACCAAATAGAATCCGGGTTTTCTTGAAAACATGTATGCTATTGTTTCAAAGCTCATTGCCTTTTATTTAGTATAAAACTTAAAGTTGACCGGATCAATTCGTGATCCGATCAGAATGAAACTGTTAAGCTGGAAATGCCTTCGCTAGTCAAATTTGCGTTTCATGAACCAGTAATCGTACAGATTTAGGTACACACTAAATTTTGAGTAATTATCTTTAACCAGATTATCTTGTATGGTTCCTTTTTTGCCCAGTTCCACTGCAAAATTAATGGTCGATTTCGATTTAGGAAATGGAAGCCCTGCTCCGAAACTAACGCCTAACTCTTTTACCTGGTTGTTGTTTATCTTCAGGTACGAATTCTCCACATGAAAACCAGCCCTGTATTTAATTCTTTTCCAATAGCTTCGGATTGAAAATGCTTCAGGAATGTATTCAAATCCGGCAGATATCCGGCTAAGATCGGTAAGTAAATCGTTTGTTTTTCCGAAGAAAGTTGCCTTGCTCCATCCTGCATAATAATAATCAGCATTGATTTCGAGCTTGTTGAGCTTGTTGTACGACAAGCCGATGCCAAAAGTTGTCGGCAATTTGATGCGATTTTTACTTTCAGGAACTGAATCGAGATAAGTTGTAAGTATAGATGTTCCGCTGGAGATTGCACTGGTTGAAAATAAACGGTGAAGTGCAATAATATCTGATTGTTTTTCGAAGGTCACACCCAACGTAAGGAACTGATTTTTTTTAAGTTTCAGATCGTATTGAAGGCCGTAGGTAAGCGTGAAATCGCGAAGACGGGTACCTTCGGTTTTTGAGTAAGTGAAAAGATCTGACCTGTCAAAAGTAACGTCTGTATTCTGGTTCAGGCGGCCAAAAATGTAATTCAGATTGGCTCCAATGGATAATCCTTTAAACAGGATGACCGATGCTCCTAAGAACGCTTTTGAAGTGGTTCCTTCGCCTGTGTAACGATCGTGTACATTTCCAATTCCTGTTAATGCCTCAGTAAATGCAACTTCGTAACCCATGTCGGAAAAGGGCTGAATTCCCATACCTGCACCTAACCATTTGGTAATGGGCCAGCTCATCGAGAAATATCTGAAATTAATGTCATTCGCTTTCATCGATCCTGAATTGCTTTTGTATTTCGAGAAAGTTCCGTCAATACCGAAGTCGAAAAGGAATGATAAACTATCGTTTGCATTGTAGGATGCAGGATTGGCTGAATTGATCTGAAGGCTGTGACGGCTTCCGAGTGTGGCTCCTCCCATTGCTGAAGTGCGTCCATATCCGTAAGGATTCAGATCGCCTAATCCATATCTGGAGAAGGGAGAAGTGGTGTTGTTGTTTTGCGCAAAGCCAGATAATCCGAAGATAATCAAAACCATCACGACTGCTAGTGCACTATTTTTTCTTTTTAGCATTGTGTTCCAGTATCCTGTTTAAACCAATAAGGGTTAAATTTAAGTGTACAAATATGGAATAATTTAATTTTCTATCAAAAAAATTAGAATCACCCCCTGTCATAACGATTTGCAAATTTAGATAATTTCTGTTAAATAAATCAATGGTCTGACCTATCTCGAAGAGAATACCATTCTGAATTCCTGCACGAATCGCATCCGTTGTGTTTGTTCCAATCGGCTTAAAATCATCGCTGTAACTGATGAGTGGCAGTTTCCCGGTAAAATGGTTCAGGGCTTTGAACCGCATTTCCAATCCGGGAGAAATATTTCCGCCAACAAACTGATTCTTTTCCGAAACAAGGTCGTACGTGATGGCAGTTCCGGCATCGATTACGAGTAAATTCTGATCGGGGAAGAGTTCGTTGGCGCCAACTGCGGCAGCCAGCCTGTCTTTTCCGAGCGTTTCAGGCGTTTCGTATAAATTTTCGATCGGTAGTTCGGTGTGATCGTCAAGTTCAAGAAAATAATCAAAATTTTCGGATAAAAAATGTATTAATTCTTCGTCAGCAGGTTTTACCGACGAAAGGACTGCTTTATTCAACTGCGGATGTTCTTCTTTTAGCATTTTGACATGATTCACAGTCAAATGGTCAATCGAAAGATTAAACATCAAATCGTGCTGGTTGAACAAAGCGATCTTTGTGCGGCTGTTCCCAATATCTATTACCAGGTTTATCAAGGGTTAATCTTCTATACGTTGACTGATATCCAAGGCAGTAACTGAATGGGTTAGTGCCCCGATCGAAATATAATCAACACCGGTTGCAGCAACGTCGTGCAGGCGTTCAAACGTCATATTTCCAGAGGCTTCCACTTTAGCTCTTCCTGCAATCAGTTTAACCGCTTTGCGCATGGTTTCATTGTCCATGTTGTCGAGCATGATGATATCTGCTTTTGCATCTATAGCTTCCTGGACTTGGGCGAGTGTGGTGGTTTCAACTTCAATCTTAATTCCGATCTCTACTTTGCTGCGAACAGCATTTACTGCTGCGGTGATCCCTCCGGCCACTTCAATGTGGTTGTCTTTGATCATGGCCATGTCGTGAAGTCCATGTCTGTGGTTGTTGGCGCCTCCGGTTTTTACAGCATATTTATCAAGTTTATTAAAGCCGGGAAGGGTTTTCCGTGTATCCAGAATTACAGTTTGAAAATCTTTAACCGCGTCGGCGTATTTGGCCGACATAGTTGCTATTCCTGATAAACGCTGCAGAAAATTAAGTGCAGTTCGTTCACCCGTCAGCAAGGCACGGTACGATCCTTCAAACTCAACCAGCGTATCGCCGTTTTTTACTTTTTCACCTTCCTGAACCAAAACATTCCATTTCAGGTCAGGATCGAGTTTTTTAAAGACCATTTCAGCGATCGGAAGACCAGCAATCACACCATCGGCCTTTGCAACCATTATAGCTTTACGCTTAGTCCCTTCCGGAATAATGTTGTCGGTGGTTATATCACCTTCTCCTACATCATCAGACAATGCAATGTCTATGAGTATGTTAGCTGCTTTTACTACTTTTCTGTTCATTTTTTAATTCCTGATTTCCTGAAATTTGAACGGATAATCTTTTTGCTGAATCAGATGGAAACACAAGCTTGGGTCTTCTTTCTGAAAATCTTCACGGATGTGTCCGCCACGGCTTTCTGTCCGAATTAAGGCCGATTCGCAAATTAGTGTGCAAATATCAGTAATATGTTTGATTTTTAAGAGATTGTATTCGTTAATTGTTGATGGCAATTGGTCTCTTATCGAACGAAGTTCTTCGATGGCCTCATTAAGTTTTTTGGCTGACCGTACAATTCCTGCTTTTTTACTCATCAGTATAGCAATCTGGTTCTTCGTTTGCAGAAACTTAGTCTCATTTTCAGGATCGACATGAATGGGATTAACACGGGGCAAAACGAATGAAATATTTTCGCCGCGAGTCGCCTTTTCGGCTGCGCGTTTTCCAAACACCAAGCATTCGAGCAACGAGTTGCTTGCCAGTCTGTTTGCTCCCATAACTCCAGTCGAAGCTACTTCGCCACAGGCAAAAAGTCCCCGGATATTGGTTTCGCCATGCAAATCGGTCTGAATACCTCCAACCATGTAGTGAGCTGCTGGTGAAACAGGCAACAGATCGGTTGTAATATCGGTGTTGTATTTTAACAAGGTATGATAAATTGTCGAAAAGCGTTTTTTGATCAGTTCAGGATTGAGGTGTTTCAAACTTAGGTAAACAAAATCGGACTGATGCAATTGCAACTGGTTGTATATTTCGTGGGCCACCACGTCGCGGGGGGCAAGTTCGGCAAGCGGATGAACATGTTGCATAAATCGTTCGCCTTTGGGATTCAGCAACCAGGCGCCTTCGCCGCGCACTGCCTCGCTGATCAGAAAGGCCTCTTCGCCGGGTATGTTAAGAGCTGTTGGATGAAATTGAATAAATTCGATGTCGGAAAGTTTGGCACCAGCATTCCAGGCCAAGGCAATTCCATCGCCGGTAGCGGTGTGCGGGTTGGTCGAACGGTCGTAAATGCGCGATAGCCCACCAGTAGCAATGATCGTTGCTTTTGACTTGAAGAGGATGTTGTTTCCGGTGGTAAAATCGAAAGCCTGAACTCCAGTACATACCTGATTGTCAGTCAAAAGATCAACTACGGTCGTAAATTCATAAGCTACTATATTTTGTTGCTCCTGAACTTTTTTCAGCATAAAGCAAGTGAGCCCTTTCCCGGTTGCATCACCCCCGGAATGAAGTATCCGGCGACGGCTGTGACCACCTTCCAGCCCGAGGAAAAATTTTCCGTTTTCCTGATCGAACAACATGCCCAGTTCAATTATTTCCTGAACGCATTTTTGTCCTTCGGAGACCAGAATTTCAACCGCATCGCGGTCGCAAAGGCCTCGTCCGGCAATCAGAGTGTCTTGAATATGTGATTCGAAGGTATCATCTTTGTCGGTTACTACGGCGATACCTCCCTGTGCATAATACGAATTGCTGATGTCGAGCTGCGATTTGGTTATAATGGCAACACTTCCGTTTTTTGAAGCGTGATAAGCAGCCGTCAGGCCAGCTAAACCACTTCCAACGACAATGGTGTCAAATTCTTTTATTTCAATGGAATTAGAATGTGCCATTTGCAGTTTTTTTTCCTGAGAGGGCGCAAAGTTATAAAAACTGGCTAATAAGAGTATGACAATCGGCATTTTGTACGCGATGCGGACGGTATGTTAACCCAAACGGCATATTGGCAGGATTCTAAATTAGCTTTTAATCTCAAGCAAAAAACCACTGCCATGAATGTTTCGGATTTCGACCGATGGATCATCAGCAAAAAGTTTCCTTAGTTTAGTGAGGTAAACGTCCATGCTTCGGGTGGTAAAATAACCGTCGTCGCCCCATATCTCTTTGAGTGCGGTTTCGCGGGGCAATAATTCATTTTGATTGTCGCACAGCATTTTAAGCAATTCAGCTTCTTTTGGCGAGAGTTTCTGCTTTTTTGTGTCATGCTCAATGGTTCGAAGTTTAAAGTCGAACTGATAACCGCCGATCTGATAAAAGTCTGATTCTTTGGATTGAACGCCTGTTTGTCGTTTCAGGATAGCTTTGAGCTTAAAAATCAGGACTTCGGTATCGAATGGTTTGGTAATGTAATCGTCGGCTCCAATCCGGTAGCCCTTCAAAACATCTTCGCGAAGGTTTTTAGCCGTTAGAAAAAGAATGGGAATGCCCGGATTGATTTTTCTGATTTCGGCGCCAATCGTAAATCCATCCACATTCGGTAGCATCACATCCAGAATGCAAATATCGAAACTGGTTTTTTTAAACTGATTCAGGGCATGTTGTCCATCATCGATCCAATCTACCTCAAAATCATTGATTTCGAGGTATGATTTCAGTACCGCTCCAAAGCTGAGATCGTCTTCAACCAGAAATATATGTGGTTTTGTGGTCATTTGCTGATATTTAACTTTCAGGTTTCAAGATAAAAGTATTTTCCTTATTTCTTTTTTCTGGTATTTATTACGATTCGCGAATAAATGGGATGAAAACTTCAAACCGGCTACCTTTTCCCGACTCGCTATGTACATTTATGCTTCCATGGTTGGCTTCCAGCATGGCTTTCACATAGTTAAGGCCTAATCCGAAGCCTTTCACGTTGTGTATATTTCCGCTGGTTTGCCGGTAGAAGCGCTCGAAGATACGACTTTGCACCGTCTTTGTCATGCCAATTCCTTTGTCTTCAATTGCAATCAATACTCCTTTGCTGGTGTTCCTAGTCGAGATTTTAATTTCGGGAGCATGAAAGGAATATTTGTTGGCATTGTCGAGCAGGTTGTAAATCAGGTTTGCAAAATGGCAGGGATCACTTGTCGCTACCGGGTTGATAGCCAATAGTTCGCTGGTGATTGAGCCTCCTTTTTTCTCGACCTGAAGCACGATACTTTGTCTGGCATCTTCGATCACCTTGTGCAGGTCGAAGGCTTCCCATTTAAACTCAAAGTCTTTTTTGTCGAGCCGCGCAATGGTCAGAATATCTTCAACCTGCCGGTTCATGCGGATATTTTCCTTTTTGATCATCTCAATAAAAAACCTGATTCGCTCTGGATTTTCGATGATTTTGGGGTTTACGATGGAGTCGGAGGCCACCGAAATGGTTGCAATAGGCGTTTTAAATTCGTGAGTCATGTTATTAATGAAATCCGACTTCATTTCCGAAATCTTTTTTTGCTTCAGGATATAATAAATGCTGGCAGCAAATGTGACCAGAACGATGATCGAAAAAAACAGCGAAATGATTAGCAACCAGTTCAAGGTCTTATATATAAACGATTCTTTTTCAGGAAAATAGACTGAAAGCCGGATGTTTTGCTGAAAAATATCGTTTGGAAACAAATTCACATGGTAAGGACTTTTTCTAAGGTGAACCGAATCAGCTTTTTCGGTCTTATTTGAAAGTAAAGAATCCCTGAAGATTCCAAATTCGAAAGGAATCGGGATATCGCGGTTTTGGAGTTCTTTTTTTAATAAATTGCTGACAAGTTCTGTCGAAATTTCATTCTCATCCCAGAAAGTTATTTCATGAACAACTTTATCCGCAACTCTTTTAAGTCGGCGAGTTTTTATTTTGAATCTTTGTTTAATTCCTGAAAATGAATCTTTTAGCTCGTAAAAATGCTCGGCTAACGAATCAAATTTGTTGATTCCGTGTGTATAAGCTGAATCAAGGTTTCTTCCCAGGTTGTCATCATAAACATATTCCTCTTTTCGCTCGGTTTGCTCGGTTTGCCCGGCACCATTTTTTGTAGTAACCTGTAATTGATAACCATTTTTTCTTTTCCCCGATTCAACAATCATTTCGATTTGTCGGGCAGTGTGATTTTCCGTTGAATTTGGCCGATTGCTTCGGTTTTGTTTTTGGTTTAGAAATCGAGGTGGTGGTGGAGGAATATTTTTGAAATTGCTGAAATTGACCGAATCGTCAAATGCAAAATGATTGATCATTCTGAAATCCTGCATTGTTTCGAGGCGATTGCTGGTGCTGGTAAGCGCTTCGTTCACATTACGGTCGAACAATTCATTTCTGACACGGATCGCATTGTTCATCCAAACCAGTTGAATAATAATAATTCCGAGAATCGAAATTCCCATCAATGCGATCAAACCTGTGACGATTTTTTTGTTCATGTCTCAAAGATAATTATTAAATACTGCCATTTCAGGACTTTAACTTTTTGTTAACAGATTTTAACCGGGCTTTAACTCATGGTAAGGTTTCGGCTTTCGTATATTTGTTACTGAAATTATTCATCTAAAATTAAAGGATCATGAAACACAGATTAACAATATTTGGTTTGGCAGGATTGATTGCTATGTTATTTTCTTCGGTAATGATGGCGCAAAATGAAAGCGATGCAAAAGATGCAAAAAAGACTCGTCGCGTTAAGCTTGAGAAAATTGAAAACGGCATAAAAATGCAACTCGATACGGTGCTTGCCGGCGATGATGTATTTCTCTGGAACGGCGATACAATTGACTGTAATAAAATGAATAAACATTTTAGACATGATGCCTTTAAAAAACTGAAGCACCTTAAAGTGGCGGTTGATAGCGACGAAAATGATGAGAATGTGATGATCGATCCAGGTTTTCCTCCAATGCCATCAATGCCACCACAGGAAATGAGGAGATGGAGACAGGATAATCGTGTCATCGACCTGAACGATCCGGCTATTATTAGTTTCAGGAAAAAAGATTTGAAAGGCGGCCTTGAGAAAATTGAGATTATCCGGAAAAAATCAGAAGGGCCTGAAAATATGAACTTTAATTTTCGAAATGAAGATGAATTAATGCCCCCAATACCTCCTGAAGCACCCGAAATTATTAAAGAATTTAAAAATGGCAAACCCGAAATTAAGATAATCAGGAAAGAGAAGAAGCAGGAAGGAAATGCTGGAAAAGAAAATGAGGAGAAAGTCGGACCTGAAGAAAATAAATAATGTTTTGCGACGTTAATTGCAAAGGGTAAAGTAAAATAGGAGAACAATTAAACAGCAGAGAAGGACGGAGTTATCTCCGCCCTTTTTTTTAGTTTATAATTTGGCAGTTCGGTTGCCTGATTTTAAAAAGCCACCGAAGGGGGATTCGGTGGCTATAATACCTAAACTATTTATTATTAGGTTGTTTCAACACATAGCGTCGAAAATTATTTAGATGCTGTTTAATTCTTTACATGAAAAAAATCGCGTTATGTGTTTTCGAATCAAACATAGAAAATTGCTTTGCCGATAAAAAATATTTTCTACGAACGACCATTTTGAGGCGATAAACAGTCGTAGAAATACTATAATGCGAAATGTTTTTGTTGAATGCCCAATTTTTGTCGTACGCATACAAAACTTTGCCGAAAATACCTGATTTCAATGCAATTGCCCAATCCGGGAACAGGGAAAAATGAGCGTTGAATGCATAAAAAGAGACTGCCATTTTGTGACAGTCTCTTAAAATATCGGTTTGAATGAGGCTCTACTCTTTACCGGAATTATCGCGTGAATTGCTTATTAACTGCATCTTACCGGAGCTTTCAATCGCCTTCATGGCAATATCTTTCACACTGGTTTCAGCGGTAACTGCTTTTTTCGACAATTCACTTGTAATAGCTTCCATATCTTTGATCTTGCTTTTCAGGGTCTCGATGATTTGTTCTTTCAGCTTGATTTCGCCTTCGGTTTGTTTGGCGGTCAGCTCTTTTTCGAACCGGAATTCAGCTTGAAGTTTTTCAGTGATCGCTTTCATAGCTGATGTAACAGCTTTCTCTGTTTCAGCAGGGAAGTCAGCATTTTTAGTCCGTAATTCTTTCAGTTCCATCTCAGCCGCAACTACTTCGGCCTCGCGTTGGGCAATATCTTTATCGAAGGCTGTTTTCTTTTCGGTTAATGCTTTTTCCAGACTGGCTTTCTTCTCCTCGTACAGATCACTCTCTTTTTTCCGGGTCAGTTTAAGGTTGTAAACATATTCTTCTTCTTCACGTTTCCGGTCTTTGTCGCTTTTATCTTTATTTTCTTTTTGTTGTTCTGCCCATTTTATCTGTTCGGCTTTCCAAAGCTCTTTTTGCGCTTTCATGGATGTTTCGAACGATTCATTTTCGATTTTAATCTTTTCGTCAAAACTAATCTTGTCGGCTTTCATTTTTTCGTCAAAGGCATTACGTTTGTCAGCTATTTCGGCTTCAAAAAGCGCTTTTTTCTCTTTTTGTGCCTGAAGCATGGCTGCCAGCGAATCGGCATTGGCCGAAAGTTGGTAGAGTTCTTCCAAGTTCTGTCTTTCGAGGCGAATGGCCGATTGGATGTCTTCCAGCTTCTTAAACTCGGCTGTCAACAACTCGCTCAATTTGTCGAGATCTTTGGCAACATTTAATTTTAGGGAAGTGATGCCGTTTACGATTCCTTCGGTGGTATTTTCCGAAGCTTTTTTTACAACCTCCACTTGCCGCTTTTCTTCCTGAACCTGTTTGGGTTCAGTCGTTTTTTGAGATTGATTTTTTTTCAATGCCTCTTCATAAGCAGCAAGAATTTCGTTTTTGGTGTTCTTTAAACTGATTTCTGGTTCCATGGTATTATTGTTGTGTGAGTCTAAATATAAAGTGCATTTTAGCTAATATAGCCAAACTGTCTAACGCATTGATGTAGTTTTCGTCAAGATTAATATCGTCGCAAGCATAATTGAAGGCTTGCATTCGCGATGCATTATCCTGAGCTGCCAGTGAAGCGAGTTTGAATATTAAGTAGTTATACATTTCTTCAACATGAAGTGAGGTGCGTCCGGGAAAAAAGAAATTTCGATTATACGTTTGTAGAAAGAGTTCGTCTGATTCTTCGAGAACATCTTTTTCAATCCATAGCATCCTGATTAAAGCATAGCCTGGAAATTTTTTAGCATACTCTTCCAGTTTCGAGAGGTATTTCTTTGATTCTTTTTGTTGAAGGATAAGTAGTTCGAGATAATAGGAGGCAGGAATATCCGGCGTTTGTTTCTTGAATTCTTCCAGTAATTTACTGGCTTTCTTTATTTTATCATTCGATAGTTCGTAAATTTCCAGAAAGAGCGATCGGGCCGAGTCAGAAATTTGTATCGAACCGGGTGCGATTCCCAACATTTCGTCGGGCACTTCATCTTCTGTCAGGTCGATATTCAGATCATCGAAATATTCATCATAGTATTGATCCGAGAGTTCCGGATCAACAAATTCTTTGAAAATGGATTCGGCTAGCCTGACAAAATGTTTTGCACTTTCTTCGTCATGCATATTCGTCTTCGGATCCATTTCTAAAAATAGTTTCTTTTTTTCTTCGAGGTTTAAATCTTTAAACTCATCTTCATCCAACCCATCATCGTCAAATTCTCCTTCTTCTGGTTCGCCTTCATCTGGGTCACCTAGTATATAGTCGTAATTCCCCGGACCGGCAGTTCGTTCAAGCTGGGCAATTACGGCATTTTGTTTATGATCGTCATCATAAGGCCCATTGACATAAAGTGGTTTCCCATCCTTGCCACATTCAATGTCAATCAATTCAACATCTTCGGTGTCTTCTTCAAGCATAAAACGGGTTATGGAAGTATATTCCTTGTGCGGTTTAAAGCCATAATCTTCGGCAAATTCAATCGCTGAATAAACGATATTGTGTGCCAGGGTATAACTAATAGGAATATAATTGCTGTTTTCCTCACGAGTACCTAGTTTCTCCTGATAATCAGTCCGGGTAACGTTAAAAAGATAATGGGTATCTTTTAGCCCCAGACAATATAAATCGACCAGGTAAAAACAAGCTGTAATATTTCCGTTGGTATGGCTACGGGCGACAATCAGATTGGCCATGCCTTCTTGCTGCCATTCGGGATTTACCAGACATTCATAAATGGGAAGTGTACGTGCTTTTTTACGGATGTAATTCTCAGAACTCAGCATCTGTATTACTTTTCCTGCGTTCTTTTTGGCCATTTGTTCGTGAGTTTTTATAGTTTTTTCAGGCTATAAAGATACACGATTCTTACAAATCCAGATTTTTTTAATGTTTGTTTAGCAGGCTAAGTTTTTAATTTTTCGAATGCATCGCATTTAAAGTCCTTGTTGTTCCAATTATCGAACCGCCTTAATCGGCAAAGTAGTTTTTCTTGCTGATTATCAATTCAATGTATTTTGCAACTCATACATATTCCGGAAACGGGTATTGATTCCTGATTTATTTCATTGGTATCTTCTTCGTGAAACCCGGTTAATTCTTCCGGCTTTTCATAGATTTCATTTTCAAAAAAGTCGGGGATTTTTTGAAGCTTGATTTCGTCATCTTTAACCGTATTAAGAATTGGCAGGATTTGGTCTAACAATTTTTGAGCGTTCATTAGTTTGGTGAAATAAGGATTTCATCTCAAAGAAAAGATGAAATCCCTGGGTTTATAACCAATCTGTTTATTCGAAAATGTTGTTTAGCAAGCCTCCGCTGGCTTCTTTGCGGCTGTTGGGCCCAAACGAACTTAGTTGTGCAACCAGTTTCCGGATAGGCATCGACTGTAACCATACTTTTCCGGTCCCCCTCAGCGTGGCAAGAAATAAACCCTCACCGCCAAACACCATCGAACGTAAATTTCCGGCCTGCTGAATATCGAAATCGATGGATTCTTCGAATCCTACAACGCAACCGGTATCAACTCGGATAACTTCGTTGTTTAGCTGGCGCTCGATTACAGTTCCTCCGGCATGGATAAAAACTTTTCCATCACCCTGAAGATATTGAAGAATAAATCCTTCGCCACCAAAAAATCCGGAACCCAGTTTGCGGTTCAAACGCATGGATATTTTTGTTCCCAGTGCAGCGCAAAGGAATGCATCTTTCTGTACGATAAGGCTTCCATGGTGGTCTGGCAAGTTAATGGGGACAATCGTGCCGGGATAGGGCGCCGAAAAAGCTACATGTTTTTTGCCCCAACCCTGATTGGTAAAATGGGTAATAAACAACGATTCGCCGGTGAGAACCCGAGAACCAGCTGCAAGTAATTTGTCGAATAAACCTGCACGCGGGTTAGACCCGTCGCCCATTTTCGATTCGAA
>Ga0302292_1001205_pt1 | contig 16971 bp, 8 predicted proteins | sample III_Fen_N2_1_FD_194553 | JGI IMG/M metagenome (GOLD analysis project Ga0302292, IMG submission 194553) | Peat permafrost microbial communities from Stordalen Mire near Abisko, Sweden - III_Fen_N2_1 | ecosystem: Environmental > Terrestrial > Soil > Wetlands > Permafrost | place: Sweden: Abisko...
AAATAACACCTTGATAGGTAAATGGTCCGTAAGGATTATCTCCAATGGCATAACATAACTTGTGTGTGTTTCCTGTCGAATAAGAGAAATAGTATTTCCCGTTGTACTTATGCATCCAAGGACCTTCGAAATACCTACGATCATGATCACCTGCTGTAAGCGGTTTACCATTTTCATCCAGAATCAGAACATCGTGTGGTTCTTCTGCAAATTGGAGCATATCATCACTCAATTTTGCTACACGTGCACACAGTGAATCTTCATTGTCTGCCGGCTCAGCAGGGTTTTCAATAGCCTTATTATTACGATACCGTTGGAGTTGACCACCCCACAATCCTCCAAAATAAATATAATAATCATTATCATTTTCTTGCAAAACAGCAGGATCGATAGTAAAGCTACCTTTAATCGGATCGCTTTGAGGCACAAAAGGGCCTTCAGGTTTGTCGCTCACAGCAACACCAATTCTGAAAATATCATTTTTGTCTTTTAATGGGAAATACAGGTAATATTTACCATCTTTAAAAGCAACATCAGGTGCCCACAACTGACGACCTGCCCATGGAATATCTTTTACAGCCAACGCCACACCATGATCTGTCACTTCACCATCGATACTATCCATCGAGAAAATGTGATAATCACGCATATCAAAATGGTCTCCATTATCATTTTCAGGAATACCCGATTCGATATCGTGCGAAGGATAAATATAAATTTTACCGTTAAAAACGTGAGCCGATGGGTCGGCTGTGAATAAGTGGGGAACTAAGTACCTTGGTTGTTTCATTTTATTGATTATTTTTATATAATTATTCATTTTCAACAAAAAAAGTTAGCACGAAAGTGGCTAAATTTTAGAATTTAAAATCACATACAAATATAAAAACTTTTATGCTATATTTCAACACTAATTGGTAATTGAATAATGGTTTTACCTAATTATATATTAAATTTACAATTCTTGCGCTTTGAGATTAGATCCTCTAAAAAACACGACAAAAAAAAAGAGCGATTCAATCGAATCGCTCTTTTAAGTATTAAAAGATAGTATTATTTACCTTGAAGTCCATTAGCAAATCCTGCATAAGCTGGTTTGCGTGCTATGGTAGTACTAGTACTATTTGTGTTACCAGTAGAATTTAAGGTGGCAAACCACAATCCTAATGGTTCTCCTACCCTTACAGCAGTACCAGTTGGGCTATCAAGCGGAGACCAAACAGTAATACCATACCGCTGTGTAGCTGGAATCAAAGCAAAGTAAGCTTTTACAATTTCTTTGTATAAATCTGACATTTGTTTCAATTGATCAAAAGTCACATTGGCTGTAAGCAAATTAGCACCTCCGGTACCAAGAACACCCATATCAAGTTGAGTAATCTTGATAAGTTTTCCGGTATTCGCTAGGTTTTTAAACATTAATTTAATTCCATCTAACGAAGTTTGTCCCAACGTAACATGTAACTCAGTTCCAATACCATCAACTTTTACTCCTTTGCTTTCGATATAGCTGATGTAATTAATCAAACCTTTACATTTATTCTGATCAATACTTTCCAAGCCATAATCACTGACGAACAATTTATCAGTTGCATTGCCGTATTTGCGAGCATATGTAATTGCCTTGACTGCATAATCTTTGCCAATATAATCCTGCCAATAAAACTCATCTGCCGCTTTAGTTTTTCCAACTCCAGTTTTGAGAGTATATTGTAGAGGGTCAGTAATATCGTCTGCCATTGGCTCATTAATCACATCCCAAGCTTTTACAGAAGTTTTACACTCATTTACAATTTTAGAAATCCACAAATCTAATTGAGTGTCAATAATAGCTGCCTTCTGCACAGGAGTCCATTCAGCTGTAGCACCATAATTTGGATCATAGAATTCAACATTGGCATTATCAAAATAATAAGTAGTAGCATTTTTACCAAGATTAAACGCAATTGTATTACAACCATCTTGACTACTAGAAACTATTATTTCCCTGACATATGTTGTCCATGTAGGAGTAGAACTAAGTGTCCCAAAGAAATCATAGAACTTATAAGCACCTGGAGCAGTATGAGCTTGAGTACCATATGAAGCGTTGGCATCTGATTTTATATCCATAGTCAATCTTATCTTATCTCCCGTTTTAACGGCCTTAGGAAAAGTTATGAAAAGTTGAACATTCCAGTCATTTGCTTGAATTGCTGTATTTGTTATGGTCAGAGCCCTACCTACTCCCCCCTTGCCTCCTCCATCAGCTGTGTAACCAGTAGTTCCACCAGCGATAGTAAAAGCAGATCCAGATGCGTTAGGTGTATTCGGTTCAAAATTTTGAGACCAGAAAGGCACATATTGTGGTGCTGGTGTTCCTGTCAGATATGGTGCAATCGTTTTATTCAGATATGTTGCATTTTGGTTAGAGTGCCAACACAATGGATGTCCATATACTGAAATACCTGCTGCTTTTGCAGAAAGAAGTAAAGCATCAAGATTACTAAAATTAACAGTACCATCATCACCAACAATGGATCCATGTTTCATTTCTGACAATGGAGTTATCTCATTAAAGTTGGACATAATCATCCGATACAAAGTTCCTTTTAGATTAAAATCTGTAGCTGTAACTCCACATCCAAGTTTAAATGTAGCTGTGTCAACATAAGACTTTAACGGATTATAACTCCCAAGCTTTAAAGAATCCAATTGTGCGATACTTATTGGTTTAGCTGGAGTAGCAAAATCCAACATACTAAAATCTGCACATGAAGCAAAAGAGAACAATGCTAATGCAGCAATTACTATTTTATTATAACATTTCATATATTTCATAATCTAAACATTAAATTACTTAGTATAAACTGGAGTGAATGTCTCAATAGCTACACCTCTGTTGCGCGCAACAAGTGTATCAGTTGTACTTACCTGAATGTTTTGCGTTACAGTTGGTTTATTCTTGTGCGTAGATTCTATAACTAATCCATAGTTATATTTCAGATATAAACCATCTCGATCAGTATTTCCCCAACTATTCTTCTCACCCTTCTTCACAAACGTACCGTTACCAGTAGTTGTTACATTATAAACTCGTACTGAATCATTAACTTGATAAGATGTAGAATAAGGAGCAGCAGTACATTTACTATTCTGATCAAATGTAAGCTTAAACTTAAATCCAACATCTGTCCCGTCAGCATTTGTTATTGCAAGAGGGAATGAGATATCTGACAACGACAAAGATGATAGTGAAATTAAATCACTATACTCAACATATTGTTTATGTCTGATAACTGGAGTTGTTGATGTACTAACCACATCAACTCCTCTACGCAAATAAATACCATGCCACGTGTTAATAAACTTAACGCAGTAAAGCACATAATTCTTAGGTTGAATATCCCAGGCTGCTAAATTAGTCAATGCTGCTCCAGAAGTTTTGGCTTTACCTAAAAGAATAGAATCCGCATTAGTTACGTTAGTCATTTTTAAAGGAATCACGTAGGTGTTTGTCAGAGATTTTAAATCAGCAAAAAAAGCATCGGTTAATTGAACCCCCACTGCTCCTTGCAGAGCATGATCTAAAGCAATCTTATTAGAAGCCAACGAATAATAACTTGAAGGCATAGCCTTTACAGGTGTTCCATCTGCAAAATTCAAGTAATCGCATAAAGTGTTATCTACTACAAAATCAATATTAATAGATTTTTTGTTAGCATAAACACCACCCATAGTAGCATAAATTTCACACTTATGTGCATTATCTAGGCTTGTATCATAAGTATCCTCACCTAATACAATTGTTCTAACAGGAGTTTGGTATGCAAAATACACTGTTGAAAATTTGTAATCAGGAAATGATACTGACTCATTCTTACATGACGCTACAAACAAACCAAAGAATGCTACGCAAAGTATAGATATTAAATTATATTTCTTCATATTTTAAATATTTACAATTATTAGTTATCCTAAAGATTACCAACCAGCATTTTGTTCCAATGCGCTCCACTTTAAAGTTTCAGAATAAGGAATTGGTCCATACCATGCACCAGCTTTAAAGCTTCTATTTTCAACAACGATTGGAGTATATTTAAGAACATTACCTACTTTATCAATTTGCATACCGCTTATAGGTTGATTCAAAACTGATAAATCAACTTTCCAACGTCTTAAATCCCAGAAACGAATATTTTCGAAACATAATTCCAAACGACGTTCATTCCGAATCAAATCTTTCATTTTTGATTGATCATTTTTAATTGATTCCAAATATGTATCGGTAGCCAAATTAAGTGCTCGCTTTCTAATAACCTTGATAACATCATAAGCACTATAAGCGTGATTTCCTGTTCCTGTTGGTCCCCAAGCTTCATTGGCAGCTTCTGCATAATTCAAGAAAATCTCCGTATATCGGATTCTTGCATAATCATGTTTTTGTCCGGTAGTTGATTTCGGATCCAAATTCACATCATTTCTGGTTGTTTTTCTCAAATAATAACCCGTACGAGTAGATGACCCAGATTGATAGTTAATCCCATCAACAAACGATGGAGTTGTCGCTGCTGTCCCATATGTTCCGGTAATCACGCTACCATTAGTAGAAGCTTGTGTACTTCCATTAAAAACAATATATTGCGTCAATCGTGGATCTCTGTTGGCGTACGGATTCTGAGGGTTGTAATTGCTTAATGGGTCAGAAATAGGAAATCCATTTGATGCAGGGAAAGCATCCACTAAATTCTGAGAAGGATTAATTCTTCCTTTTCCAAATAAAGATGGAGGATACAAATCTGATTCAGGGTTTGTATTTGCATCGCTCAAATTCGGTCTCCAAATAACTTCAGGCGAATTCACACCTGAACCTAAATTAGTGATTTCAGTTGCATTAGTATACCATGTACTTCCTGATGGAACAGCCGGATTTGTATTAGGTGTTGCAATTTGTAATCCGCTAGTACCATTAATCCGATCTAATACTGTTGCTGCATCATCAGCCGCTTTAGCCCAAGTCACATTGTTTCCATCCTTAAATGCAGGACTAGCAGCCAATAAGCTTACTTGAGCTCTAATAGCTTCAACTATTCTGCTTGTGAGACGTCCTCGCATATGACTTCCAAAAACTCTATTATAATCACCTATATTATCAACTCCAATAGCAGAGTATTTAGCAGGTATATTAGCCGTAGAGCTTATATCTCCGTAATCTACAGGTAATAAGTTTAAAGCAGTTGTAATGTCAGAATAAATTGCATCTAGACACTCCTGAAATGTGTTACGTGGCAAATTAAAATTTGAAAACGTATCTTCAGGTTTAGTCAAAAGAGGAATTCCTAACAATTTATTACTTTTTGTCCAACCACCATGTGCTCTAAGCAAAGCATAATTCTGGAAAGCACGGATAGCATATGCTTCGCCTTTCAATCTGTCCCTGAACATAATTTTGATTCTAGGAACATCAGTCCATTTTACCGTATCCACAGTTTGCAAAAACAAGTTTGCATATTGTATGGAAAGTCTTCCAGACACCCAATAGGAAAATGGATTATTAACTGAAGACCAAGATCCTGTTGCACTTCTCAAATAATCATTCTTCAAATCATTTGATACAGCATCATCTGTTGCAACATCTGTTACTGAACCATTAAAATAAGGCATCGAATTATAGGCACTTTCCAACACCCCTTGCGAAAACGACGGTTCGTAAGCCAAAGGCGATTTATCCCGTATATTTTCAATACCAGGTGTGAAGAAATCATCACACGCTGTGAATAGAGGTACAAGAACCAGAAGTTTCAATATATTTTTCATAACTTTAAATTCTCTTTTCATAATATTTAAAATGTTACTTTTAATCCTAGATTATAGAAACGTGTCTGTGGCGCACCAGATTGTGTAAACATTTCTAAAATCTTTTGTTCTTTAGAAATAGTCAATAAATCCGATCCACTTACATAAGCAGAAATGTTATGAATGAAAGAACCCTTAAACATTTTTGCTGGGAAATCGTAAGTCAACTGAACTTTTGAGATATTCAAACGATCTGTAGAATACATCCAATAATCTGAATTTCTGAAGTTGTTAGCACCACTTTGTGTTGTCAGACGAGGGAAAGTAGCAGTAGATGCTGTTGCAGGAGTCCAACGTCCTCGTACAACCTCTGAATATTTCCCTTCACCATACACCCAGAAATAAGAACTACTCTTCATTGCATATGAACCTGAGCCACCTGTAGCTAAAGCAAATAGGGTAAAGTTCTTATACTTCAATGTAAGGTTAGCACCAAATACAAGTGGATTACCATAAGCACCATTTCTTCCTAACAAAACTTCGTCCTTAGCATCGATAACTCCATCTCCGGTTACATCTAAATACTTCAAATCACCTGATTTAACATCTCCAAATGCTGGTTTAGGGTGAGCTGGTGAACCATCAATTGCAGCAATTTCTGTGCTGTTGTAGTATCCCAAACACTTAAGTCCCCAAAGACCATCATAAGCTTTTCCTGTTCTAAGCAGGTTTGTAGGATTATTTTGTAATTCATCATATCTGCTTGCCAGCGTTTGATAATACGTAGCATTCAAACCCAATGAAACAGCAACCTGACCAATCTTCTTGTTAAAATTCAAAGACACATCAAATCCATTTCTATCAGTATTATTGAAGTTAATGTAAGGAACCAAATTTGAATTACCCGAAGCAAAGTATGACGGGAATTGATTTAGTGCTTGTACAACAACTCCTTCATACCTATTCGTAAAATATGAAGCATCAACTGTAATCAAATTATTAAACAAACCTGCCTTAATATTGGCTGAGAATTCCTTACGTTGAGCATATGAAAGGTTTTTGTTTGCGCTTCGGGTCATAATAACCGCTCTATCACCAGAACCATCATACCAGCCAAACCAATCAGAGTTTTGAGTCAGATTATCTGTGTAAAGATAGTACTTATCTATATCCAAGTCTGTATTCAAAATACTTCCTGAAGCACTTAAACTAAGATCATTAACAACGGTTGAATTCTGAAGAAAACCTTCCTTTGCAAGATTCCAACCTAACGTCAATGACGGAGAAATTCTATCTCTATTTGCTACTGGTAATTTTGCAGAGTGAGGTATTGAAGCCGCAAAATCGGCGTAATACTTATTCTGATAATTATAACCCAACAAAAGACCCACATTAGCATTGGTTGGTTTATGATAATCCGATTGAGTTAACTGATAACCTGATGCAATCAATGAAGCTGAAATGTTATGCACTTTGTTAATAGATGTAACATAATCAAATTGAGCTGAAAAGGTTGTAGTTATTCTATCTGATGGATTACTAATATTCTGGGTTCCTGATTTTTTATCAGTCGAATATTTAGTAAGATTATTGATTACATCTACACCGTTGTAATTTGACCATGTAGGTACATAGATAGCATAAGTATTATCGTATGACTGTGTATAGGCTGTTGCATAATCAATTGCAAACATGGTTTTAAAGGAAAGTCCTTTTAAAACACCCTTCAAATCAACATCAAATCCTGTGTCAAATTGAAATTGACGGCTAGTCCATTGACTATATCCCCCAGCATACATATCAGCATACACGTTAGTCAAATCTGACTGTAAACCACCTAGTATATACTTATTGTCAATTAAAAACAATGAGTTATTTACGTATGTCATGCTATTAACATCATTCTTATCAATATAACTAATAGGAATTAGAGGATTAAGACGATTTGGTCTTAAAGTACTTGCACCACTCCAATAGTTTCCTTTATTAGTTCTACTGTTATAGAAAGTTGCATTGGCATTGACATAAGCTTTAATAAAATCTGTTAATTGAAAATCAACATTTCCTCTAACGTTCAGTCTATTGGTATTGTTATTTTTACCCTGACCCACCTTAAATAAATCATCTTGGGTATAATAACCAACATTTGCATAGTATTGAGATCTGGCATTACCTCCTGATAATTCAGCTATAACCTCCGAACGATTGTAAGTCTTCTTTAAATTCTCATCCGAATAGAAATCAATGTTCGGATAGCGATATTTGTTAGAAGAGGTACTGAAGTTATAAATATCTTCCGAAGTATATTGTGAAGACAAACCATCATTTGTACGTGCTTCATTATAAAGCGTCATGTATTCACTTGAACCTAAGTACTTTGGATAAGTTTTGGTTGCATAAAGACCTGTATTAGCACGTACCTCAATTTTATTATCACCAATCTGACCTCTTTTTGAGGTAATCATAACGACTCCCTTAGCGCCCCTACTTCCATATAAAGCAGAAGCTGCAGCACCTTTTAAAAAGGTAATTTTGTCAATTTCAGTAGGATCGATATTGTTAGCATCACGTGGGACTCCATCAATTAAAACCAGGTAGCTATCCATACCCCAAAGTGAAGCTCCATTCCAACCGCCAACATAACCTTGCATGTTATCCAAACTATATGTGTTATAGTTCTTCTTTGTTAACTCTTGTACATCAACTACCGAAATACTACCCAATAAATCCTTCTGAGCCACTTTTCTAAAAGCAAGCTGCACTGGGGAATTTTTTGAACTTTTCAGAGAATCAGCTTCATTACTGGCAGATGGTTTTGCTTCAATAAAGTTAATCGAAGCAAAGGCTAACATCACGCATAAAATGAATCTTATTTGTATATGTTTCATCGTTTATTCATTTGTTGTTAAACATTATAAGTCAATTGAATTACCAACCTGGATTTTGACCAAATCCGGGGTACAATGCCACATCCTTAATTTTCATAGGAAGCCAATAATGCTTTGTTCCCAATGGACGTGTCAATAAAACAGATTCTTTCCAGTTAGCAACTCTTGCATCTTTGGGATCATTGGTCGTATAAAATGCAGCATTTTCAACTCTTGAAAACTCTTGAGAGGTCTTAACATTATAAGGATATTCTGTCAACAACAACCATCTTTGTAAGTCATTAAAACGAAAACCTTCAAAAGCTAATTCAACTGCACGTTCTCTACGTACTTCGTCCATAAACTTTTTAGAATCACTTGTAAATTGCGCAGCTACGTGCCCTGCACCACAACGATCACGAAGTCTATTGATTGCATTTTCAGCTGTCAAAACAGTATAAGTTGTTGATGCAGTAGTTGCACCGCCTATTGCAGAACATGCTTCAGCATACATTAAATATATATCAGCTAAACGCATATAAGGCAAGTAACAGGTTTCATTACCACTCCAATCATACATTTTATCAATTCTATTATTTTGATGAGGTACTAATTTTTGTGCAAAATATCCTGTTCTACTTCCATTATTAACTGTTCGGGTTGCTCCGCCTGATTTAAGATCCAAATAACGAAGTGATGGATCATCATTAGCAGCTAAAGAACCATTGATAAATTTAAATCCATCAAACATGATATCATGGTAGAATCTCGGATCACGATTTTTAAAAGGTTTCGTAGGATCAAAACCAGAATTCGGATCATTCAAAGGCAAACCATTAGCCATTCCGTAGAAATTTACATAATTAGCAGTTGGTTGATGAATAATAACATCACCATCAACAAGCTGATTGTTTTTCGGACCCCAAGTTTGAGCAAAACGCCAAGAAGCAGAGTTTACACCGGGATGAATTCCTCTAAAGATTGCTTCTGTTGAGCCTGGCATCAGCCAACCTTGACCTGTTGTTACAAAAATATCCGAAAAACAAGTTGATGCATCAGCTGCCTTTTTGTGGTCATAGACACCTTGATTAACAAAATTACCTGTTCCTGCTTGGTATTTAAACTGTGCTAACGAATATTGTGTTTGATTGGTTTCAACCGCTGCCAATATCTCACCAAAAGCATCTGCAGCTTTTTTGCAATAATCTACATCATAAGCATAGGTTTTTCCTGAAGCGATTGCACCTAATTGAGCACCATTTTTTTGCAAAGGACTTCCAGCCCACAAATAATTTTTACCCAAATAACCCAACGCCATAATTTTATTAATACGAAGTTGATTCTTACCTGAAGTTCTTTTTCCAGTAGCTTTTTCATCCCAGTTAACAGGCAATAAATCAGCGGCTTTTCTAAAGTCGGCAGCAGCCTTATCGGCACATTCTTTGTAAGATAAGCGTGGTAAAGTAAGTGTTCCACTAGCTGGCAATACCTGATCAACATAAGGTAAACCACCTAAATACTCCATGGCTTCGAAATGCCACCAAGCACGGAAAAAATACAATTGTCCTGCAATCAGATCTCTTTCCTCGTTTGTTGCTTCTGTCATTTTACTCAGATTTTGTAATCCAAGGTTAGCTACACGAATACAATACCAAGCCTGAGTCCATAATGCATGACCCATTCTGTCATTGTTCATATTAACAGATCCTTTATCAAACCAGTTGCCCGGTTGTGACTGAAATTCCGATTGCCACGCCCAAAAGTTACCCAAGTCAAATTGAGCAGTTGTGTGCCAGTTTCCTTCAGAATTGAATACTTCGTCATCACCCCAGTTAAAAGAGGTTGTATAATAGTTATTTTCTTTATCAGGAATACAGGCATATATTTGTTCAACAAAACCTTGAAAATTTGAAAAGTTTTTGAAGGCTGCATCCGGATTAACATCTGAATCTGGAGCTTTATCCAAATATGAAGTACAGGATGCAAATCCGATAATCATTGAAAGAAAAGCACCTTTCAATAGTGTTTTATATATTTTTTTCATTTTACACTTAATTATAAAGATAATCTTAAACCTAAATTAAAGCGTTTCACAGTTGGATAAGCTCCTCCACCACCGCCGCCGCCGAAATTAGATTCGCGGTCATCTGGCATTTTTGACCATACCCACAAGTTGTTTCCATTAACGTAGACTCTGAGGCTGTTCAAACCAATTTTCTTAATTGAGCGCCCACTGAATGTATATGCAATTTCAGCATTCTTCAAACGGATGTATGAACCATCACATAAATAACGTGTACCGTCATTATAGCTCGGAGTTGACGAGAAACGTGATGGAGTTACATCGGCAGTTGTATTATTTTTTGACCACCATGTTCCATGATCATATACTACATCCAATTGACTCCAGAAGTCATTAAGTGTTACTTCACGAGTTACATCGTTTACACCATAAAATTGTACGAAAGCACTAAATCCTTTCCAATCAACACCAATTGTAGTACTGTATGTATTCAGAGGAGTTCCGGAGAAGCCTACAGGTGCAACATCTTTGCTATCAATTACACCATCACCATTATAATCTAGGATATAATAGTCTCCAGGTAATTTTTGCGTATCATTCTTGTCATGTTGAACACTACCATAAATCTGATCATAATTGTTTACATAGCCAGAATTGATATATGATTTATTTTGACCAATCATATAATTTGCCTTTTTCAAATAAGAATCGTATAACTTTGGATCATCAATTTCTAAGATTACGTTTTTTGCGTGAGTCATATTTGCATTAGCGTATAATCTTAATCCATTGGCAAAAACTTTATTAAATTTTAGTTCTATTTCATAACCGTCAGTCCTTGCTTTTCCTAAATTTGCTAAAGTTGGCGTTTGTCCAAAATAAGGTGGTACAGCACGACTTTTCCCATCAACAATAATATCTCTACGATTATCTTGGAAAATTTCAACCGTTCCAATCAACAAACTCTTAAACAATGCAAAATCAACACCTATATTACTTTTACGTACAACTTCCCAGTGAATATCCGGGTTACCGGGAGCACCTTCTACATAACGTGTATACGGACTACCTCCAGCATTTAAGTCAATATTAGTGTTACCTCCATACGACCAGTTAGTTTGATATGCAAAACGTCCAGCTCCATTGTCATCTCCAAGCTCTCCAAGAGAGAATCTCAATTTTAGCATATCCAAGAATGTCAGAGGTTTCATAAATTTCTCCTCTGAAATCAACCAACCAATTGCACCTGAATTGAAGAATGCGAAACGGTTATTAGAAGCATATCTCTCAGAACCATTGTATGCACCGTTGTACTCAATGAAATATTTGGTTGCATAATTATAAGTAGTACGGAACACCCAGTTTTCGCGATAACTTGGAATCATTGATCCTGTTGCATTTTCCTGACGAGTGAATACCCCCATAGCACTTACATTATGAGCTCCAAAACTTCTGTTCCAGTTACCTTGCAATTGTAAGCTCATTTGTCTATATGCAGATCCTGCACCAACTGAACCACCTTGTGAAGACCAATTTACACTAGTTGCATAATCAAATTTATTATTTGTATCAAACTGATTTTGATAAACAGAAGCGCCTGTACTTGGATCTATCCATTTATACTTAGCATTATTGTTTGCATCGTTAATACCACGTCCTGAATCTGTAAAAGAATTATCAAAAGACAAACTTCCTCTAAAATTAAGACCTTTTGTTACAAAATCTAAATTTTGTTCCAATACAAAGTCAGTAGTTATTCGAGTTGCAATCTGAGTATTAACACCACCCAATGTAGTATAAGCAGCAGAGTTTGTAACATTTGACACATTTGGATAATAACCCCAAACTCCATCAGAATATTTAGGCATGAATACATCCGGTGCAACATTATAAGCACCAGCCCATTGTTGAGTTAAATACCAATCATTACCAGTGCTTTGATTACCTGTACTTTTTCTAAATCCGCTTGATCCATACAGATTGATTTTTATGCCGGTTGTAGAAGTAACTTTAAAATCAAGATTACTACGGAAATTCAAACGATCATAACCATATCCTGTTTGATAATTTCGTCCGTTATCCCAAATGCGCATCATATCACCTTCATGTGTATAATCGACAGATGTAAAATACTTTAGAATATTCGAACCTCCACTAACGTTTAAAGAAACATTATATGACATAGCACTTGGTTTAAACAAAACATCTTGCCAGTCTACATTTGGATAACGTTCAGATTCAGCTAAATTTGCTGGATAACGATATTTTCTAACAATATCTTGAGGTAACATTTTGCTCCATGATCCTGAAGAAACTGGTAACTCATTTTCCAAAGCTATATTCTTGTATGACAATGCATCATAAGAATCATATTTATTTGGTAATTTAGACACAGTTTTCATCGTTGAAGAAGCAGAAATATCAATTCTTGCTTTTCCTTCGACACCACGTTTAGTTGTAACAAGAATTACACCATTGGCACCCTTAACCCCATATACAGCAGTTGCAGAAGCATCTTTAAGTACAGAGATAGATTGAATTGAGGTAATATCAAGACCTGACATTGTACGCTCAACTCCATCAACCAAAATTAATGGTGAAGCATCGTTCCATGTGCTAGTGCCACGAATTACAATCTGTGGATCTTCAGCTCCAGGCATCCCTGACGTTGACATCGTAATCACACCGGGTAGGTTTCCTGTTAATGCTGCACCAACACTGGAAACTCCACCAGCTCTTTCTAAAACATCACCTTTTACCTGAGTAATTGCACCAACAACACTCGCTTTTGCTTGTTGTCCAAAACCTACAACAATTACTTCTCCAATTTGAGCGCTATTGTCCTTCATTTGGACTTTTATGGTCGTTTTTCCTGCTATATTTATCTCCTGTGATTGGAAACCAATATATGAGATAACAAGTACCTTTTTTTCATCAGGCACATTAATTGAAAATTGACCGCTGGCATTAGTAATAGTCCCGCTTGTCTCTACACCTTTAATCTTTACAGTTGCACCGATTAAGGCCTCATTTTTTTCATCTACAACTTGTCCTTTAATTGTTTTTGAATTCTGTGCCATTACTGCAACACTAGAAAACATCATTAAAGAAAATAAAAATCTGTGCAATATCGATTTTCTGACAATATTTTTAAGAAATCTCGATGACAGAATCTTATAAAATTTATTCATTGCATTTTTCAGTTAATTAAATTGATTAAACTATTTAAAAATAAAACTATTAGCATTATTAGTATCGCTAATATCAAAAATCTGTTTCTCTTGTTTTCAACTACTGTCTTTCATTTGCATATTTTTTTGATTTAAAGATAATTTAGATTTAAAAGATTCTTGAATTATTTTGATCTTATTTATTTATACTCTAAATGGCGCTTAATATAATGCAATCTTTCAAAAAAAAATATAGAAAACTTCTTTTTAAAATCGTATTATATACTTAAACACATTTAGGCAAATATAGAATAATTCGATAAACTAAAATTTCAATATTTAGGTATTTATGTTTTAATTTGAGACACTTTGCAGAAAAAACATATAAAACACTGAACAACAACGACATAAATATTAATACAATTAAAAACATGTCTATATTTCAAAGAAAAAAAGAGATTTATATTTTAATTTCATTTTCCGCAAGCACATATTGGGACAAAACAATAAACGTTAAACAGTCTCATTCACAAACTATTGCAATTGGATTAAGCTTTTTTTTTAACTAAAGTGCAATTCGATAAATGCCACTACTGTAACTGCGAAAAAATATATAAAATTCCTCAATAAATACCCAATTTATAATTCTTTTTTAGAATTAAGCTATGAAAACTGAAAATAGATCAACATTTATAATCTCGGTCGTTAGCAATACCAGAAAGTGTCAAAGCCAGAAAAAATCCAATTCAAATCAGGCAAAAAAAAAGTATTAGTATCGTAATAGCATCACCAATCGAAACAAAGCTGCAACATAGCTATCATTGTACTTCATGTTTTTAAATGTGATTTTAGTTAACAAATATTCGCAAATAATTCACTAAATATATTTTATTAATATGTGTGATTTTCGTGTTATATTTAAGTTTATTTAACCCACTTTGTGAAAAATGAACTAAATATTAAATGCAAATATAGTATTATTTCGGATAAATATCATATTTGATAGAAAAAACAATTACAAATAGAATTTATTACGATTATTAACATGCATTTATCGTTTTGTGTGTTTCTGAAATTATGCACTCCACAAGCTAATCTCTAAACTGCATCATCAAAAAAAGCAAACTTATTTTTATGACAATACGACATCTATTTGCGTCTCGAATGATATATTTTCTTCCAAAATTTAAACAACAAATCACCTTTACTTTCCATAGAAAGCCATAATAGACTTCTTTCTGTATGGCTAATATGTCGTTTTTTCGCAATACTTTTATCGCTATAGCAAACTTATTGCAGGCTACTTGCCTTTAGAAGCAGAATTCGGTGTTCAACACCATAGAGAAGAGCATCTTCAAATGATTCAACATTTGCCATATTAACAATCATTATGTTCCGTAAGTTCACCGATGGACTTAAAATATTTAGCAAAAGACCTGCTAATAAATGAATCAATAGTTTATCCTAATGTGAGTCATACCTAAACTCACGGAGTGATACTCTTGCAAAGTATTGGTTATTAATCAAATCAACAGAACCAGTAATATGACTTATATTTTCAGAAGGACAGTATCTTTTCTTGCAAATGTTCGCCATTTCAATATATTTTTAATATAAAGCATACAAATTATTATACTCGTCACTTTCAGTTCAAAAATGTGGAATCATTTTCAAACTGCCTCAAAACAGCTTCAAATAGCCACAAAGGTTAGGTAAACCTGCAATAATGACGCTAAAAAAAAAAGTAGGACAATAATAAAACATCATTTTTTTTTATTTTCCTATTGTCATTCAAAAATCATTATCTATCTTTGCAGTCCGAAATAAAAACAAAATTTACATATCAAATAATTTAATTAATTATGATCGTAGTTCCAGTAAAAGAAGGCGAAAACATCGAAAGAGCATTGAAAAAATTCAAACGTAAATTTGAAAAAACAGGCGTAGTAAAAGAATTGCGTCGCCGTCAATGTTTTGACAAGCCTTCAGTAGTAAAACGTGAGGAAAAAGTCCACGCGATTTACGTTCAAAAAATGCAACTTGGCGAAGAATAGTAAATAAAATCAGTCAGAAACTTGGTTTCCTGATTTATTTATCTTATTTTCGTTGCAGATTTGAACATACGATTATGATGAACGAATTTCTGCAATATTTACAGTATGAGAAGAATTACTCCTCTCATACTGTTTTGTCATATAACACCGACTTATTACAGTTCTACAACTTCCTGCAAACCGATCCTGCTGCTTTTAACCCAGCCGATATTACACCGACACATATCCAGCAATGGGTTTTATCGTTGATGAACGAAGGACTAACAGCCCGCTCATTATCGCGAAAAATATCGACCCTGAAATCATTCTGGCGATTTATGCTCCGTCGCGGACTGGCTACTAAAAATCCGACGTTAAAAATCATTCTGCCAAAAACAAAGAAACCACTTCCTGCGTTTTTTAAAGAAAGTGAAATAACAGACGTATTGAACAATCCTTTTATCCCCGACAGCTTTGAACCGATACGTAACCATTTGATATTAAGCCTTTTTTACACCACAGGTATTCGGTTATCGGAGCTTGTTAATATCGAAAATATTGATGTTGACTTTGCCGAAGGCAGTTTGAGGGTAATCGGAAAAAGAAATAAACAACGGATTATACCGATAGGAAAAATACAGGTAAAAGATATAGAACGCTATATTGATTTGCGAAACAACGAAGTAGAAGCGCTTGAACCGTACTTATTTGTACGAACAAACGGAAAGAAAATGTACCCTAAAATGGTGTATAGCATGGTTCACAACACCATGACAGAAGTAAGCAGTTTACACAAGCGAAGTCCGCACGTGTTACGACATACGTTTGCAACAGAAATGCTCAATGGCGGAGCCGACATCAACGCCGTAAAGGAACTACTGGGCCACAGTTCGCTGGCAGCAACGCAAGTCTACACACATACGAGCTTTGAAGAACTACACAATATATATAAACAAGCTCATCCACGAGCAAAATAAAAAAAGGAGGCAATTATGAAACTAAGGATTCAATCCATCAATTTTGATGCGACTACCACACTGGAATCTTACATCAACAAAAAACTGTTGAAACTGGAGAAAAATTTTGATGAAATACTGAACGTA
>Ga0302292_1001211_pt1 | contig 16915 bp, 16 predicted proteins | sample III_Fen_N2_1_FD_194553 | JGI IMG/M metagenome (GOLD analysis project Ga0302292, IMG submission 194553) | Peat permafrost microbial communities from Stordalen Mire near Abisko, Sweden - III_Fen_N2_1 | ecosystem: Environmental > Terrestrial > Soil > Wetlands > Permafrost | place: Sweden: Abisko...
CTTATTATCAGTATCATACAAACGCAAAGACTTAACAGCCTTTAATGGCAAAATAGTCCGGAATTTGAGAAAAATACTCATATTGTGCTGTTTTGGTGTTTACTTTACAGCAAAAGTGCTCAATTCCATTGCTGACAATAAACAAATCTACGTTTAATTTGCTGTTGTACACTGCCACCTGATCAAAGGTGGATTGCGAAATGGGTACGTTAGGAGCTTTAAATTCAATAATCATGATGGGGGCAGCCAGGTTATTATATAATATGGCATCGCATCGCTTTTTCATCCCATTTACAACCAACTGCTTTTCTACGGCAAGATATGCGGCAGGATATCCTTTCTCTTCGATAAGAAAACGGATGAAATGCTGGCGTACCCATTCTTCGGGGGTGAGTGAGACGTATCTTTTACGTTGAGCATCAAAAATAAGAAGTTTTTCGTCTTGTTTTTTTATTCGAAAATTATACTCAGGTAGGTTTAGTTGCCACATTTTTTCAGTATTTTTGTTTCCAATTATTAATAATTTCATGCAAATAGCGCTTATTTTCTGAAGTCATCTTTTTATAAAATAGTGTTTTTCAGCTATGGTAATGTATTGCATGCTGGTAATTGTGCGAAATTACAAAAACAAACTATAATATTGTAGGTTATGAAAACAAAAAAGGAAATAGTTGAAAACTGGTTACCCCGTTATACCAAACGTCCATTGAATGAATTCACTGATTATATATTACTTACCAACTTTAATAATTATGTAGAATTATTTGCCGAATGGTATAATGTGCCTGTTGTGGGAAGAGATGGTAATATGCCAAATGCTTCGGCAAATGGAATTACGATCATCAATTTTGGTATGGGAAGTCCGAATGCGGCCATAATCATGGATATTTTATCGGCTGTTAACCCAAAAGCGGTTCTGTTTCTGGGGAAATGCGGAGGACTCAAGGATAAAAACAAGTTGGGAGACTATATTTTACCGAGTGCTGCCATACGTGGAGAAGGAACATCGAATGACTATTTTCCACCAGAAATACCGGCTCTTCCGGCCTTCAGCTTGCAACGTGCTGTTTCTTCGAATATTCGTGACTTTGGAAAAGATTACTGGACTGGTACGGTCTATACCACCAACCGACGTGTATGGGAACATGATGAAAGCTTTAAAGAATATCTGCGTCAGACACATGCATTGGCAGTGGATATGGAAACGGCAACTTTGTTTTCGGTCGGTTTTTATAACAGTATACCTATTGGAGCTTTACTTTTGGTTTCGGATATGCCTTTGCAGGAAGATGGAATTAAAACCAGTGAAAGCGATAAGAAAGTAACTGTCAACTTTGTGGAAGAACATATAAAAATAGGAGTAAAGTCCTTATCTTCATTGATTAATAATAGTAGAACTATCAAGCATTTGAGATTTGAATAGTTTTTTTATCCTAGAAAAATACTTTCCAACAACCAAAAAGTGGCTAAACAACAAACAACATACGATCAAATTCTGACAGATCTCCGTAAGAAAGAGTATAGTCCGGTTTACTTCCTGATGGGAGAAGAACCTTATTATATTGATGTAATATCTGATTTTATTCAGAAAAACGTGCTTGATGATACAGAGAGAGAGTTTGATATGACTATTTTATATGGAAAGGATATTGATATCACTACGGTGATAAATGCGGCTAAACGTTACCCTATGATGGGAGCTTACCAGGTATTGATTATAAAAGAAGCTCAACTAATTAAGGATTGGGACAATTTTGTTCATTATTTATCTAATCCGCTAAAATCTACAATATTAGTTCTGTGTTATAAATACGGTACGCCCGATAAACGTAAGAAATGGTTTCAGGAAGTTCAGAAAGTAGCCACAGTATATGAATCAGCCAAATTACGTGATTATGAAGTTGGAAGCTGGATTACAAAGTATTGCAAATCGAAAAATGTGGCTATTGACGAAAAGGCAGTAGCAATGATTGCTGAGTTTTTGGGAACTGATCTGAGCAAGTTGGTGAACGAACTGGATAAACTGTTACTGACAAAACCAGCTGATATGCAACGGTTAACACCCGAACTGGTAGAAAAGAATATTGGAATAAGCAAAGATTTCAATGTGTTTGAATTACAGGCAGCTCTGATTAATAAAGATGTGGTGAAGGTGAACCGCATAATACGCTATTTTGCTGAAAATAAAAAAGCTAACCCGATGGTAATGGTGCTCTCACAGCTATTCAAATTTTTCAGCGATTTGATGATTTATCATTATTTATCGGACAAAAGTCAAGGTGCAGTGGCTTCTGAACTGCGGATAAACCCTTATTTTGTAAAAGATTATCAAAAAGCTGCTCAGAGCTTTGGAGCCTGGAAAACCATGAGTATTATTTCATGGATTCGCGATACCGATGCCAGATACAAAGGCATTGATAATCCAAGTACCGACGAAGGCGACTTGATGAAAGAGCTGGTATTTAAAATTATGCATTGAGATGACCCCAAACCCCGTTCGACTGAGCTCACGCCGAAGCCTAAAGGGTCTCAAATTTTATAAACTTTCAACTTTACAAACTCATTTTCAATGTCAACCGAAACGACTCAAATTCCGGCTAAATTTATATCACTTATAGCCAATTCGCTTCAACTCGCTGAAAAACAAGTCCGAAATAGCATTCAGTTGTTCAACGAAGGTGCTACCATACCATTTATTAGTCGTTATCGTAAAGAAATGACCGACGGATTGGATGAAGTACAAATAGCAAATATCAGTGAGCAATACGATAAATTGTGCGAATTGGCCAAACGGAAACTTGCTGTTCTGAAATCGATAGAAGAACAAGACAAGCTGACTGATGAATTAAAGGCTAGAATTGACAACTGCTGGAATATAACCGAGTTGGAAGACATTTATCTGCCTTACAAACCCAAACGCCGTACAAGAGCCGAGATTGCCCGTGAGAAGGGGTTGGAACCTTTGGCTAAAATGCTGATGAAACAGCAATCCAACGATGTGGATCGTTTGGCACAACCGTTTGTCAAGGATAAGGTTGAGAATGTGGAAGAAGCCCTGGGAGGTGCACGCGATATTATGGCTGAGTGGATAAATGAAAGTGAAGCTGCCCGAAATGCTATACGTCAGATATTTGCACGCGAGGCAGTAATCACTTCAAAATTGATTAAAGGAAAGGATGAGGAAGCTCAGAAATACCGCGATTATTTTGATATGACCGAAAAGCTGGCGCGCTGTTCGTCGCATCGGTTACTGGCCATGCGCAGGGGAGAAGCTGAAGGTTTTCTGCGGGTAAACATTTCGCCAGATGATGATAAATCGTTGGAGAGACTGGATCGTATTTTTGTGAAAGGAGAAACAGAATCATCTCAGCAAGTAGCTGATGCGGTGACCGATGCTTATAAACGGTTATTAAAACCCAGTATTGAAACCGAATTTGCCGCGGAAAGTAAAGCGAAAGCCGATACGGAAGCTATACGGGTATTTGCCGAAAATCTTCGGCAGTTATTATTAGCACCGCCTTTGGGACAAAAACGGGTACTCGGTATCGATCCCGGTTTTCGCACCGGTTGTAAGGTGGTTTGTCTTGATGCACAGGGAAATTTACTGCATAACGAAACCATTTATCCGCATCCGCCTGTGAATGAAACCTCGCAAGCCATGCGCAAGGTTCAGAAAATGGTAGAAGCTTATAATATTCAGGCTATTGCTATCGGTAACGGAACGGCAGGACGCGAGACTGAGCAATTTATTCAAAACACGAGTTTCGACAGGGAAGTAAAACTCTTTGTAGTGAGCGAAAACGGAGCATCCATTTATTCGGCTTCCAAAATTGCCCGCGACGAGTTTCCTGAGTATGATGTAACAGTGCGTGGAGCAATATCAATAGGTCGTAGATTGATGGATCCGTTAGCAGAACTAGTGAAAATAGATCCAAAATCGATCGGAGTAGGTCAATATCAACATGATGTAGATCAAAGCCAATTAAAAAAAGCGCTGGATCAAACGGTTGAGAATGCAGTGAATCGGGTAGGAGTGAACCTCAATACTGCCAGCAAGCATTTGCTAACCTATGTTTCGGGGCTTGGTCCGCAACTGGCTCAAAACATTGTGGACTTCAGAGCCGAAAACGGAGCTTTTAAAAGCCGTAAACAGTTGATGAAAGTACCCAAGATGGGTGCAAAAACCTTTGAGCAGTGTGCAGGGTTTCTGCGGATACCCGATGCAGAACATTTGCTGGACAATTCGGCGGTACACCCCGAAAGTTACGGCATTGTAGAAGCAATGGCGAAGGATTTGAAAGTGGATGTAAAAGAATTAATCCAACAGGAAGAACTCCGGAAAACCATTGATCTACAGAAGTATATTACTCCGAAAGTAGGATTGCCCACGCTGAATGATATTTTGCAGGAGCTGGAAAAACCCGGACGCGACCCCCGTAATGCCATTCAGGTGTTCGAGTTTGATGCCAATGTAAAAAACATAGCCGATCTGCGAATTGGCATGGAATTACCTGGTATTGTAACCAATATCACGAACTTCGGAGCTTTTGTAGATATAGGTATTAAGGAAAACGGGTTGGTGCATATCTCTAATATGTCCGACAAATTTATTTCCAATCCGGCCGATGTGGTATCGGTTCACCAACATGTGAAAGTACTGGTTTTGGAAGTAGATAATGTTCGTAAACGTGTTCAATTGAAGTTGTTATAGATTTATTTTCGCTGAACGTTAATAATTATTCCACGTATTGTTCTAACAATGGAACGATAGGTGGGATTTTATTTTTCAATTCAGGGTTGTTTTTTCTGCTGCCAGTTTTAATAATATATTTTTTGCAGCTCCATCATTTGGCAAAGGAGCTGAATAGCTAACCATTTTTCCTTGCTTGTCGAATATCATGTAACACGGTACCCAGTTCATTTCCATAAACTGCATTAATTTTGAATTAAATCCATCTTTAAGCAAATAATGATTTTTATCAGTCTCAGTAATCTTTATAACACTGCTCCAGTAGTTTTTGAATTTTACATCGTTTGATACATAAACAAATTCAATCGGTTTTCCTTCCAACTGATCTTTAAGCTTTTTGGCAGCAGGCATCAATGTCCTGCAAGGACCGCAATACATGCCCCAGAAATCTAAATAAACGACCTTACCCTTGTATTTTTCCATCATTTTTCCAAAAGAAATTTCATTTCCAAGAGTATCTTCCAAAATTGTTTCCACAAATTCCTTAACTAACGGTTTGCCTATCAAAATATTTTTTCGGGTGTAATTATTATACGCTTTTTTTACTGTATTGATTGTTATCGGGTCTTTAGCAATTTTTGTGAATTTCTTAAAAACTGTTGTATCAATTCTATCAGCAGCAAAGGAATTGCATAATTTGTAGGCTATTACATATTCCTGAGTCTTTCCTTTTAAAGAATCAAAAAGAATTGAATACGTAATATCTTTTATCTTTTTTATTTTTGAATCGTTAGACTTAGACATTTCTGCCCACTTAGTCACACAAAAATTACTTACTGTATTAATATACGTATTTGAAACTAGTAAATTATCGTTAATAAGATTCTTGAATGTATGAAAATGTTTATATTCTTCGGGTAATTCAGAGGTATTTCTGGCAATATTATTTCGGTATTCGTACATATCGGGGTACATCATGAGCAAACTTTGATACTTAGCTTGATTATCAGCAAGGAAATAATCGACAAAGCCTTTCTCTATTTTATTGAAATGAATCGGCTCTTTTTCAATCATTATCTTTTTAGATAAAAGCTTACTTTTGCCCATATATTCACTAAGCAATCCACTCCTTTTATCTCTGAAGCTTGCCATTTTATCTGCAAATTTTTTAAGTGGTAGCTCACCTGCATTATGATCCTTATAATAGTCGGCTTCAGAATAACCTTTTGTTTCAATATAATACAGAAAATTGTTTTTCTCACCACCTTTACCCACATACTTAATTTTGTCAGCGTCAATTTCTACAAAAAAATTGTCGGATGGCAATAGCGAAATGTAATGAGAGTAATTTCCAGCAGTAATTCTACCGTGTGCAATTCTGGATAGTGGTACTCTTACTTCAAATCTCCCATGATTATCAACAGTTCCTTCGTAGGTTTTTTGAATGTCGTAAACGTTATTATCTACGAACCATTCGATTTTTACCGTTTTGATGTCTCTTGAATTAATCTGTCCTTTTACGATTGCTGTATCAGTCTGAGAAATAGCAAGCAAGGATTGAAGTAAGGACGCAAGAATTAGGAATGATTTCTTCATATCAATTGATTATTAAGTGATTTACTGTCATGTCTGTCTGTGAGTAATTTCATGTTTTTAGCAATCTATATAATAATTTACAATACAAAATTCAAGCCAAAAATTTTAATTAATAGATTCTTACCTATCATTCATACATTTTTTTTCATTTTATTCAATCAATAATTTACATAATTATTGATTAAATAAATTAAAGTATATATCTTTGAGCCGATTTTTAATTAAAATCAGGATAGCAGCAATATTTAGATATTCAAGCTGCAAATTTTGATATTAAAGACACTTTCCAATAAGCTCACAACATGAAGATTATTCCCAATATCAAACGGTTGAAGCATGTTTATTTAATATTTATAACAATTTCAATCCTATGAAGTTGAAGCGTTTATTTTTTCCCTTATTTTTAGTTAGCTTGGTAAACATTCAAGCTCAGACAGTCATTCAGGGGCGTATCAGAAATGCAGCCGGCAAAGGAGTTGGTTCTGCATCGGTAAGTATCAGGAATTCAGCCACCAAAACAATTTTAGGCTATGCTTTTAGTAATGAAACAGGAGCTTACAAGCTGACCCACCAAAATGCCGCGCCAGACAGTGTAAATTTGGTTGTTTCAGGATTGAACATTGAAACTAAAACCGTGCGAATAAAAAATGTATCGCAAACGCTCAACGTGGTTATCAATGAGAAAGAACAGAAGCTCAAAGAAGTCATTGTAAAACAGCAAAAAGTATGGCAACGCAAGGATACCATTAATTACCTGGTATCGGCTTTTACCGATAAAAAAGATCTGGTTATTGGCGATGTGCTCAAAAAAATGCCCGGCATTACCGTTGATAAAGATGGAGGGATTCTATGGCAAGGAAAATATATCAACACATTCTATATCGAGAACCTGAATTTACTAAAAGGTCGATACGGTATTGCAACCAACAATGTGGCCGCCAATGATGTGGCTACGGTACAAGTGTTGGAACATCACGAGCCGGTGAAAGCATTGGAAGGTCTTGTTCCACCCTCTCCAACGGCAGCCATTAACCTGAAACTAAAAGATGAAGCTAAGGGAAAACTCACATTTATGACAAAATTGGGATTGGGAGCAGCTCCTGTTCAATGGGAAAACGAATTGGCTGCCATGATTTTTGCTAAGAAATTTCATAACATTACCACCTACAAAGGAAATAATGCCGGTGTTGATTTATCGCAAGAAATCAATTCATTCAACTCATCGGTTCGATTTAACGGAGATAATATGTTGCAGGTAAATACAGCCACTTCGCCCGGAATAGACAGTAAACGTTACCTTTTCAATAATTCTAATGTATTGACAGTTAATACGATTGCGAAAACAGATTCGAATGAAACAGTAACCGTGAATTTGGCCTATCTGAATAGTCAGGAAAACAAAAAAGGAAGTGCTATAGCATCGTACTATATCCCGGGCAAAGAAAATTTGGTAGTAAGTGAGGATATGAATTCAAACTCCAATACTAATCGGTTAGATGCCGATATTTCATACGACCGAAACGAGAAAAACAATTTGAGCAACGAACTGAATTTATCTGCCCTATGGGACAATCTTCGGGGTGATGTGATTTCCGGTCAAACCGTTCATCAGGAGTTAAAAAAGCCTACATTTTCCATTACAGATAGGTTTCAATGGGTAAAAAGAAGTAGTGATAAAAAGGGATATCAGATTAGCACCAGCCTGGGTTTTAAAAGCATTCCGCAGGAATTGACCATAACACCGGGTATGTACTCCGATTTGTTGAACAACGGGCAGGATTACAGCTTGTTGAAACAGGAGACCCGCGTTAATAATTTCAATATAAATAACTATATTCAGTCATATTCGCCTATAAGATTTGATGATTTCAGTTTGAGTCCCAATGTTGAGCTGAACGGTGAATACCGCAATCTGACATCGCAAATGCATGTGCAGGACAATGCAGGGATGATGAAAGCAATTGAAACCGACAGTATGCGTAACAACCTCGACTGGACAAGATACAATGCCAAAGTTGATTTACCTTTAAGTTACCGAAATTCCTTTTGGGACATTCGTTTGTCGCTTCCGATTAATTTTAACTATATAGCAATCAACAATAAAATCAAGAACGATAAACAAAACCTAAGCAGGTTGTATTTCCAACCCAGATTAAATATTATGTATCATGCCACTGCTAAATTGGATTTGTCTGCAAGGTATGGATATAACAATTCTATGGGAGATGTTATGTCGTTCTACCCGGGCTATATTCTTTCCAGTTACCGTAGTCTGAGTCGAAAAGCCGGTCAGATTTACGAGTCACAATCAAATGAAGGAGGTATTGGAGTTGATTACAAAGATATTATCAATTTGCTGTTTATGGGTACGAGTGTATCCTATTCTCATTCAAAAGATAATCTGCTTTACGGACAAAATTTTCAGGGAATATTATCAGTTAATAGCCCAGTAGAACGGGAAAATATTAAAAATGAAATGGACATTGGAGCAAATATCACTAAAGGTTTCGACTGGAAAAGATTAACGATAAACCTCAGGTCAGGTTATGGTATTTCACTTTCAAAAATACTTCAGGAAAATGAATTGATGGATTACAGCTCTAAAGGATTGTCTGTTTGTGGATCAATAACCTGTAAACCCATTGAAATCATCAATTTGGAGTACCGGAGTAATTGGAGTAAAAGTCATTCCATTATTTCCAATTCCGGTAATACAAGGGATTATTCGAGCTGGACAAACAACCTGAAGCTGGATATCGACCTGCCAAAAGATTTCATTATTACGGGAGTTTTTGAGCATTATTACAATAGTGCATCTACCACCAATAAAAATCTATCCTTTATCGATTTAGGGTTAACTTATATCTGGAATAGAACCCATATTTCATTGGATTGGAACAACATTCTGAATACTACCAATTACGTGACCTATTATTACGATGGCATCAACAGTTTTCAAAACACGTATCGAATCCGTCCTGCCACTATCATATTGAAAGTAAGCCTCCAAATTAAATAATCAATTAAATAGTATTGTTATGAAAAAGATTCTATTCATTTTTATTGCTGTTTTCTGTGTATCATTCATCAATGCACAATACTTTACTCCACCAACTGAGATTCCGCTGAATAAATTCAAAGTGCTGGATTCTGCTCAACTTAAATTTACCTACTTTTTTAGCTATAAGAAGAGCTATAGTAGAAACGAGTCTGACACTGCGTTTGTTGTTGATAAACAGGTTCTTTTGGTAGGAAAAAATGTATCCAAATACTATAGTCAGTATTATCTTGACTGTTGCGAAAGGGTGATGAAGGAAGTAATGAATATCCCAATGGAAGAATCGGCGTGCAGTTTTGAAGTCTTTAAAAATTATCCTGCTAATAAAGTTACGGTAACGGAGCAGGCAGGATCATACTTTTATGGTGGTAATTATATTTATAACGAGGATAAACAGGAGTTTAAATGGACTATTGATACAGACACAATGACTTTGCTGGGTTATACGTGCCAGAAAGCCACCACCGCTTTCAGAGGAAGGAACTACACAGCCTGGTTTGCACCCGAGATCCCATCAAACAACGGTCCATGGAAATTTGGTGGACTTCCCGGTTTAATCTTGAAAATATCGGACGATAAACGAAATTTCATCTTTGAATGTTCTGGCATTCAAAAACTTGAAAAACCGGAACCCATCAAGTTATATACATTGAATTACACAAAACTAAAACGAAAGGAGATGTACAAAATTTATGCGCGGTTTTTCAAAGACCCAATTAAGTTTTTTCACGAGGTTTGTCCTCAATACGCAGGACAAGTTGATGCCGAAAACATGCCCAAGTTGAATTATATTCCTATAGAATTGGAATAGTAAATGGATATAGCTTATCGAAGATAAAAATTCTTTAAACTTCAACGCATTATGAAAAAACTAGTTATCATCCTTATTGCACTTTCCTGGGTATCTATAACCAATGCACAATACGTTGGGTGTTATGAAATTCCACTTAATAGATTTACAGTACTGGATTCCGCTCAATTGAAATTCACCTATAATTTCAGTTATAAAAAAAGCAGTTATAGAATTGAACGCGATACTGCTTTTGTTGTAGATAAGCAAAGTCTACTTCTTGGGAAAAACGTGTCCAAGTACTACAGCCAATATTATTTGGATTATTGTGAAAGAATGAAGAATAATATTTACGATCGAGAAGAAGGCATGTGTAGTTTTTAAATATTTAAGAATTATCTAGTCAATAAAGTAACATCTACAGAATTAGCCGGAAATCAAATACTTGGCGGTTTATACATATACAACGAAAATACCCCGGAGTTTAAATGGGCTATTGAGAAAGATACAACAACTCTGCTGGGTTATGCCTGCCAAAAAGCCACCACTACTTTTAGAGGACGAAACTACACGGCTTGGTTTGCTCCCGAGATTCCATCAAATAACGGTCCTTGGAAATTTGGTGGACTTCCCGGTTTAATCTTGAAAATATCGGACGATAAGCGCAATTTTATCTTTGAATGTATTGGAATTCAAAAACTTGAAAAACCTGAATCCATCAAATTGTACACGTTGAATTACACAAAAGTAACCAGGCTAGAGCTGGATAACTTATACAAACGTTATTTTAAAGACCCGATTCAATTTTGGAAGGATGTACGCTCTGAAAGGATGGGGCAATGGGAAGCAAAGGACTTACCCAAAATGGAATATAATCCTATTGAATTGGAGTAATAAATGGATATAGCTTATCGAAGATCGAAATACTTTAAAATACAATGGATTATGAAAAAATATCTTTTAATTTTTATTGAAATTTTCTGTGTATTTATTACTAATGCTCAGTTTATTGAACCTAGTGGAATTGAGACTAACAGGTTTACTGTTCTTGATTCAGCCCAACTAAAATTCACCTATAGTTTTACATATAAAAAGAACTATAGTTTGAATGATGCTGACCCTGTGTTTGTTGTTGATAAACAGAGTTTGCTTCTTGGGAAAAATACTTCCAAATACTACAGTCAGAATTATTTGGATTATTGTGAAAAATGGACGAAGAATATGAGTTGTAGAATGGAGGTAGGTAATTGCAGTTTTGAGATTTTCAAAAATTATCCGGCAAATAATGAAACAGTTACAGAGCAAGCGGGAAAAGTATTTGGAGGTTCATACATCTATAACGAAAATTTGAATGACTTTACGTGGAAAATAAGCAATGACACAATTCCCATTCTAGGTTATACCTGTCAGAAAGCTACCACCACTTTCAGAGGAAGAAACTATACAGCTTGGTTTACACCCGATATTCCATCAAATAATGGTCCATGGAAATTTGGTGGATTACCCGGTTTAATATTGAAAATATCGGACGATAAACGAAATTTCACCTTTGAATGTTCGGGCATTTTACAGTTGGAGAAGCCGGAATTAATTAAATTATTTACATTGAATTATAAAAAAGTAACCCGACAGGAACTGGATAAAGTATACAGACGCTTTGTAAATAACCCAAAACAATTTTGGATAACTACCGGAGTTGAAGTAGGTGAAGCCTTTATGATGGAATTACCCAAAATGATTTATAATCCAATTGAACTGGAATAACTGAACATATATAACTATATATTGTCTCCAAAAGCACTTGTTATGAAAAAGTTTCTTATCATCCTTATTGCTGTTTCATTCGCATTTATTACTAATGCTCAGTATGTGACGCCTTTCGAAAAAATTTCGCTTAGTAAATTTACAGTGCTGGATTCTGCGCAATTGAGGTTTAGCTATAATTTTTGTTATAAAAAGAACGGTATCAATAGCGATGCCGACACAGCTTTTGTGGTAGATAAGCAAAGTTTACTGATTGGGAAAAATTGTTCTAAGTATTTCAGTCAGTATTATTTTGACTACTGCGAAAAAGGATTGGAAAGAGTGTATATACATGTGGAAGAGGGTACTTGTAGTTTTGAAATTTTTAAAAATTATCCTGCCAATAAAATGACCGTAACTGAACACGCGGGTCATTATATATTGGGAGGTAATATGCTATACGAAGAAGCTATTCCAGATTTTGTCTGGGAAATTGGAAAAGATACAACGAACATTCTGGGTTATACCTGCCAAAAAGCTACAACCAGATTCAGGGGACGAAATTATATAGCCTGGTTCGCCCCCGAGATTCCATCGAACAACGGTCCATGGAAATTTGGAGGGCTGCCGGGGATCATTTTAAAAATATACGACGATAAACGAAATTTTACCTTTGAATGTTCGGGTATGCAACAGTTGGAAAAACCGGAACCAATCAAATTCTATAGATTGAATTATACGAAACTGACCCGTAAGAAAATGGATAAAATATACCGTCAACTTTTAAATGATCCATTGCAATTTTGGAAAAGTATTCATTCTAAAATGGCCGGTGAAGTGACAGATTCATTCAAACCCAAATGGACTTACAATCCGATTGAATTGGAATAAAAATCAGCAAGCAAGATTTACCACGCAATAATTTATCCTATGAAAAAACTAATTATAGTCTTTTGTCTTTTTAGCGTATTTAGAAGTGCTTTTTGTCAATATACCGAGCATAAAGCAATTAAACTGAATAAATTTAAGGAGCTTGAAAATGCCAGTCTGAAATTTACATATCAGTTTGCTCACGTACAAGACATTGCAAAACAAGACTCTACAATAAAAAAGGACACACAAACTTTGCTTATTGGAGAAAATATCTCTAAGTATTTCAGTCAAAAAATGGTTTCTACGTGTCAGGATAAATCTGCTTTTTTTGTTGAAAATGGTATTTGTGGTTTTGAGGTGTATAAAAATTACCCAGCAAACAAAATGACTGTTACCGATTTAGGAACCATGTTGGGCTTCAACCAAGGCGAGAGTTTTATTTATGAGGAAGAAATGCCCCAAATGAAATGGGAAATTAAAGGTGATACTTCGACCATTTTGTCCTATCAGTGTCAAAAAGCAACTACAGTTTTCCGGGGAAGAACATACGAAGCCTGGTTTACTTCGGGCATCCCGACCAATAATGGTCCGTGGAAATTTGGTGGACTTCCGGGTTTGATACTTAAGGTTACTGACACAAAACGCGAAGTGTTTTTTGAATGTATTGGTGTTGAAAAACTGCAAACGCCTGAACCTATTAAATTCTATACGCTCAACTATAATAAAACCAGCTATAAAGATTTAAATAAACTATACAAGCGCTTTCAGGATGATATTTTTGATTATATGGCTAAATACACCATGATGGGAAATACTTCCGGAGTGCCTCATGCACCAAAGCAACCTTTTAATCCAATTGAATTGGAATAATGAATTGGTAACATTTTTTGTGCAATCTTCATTTTTAACTGTAGCTCGTCAGTCATAATCTATGAAAATCATAGTTGGATTCTACTTTGGCGATTCGGGTTTTAAATGATGTATACCAGAGTTTTCGTCCGTTTTCTCTGGTTGTTTTGTGTTCCGAATTTTCTTTCCATTTCTTTATGGATTCTAAATCTCTCCAGTAAGAAACCATTATTCCGATTTCATTACGGGCATTTTCCACGCCCAGAAATCCATCTTGATCTTGAGTCAGCAGAATCATGCGTTCTGCCATATCTCCATAGTTGTTATCTCCTTCGGTTCGGATGGAAGTAAATATTACAGCGTAATAAGGGGGAGTTGGTGTTTCTGCTATCATATTTCAATAAAAATTAAAAGCCCATTAATTTACGAATGGAGTCGGTGTTACTTTTTGTTGTCAGGTGTCCGAGCAATAGTAATGCTACATCTACAGCAGTGGCCGGATTCCAGGAGGTGATTATATTATTATCCTCCACAATAGGTTGATGTATTACCTGAGCACCAAATTCTGCCAGTGCTTTTCGTCTGATATCGCTATTATAGGTTGTGGCTTGTAGCCCTTTCAATATACCACTTTTCCCAACGGGCAAAGCACCCACACATATTGATACAATGATTTTGTTTTTTGCTTTAAAATCCCGAATTATATCAAGAAATTTTTCGGCATACGCATCGTTATAAAAACCGTATACCTCAAAACCGCCCGGAATGGTCAATGCATCAAATTGGTTGACGTCAATCTCTTCAGCCACGTAGTCCACAATAAATCGCTGATTAAATGAGCTTTTTATTTCTTTCCTCAGCCCACAGCTAAACAATTGAGTAGAGCCATCGCCTTCCTCAAGATTCCAACCGATAACATCGATGAACACACTGGCTTCAAATGTCTCAAATCCGTCGGCCAATAGCAGTAGCACTTTTTTCATATTTCATCAAATTTATAAATCAAAGTTTTTGTCGGGCAATTAAGCCGATTTAGAAATAAATCAGATACTTACCCACAGATATTTTTACGGGTTAGTTCCATATTTCATTCATTTCGGTGAGCACAATCGGTTTTCCATCCGTCACCAGAATGGTATGTTCGTGTTGAGCTATAACCCCGCCTTTATTCCCAATCATGGTCCAACCATCGCCCAATGTTTGAGCATAAGTCGAAGTGTTAGAAATAAAAGTTTCGATAGCTACCACCGAGTTTTTACGAAACCGCGCGGTATTCCATTTGTCCTTAAAGTTAGGGATTTCATCCGGTGCTTCATGCAGTTTTCTGCCTACACCGTGTCCTGTCAGGTTTTTGACAACCTTGAAGCCTCGCTTCTTCGCCTCAGTTTCGATTATAAATCCTATATCCGAAATACGCACTCCGCCTTTTATATTATAAATGGCCTTGTGCAGAATATCTTTTGAGGCATCAATCAGATGTTGATATTGGTATTTATCATCACCTAATACAAATGAGCCGCCGTTATCCGAAAAAAATCCATCCAGCTCGGCCGAAACATCTATGTTAATCAAATCGCTTTCTTGTAATACTCTGTTGCTTGACGGGATACCGTGGCAAAACTCATTATTAACGCTGATGCAGGTCCATCCCGGGAAGCCATAACTTACAAAAGGTGCCGATTTTGCACCCAGTTCCATCAACAGCTTTCCCCCAAAATCATCCAACTCTTTGGTTGTCATGCCTGGTTTGGCATAGTTTCTCATTTCCCGGAGTGTATAGGCAACTGCTTCGCTTGCTTTTTTTATTCCAATTAATTCTTCTTCTTTTGTTATTGACATGTTGTGTTTGTTTTAATGTTTGCTTTTAAAGGAGTTGCAAATCCTCGTACGGAGTGACTGATAGCTCATAATTTAGCCCGAGTCACATTTAAAACAAATAATAGGCTCTTTTAGATTTTGGAAAAGCTTATTTTAATAAATAAAAGTACAGCAATCAACTTCACCTCTCAAAATTCTAATTTCGGTGCAAAGCTAAAAGCGGGTGTTAGGTGCTTTCTTTTGTTTTTTTCTTCATTTTTCAGGTGAAAAGTGTTTGTTTCACCATCTGCCTTAAATTTTATATATTAGTATTTACATGTCATTTTTTATCCATCTAAAGCAGGACATATTATTTAAGTCGACTCTCATTATATATTCATCTTCAATAATATACTCATTCAACATCCTTTCTGAAAATCCATATTTACCAGAAGCTTTATCTTTTCTTAATACATCAACGAGAGGATAAAAAGTCCGTTTATATTCACTGGCACTATTACATTCTTCGTCAAATTGAAGTGATTCTTTCGTATCACAGATTATTAAAGTTCCCTTACCTTTACTGAACTTTCTTACAAACTCTAACCTTCCTGTAAAGCTTGCTATTTTACCATTCTTACTGATTCTATTACAAGACCGAAATAGAATCGGTCTTGTGGTTGACATATAATTTTTTAAAACAATATCCCATACATCAAAAAATGTTTTTCTTTTTTCGCCTGAATCAGTATGAATCCAATCATAAATAAATCTTTTGGAGTGATGAGTTATCTCTGCATCATTTTGCAAAATATCAATCAGATTTTGAGCAATTTCTGCTTTAATCTTTTTTGACAATCTGTATTGGTAATTGTCAGCCACATTATAGTTTTCTAAATCGTTTTATTTTTTAGAATTCCAAAGATAAGAACTATTTCTATAATTAACAAGGTGTGATTTGATTTATTTTTAATAGATTTGTCATCTGCTTTGGCAAGGTATAAATTTCCCCTTGCAAGTGTTGTAACCAGTGACTATAAAATGGTTTTTGATATACACTCAAACAGAAATATATGTATCTTTGTCCTGTAGAATATGGAAAAATGCTGCGCAAAGGCTCGCATAAATTCTATACTGTTATTAAAACCGCCGAATACATCAAAATTTGGATAAAAAACCGATGTCGCTTAGTCTAAATATGCAGTTTAATCCGTTTTCCATTCCAAATAAAGGTAGCGGATTAAACTTATGCCAACATCAGTTGTCTAACGCATAGAAAGTAACAATAAATATCCAAGAATCATTTAAAAATCATACACAATGAGAAAAACAATTGCCATCTTTTTCCTTTTAGCTTCCTTTTTTGCGTGCAATGCACAATCGGGTAATTCAGTCAAAGTTGCCCATAAGTTGAAAAATGCTCCAATTCGCAGTGCCGGTTACGGTAAAGACCTTGGAGATTTTAAGAGTGGGATTTATACCATTACCAGTGCAGAACTTACCCGCCAATATACCATTG
>Ga0302292_1001213_pt1 | contig 16882 bp, 19 predicted proteins | sample III_Fen_N2_1_FD_194553 | JGI IMG/M metagenome (GOLD analysis project Ga0302292, IMG submission 194553) | Peat permafrost microbial communities from Stordalen Mire near Abisko, Sweden - III_Fen_N2_1 | ecosystem: Environmental > Terrestrial > Soil > Wetlands > Permafrost | place: Sweden: Abisko...
CAGTGGCATCAGTTACAGCACCACCAAATATCTGCTCCAACTTCTTACCAGCCATAGGATCAATAGCTGCTGTAATTGTTCTGCTTGTTGGAGTGCTCTGTTGATCAATGCCGTTTACAGTAGTGTATATTACATCTTGTACAGATAATTGCTGAGCAAACATGCTGATAGCAAAGTTGGCATAAAATGAAAGAGGCAATAAGCTCATTTTGATGCCTTTCTGACATCATAGGTTACAGAGTTGACCATGTGAGCAGTATCAATCAATGGTTTATCTGACCCTCGTATTTTCATCTTGGCCTCTCTGTAACTCATGTCTGCAGATACTGGTTGTCCCCATTTAACTGTTAAGACTTTTGCCAGACCAACCCCCATGGGGTTATCACTGTTTGGAGTCCAAATACCATTTATTACTGCATCTTTTATTGCTTGTGCTCCAACCTCTCCAGCAGCCTTCATCAACTTATTTGCTCCAGCATAGTCACCTTGATTGTTCAGTTGTACAATTCGCTTCAAAATAGGTTTGGTCTTTTGATTGATATCATCAAGTGCATAGCTCATAAAGTCTCGTTGAACCACGCCAATGCCAAAAACGTGTCTTGCAGCCACTTCTACAACTGATTCACCATCAGGGTATGCATTCTGTTTACCCAGCGGAAACCCTACCACAATCTCTTTACCATCTAATTGACGGAAGTTTTTCATGACTCCTGCCAACCAATTTTTGTTTTTACGGGTTACATTGTCACTCATGCAGTTAAGACTCCAGCAGGAATAGTCACAGCTCTTAAACGCAAGAATTTTTGACCGTAAACTGTTTTGGAATACCACTCCACTGATTGACTCTTGCTGGTGGCAGAGAAAGGAGTTGCAAATGAGGTACTAATACCAGCAACTGATACAGAGGTTACAGGCCCAGCAGCAACTTGTAATGCTCCTTGTCCACTATTTTGTGCTGCAAGAGTCATTAACAGTAAATTATGAGCAACGTCCAACATTACCGCATTTGAATACAGATTACCCCAAATAGATAAATTCAAAAGTGATATTGATTCATCCAATTGGTTTTGTGCCTGAGTCTGATTTACACTAGCAAACTCAGGGTATGCCGCATTGAATTGCGATAATGTTGGAGCAATGTTCATTTAATCTACCTCTATCGAACCAATTTTTGCACGCTTAACACTGGCTGTCAGACCTGTCTGTTTGCCTTCTGAGTCATTAAGCAAACTATCAGGAATCAGATTTTCAGTATCTGTGGTATAGTCCTGAGTGGCACATTCACCTTGACGTTTGCTTTCACTCAGCAGGCCCGCATCAATGTAATGCTGTATAACTTTCAATTTTTTACGTGCAACCCACTCATCCTTTAATATGGTTGTGGTTTGTCCAGGGAGCAAAACAATAGGTTCCAGTTGTACTCTCTGGACTCCTTGCATCATCGTGCAGGGGAACAAGAATGGTGCAGTGTGATGATTAGCAATAATTACCATACCACTGGCGTCAACCTCTTTTGCAAGTTCGGTTGAAGTCTTGGCAGCTATTGCTTTTGCTACCTTTTGAATCTGTGGTTTTCTTACTGGTGAAGCCATGTTGCTCTCCTTTCAAGCTGTAAATTACAGTCCATCAACATAAGCCATGGATCCAGGGTATCTCATATTAAATGAGCCAAAGATATACTCAGCAAACATCTCAACACCCAGAGCTATAGGTACTGGTTGAGCAAGCTGATATGCCATAGGAAATGGGAGTACAAAGTTGCGCTCATTCCACTCCATGATAATTGCACGGTCAACAGCCGCTACACCAGCACCAGTAAGATAACGCAGAGGTTGGATCTCAAGCTCTTTGCCAGTAATCGCAGTGTAAATATTGTTCTTTTTCAGATATTCCAGAGCAGATACTGCAATTCCTACGCTACCTGTACCAATAACATATGCAGTGGTGAGCATAGCAAACTTTGCAGGAGGCAGAAATACTTTGTTGGGCAGATGTACTGTTTTACTTGCAGTCCAAGTTGCACTGATTGCATCATTAATACTTGCAACCCAATCCGCAGGAGTGCCATCAGCCCATGCAGCAACCGGAATCTTTGCGCAAGTTGAATAATCCAGGAAGGAAGCAAAGTTGCCTTGAGCATAACCAAAGAAAAAGGTGCGCTCAATGTGATATTCAGCAGCCTGTTTCATGATTTCACCCAGATCCTGGGCAAGAGCAGACTGATATCCAAATTCCCATTTACGAGCTTCAGCATTGGTCAAGGGAGTACCAACCGCTGCATCCAGAATAGGCACCTGGATCTGGCTGACTACCTGACCAACACGAGGGATATTCTTGGAGTCACCGTTGACAAAACCACCAGTACCTTTGCGGTCACGGCCACGGTACACGTAAGACATTGCACCAGGATTGATGTCTGTCTTAATAGAGGCTTCAGGGAGCACAGTTCTCCAGAGGATATCAGGATACAGTGCGTCATAAAATGAGGATTCAACTTGGTCATAAACTCCAACAACCAATTCGGCTGCTGTGATGCTAGATGACCCACCTGTACTAAAACTATATGCCATTTGTCACACCTCCATTCATTATTTATTTTAAACGACACCAAATTCAATCATAGAAATTGCAGGTGCAGCAGAAGTACCAACTGCAGCCATGCGCCAAGTTGCTATTGTTGCCAGGGAGATAAAGGTGCCACCAGATGCAGTATTCTGGTTAGTAAAATCACCAGGAGCATATACACCAGCAGTATCAGCAACAGTGCACATATAAACTGTATCTGTAACAGCAATAGTATCAAACACCTTTACCATAACTGTTCCCCCTTGACGTTTGGGGCGAAGGATACGAGCATATTTGCCGTCTGCCCAACCATTCAGACCGGCTGTGTCACTCTGCATCCCTTCGTCAAACAACACTGTACCGGCAAAATCTGCGATGGCTGAACCAGAAGCAGGAGGGCCAACACTAAGCGCAGGGGTATTCAGGTCACCAGTACCAGGAGTAATCCAAGTTTTGATTACACCACGTCCTGCATAAACACCATTTGCTGAATCAACTACAACAGACATAATATTGGCAATACCTTCTTCAGACACATATGCCATCATGCCTGGAACACCACGACCAGGCTGATCAGTATAATTTGTCTGGATACTACCACCAACTGCACCACGATAACCTGTCATTGTCATAACTTTTACCTCCATTTATTTTATATGTTTACTTGGAACTCAAACCAAGTTTTTGACGTGCAGTTCTTGCACCCCCAGCAGATTCAGTACCAGGTGTCTGTTTGCTTACGTTCACCATCTTCTGACCAACAACCACTTTGGTGGATACTGATTTCATGTTGGCAATCATTTGATGCTGCGTTTTGAATGCCACCTTTACCCCTTCTTTACTCAGATTCTCACATTTGATACCAGTGAGGTTCAGAATTTCACGATGCAGTTTCTCACCATGAAGAGGTTTGATGCTATTCATAATTTTCTTTTTCTCTTCTGCATCCTCGATGTCTTTACCTTCTGCATTCTTGATGTTGCAGTTCTCCAGGATCTCATCTGCCTCACCCTGCTCTTCAACCATTTCAGCAGCTTTACCCTCAAGAAGTTCATCAGAAAGTAGCTCATCAAGTTTCGCTTTGTATACGCTCAACTCACCTTTCAACTCTTCAATCTCTTGCTGCAGAGTTGCTACTTCACCATTTTTGCCCTCAAGTGCAGACATGGTAGTTTCCAAAGACTTATCACCCTCAGTCTTGGTATCTCCCACTACCTCTTGAGCTTTCTTGCTTTCCTCATCAATAGCAGTTGCACCTTCTTCATCTGTATTGATAAACTTTCCTGTCAACGCCAACTTTACCTTTACACTCATGGTTTCCTCCATATTGAGAATTTTTACATCTGTTCCAGCGCGACCTGCTCCTGCTGGTATAACTGCAATGTGATTGTATCTGATGTCAACCTGTTTAGCATTGTACTTGGATCCATCATAATCACCATTTTCAAATAATGCTCCAGCATGGTATCCAGCACTAATCTCTGGCATATCACCACTGGTAATCTTTTCAATTGCATCTGGGTCTGTTATCAAGAATTCACAAACTGTATACTCTCCGTCAATTCTTGGAGTACCAGATACTTGTCCAACTTGAAATTTCTTGATTACTTCAGGATCTAACCAATTATGCTCACCAATTACAACTGGTGCTCCTTCCAAAGATTTCAAAGCATCAGCATTAGACATATCATCCATGCTGACATACATATTAACAGTGTCTCCAATACCAAGCTCATTCTCAATCTCTGAGGTAATACCATCAAGCTCAGTCTTACGATAAGGCATCACTGTTTGCTTCAGAACACGTACAGTGTTGCAACGCAGGAATCCGTCTGGTGTGAATTCCCAATCCACTTTATTACCATTCAGATTTTGTCTGTTTATTACTTGCATGATTAGTTTAACTCAGTGCAGATTGTCAATGTTGAGTTGCCAGAATACCGTTCAAACTTAGCAGAGGAAACAGAACTGCCTACTGGAACATTGTATTCACCAGATGAAGCCAAACCAACTGAATTTGAATTCCACTTACGTTTAACAACTTCTGCTGTTCCTGCACTGGTGGCTGACACTGCAGACTTAGCGTTCCAGTTTATCATAGTAGTTCCAGACACATCTATGGTAGCATAACCTGCTCTGCTTGCTCCAATGGTTGTACATGCTGACTTAGCTGGTTTGGCAACAGTGGCAGGAACGTTGACCTTACCAACAGCAGGAGCAGTACCACCAGCAGTACCTGCGTCAGCAATATGGGCATACACAATAATCAGTATGGTTAAAATAAACAGACCACCAAGTATTCCACCAACACTACAATTTCTTTTCATAATTCCTCCTGTCTGATATGATAATTTGTGAGTCTTCTTTTGACTAATTGTTCAGGATGTATGTATGATAACCTTATTATAGATTGAAACTATTTATTTTAAAAGCTAAAACAAATTATACTGACTCCAGAATCTTTTCTATGTCAATTACTGCTTGAGAATGACATCTACACAGAATATCTTGACCAGGATGAGTCTTTGGGGCATGTGCTGGTCGCTTCACCCAAGTTTTACCTTGATCCTCACTCCAAACTGTAGCATCACCCCACCTACAATGCTTGCCTTCCATTATGTAGTGATTCTCATGAGCCTTGGAAGGTTCAGGGTATCTACCATCAGGTTTGCCAACAACTCTGTTATCCTTTACAGTTCTCCAGATGTAGGTGTCTACCCCTATTGACTGTTGCCTGGCTTGATTCAAAGCTGCTGTCATCTTAGAGGTTTGATCCCTGGCTATTATAGTTGCTCTTGATCTCAACCCCCCATTCAGTTCCATAATCTGCTCAACCAAGGTTCTATCTTCAGGCTGTGGTACTCCAAAGAAGTTATCTGCTACTGCTTTGGCAACCTGACCAAAATATTGTCTTGGTGTTGATTTGATCAAATCAACAGCATTAAATAGGGATATATCCAAAGCAGACTTGATATCTGGGTCAGACACTACAACAGTCAAATCAACCCCTGTAACGATCCTTCTCAAACCTGAATCAAACTTTGCTCGTATCTTTTCATCCAAACTCATTTTCCACTTGTCCATAACAAGAGTTAATTCAAAGTTGAATTGAGTAGTGATGTTGTCAAGAGTCCTGGAAATAAATGAACCTATTTGTTCAGGTGTTGCACCACTGTCTATCATTTTACGTATTGTAGCAGTAGCAGGTAACAAATACCCTGTCCAAAGTTTAATCAACTCTTTTCTCAACTCCTGCTGTACAGAATTAGAAGGTTGAGCAGAATCCATTAATTTGGTAGTTTTGCGTGCTTTTAACTTTGTACTGTCTTTGATGTTAACCAGTATCATCTTATAAACTCTTTCCACCATTGAACCAACTTTACAGAAATGTCAAGTCTATCCAAGGTATAGGTACAAAATAACAAAAGTGCTATAGCATGTTGTTTAAAGTATATTTTAAACATGTTCAATAAAGAATCTTTTTGATCTGATGCTCCAACACTCTGAATTATTTGTCTCTCTTCAACCCTTGACTTGAAATTCTCCAGGTTGTTCAACCTAGGGAAAATCTCTTGGTCAGCTTCCTTCAACTCTTTGATCTGTTCCGAGTGAAATGTCAGTATTTCATGTTGTGCAGAAATTGTTTCCAGAACTGTTGTCTGTTTATCCATTGTTTTGTCCAACCTAGTTAGAGTGGCATCTATAGCATCCCATTTATCTGTCCTCAAACATTCATTGTGCCCCATTTGATCTTTGCTAGTCATAGTCACTCCAGTGGTTGTGTTATTTATCTTCTGTACTGATACTGCTTCCGGTAGGTCTGGCAGACAGTAGGCCCGACAGTGCCAAACAAGTCTGTAGTGGCCGAACACAAATATTGCAACGGGACGTTTTGAAGCACCTTTATCGCTGCCGAATACGTAGTATTTGGGGTACATGTGCCGGTAATACTGGTACAGTATAGTGTTGTACCAATATAATCCGGTGCGAGAGTCAATGATTTACTGGTTGTATATCTGCCGCTCGTAACAGACGGGATGGTTACAGGTGACGGCGCAGATTCGCCATTTAGAGATTTGGAAATGTATTCGCGGGCATTGGTTATATATTCATAGTTTCTTAAATCCCAATATACCCCTTCGCCCGCTACTCCAGGGGTCACTAAAGATCCGAATACGCTATTGACATATGTATTAGAAAGGGTGTAATTACTGGCATTTCGCATTAATTCAAAATATTCACGATCTTCCTGCGCCTCTCTCAAATACTTCATTCTCATTGATTCAATTGGAATGTCATGAGTGCCACCGATAGCAGGTGTATGTGAGCCGCTAGGGCTCCGGCCCGATAGTGTCGGTACCCCTGGATAAAATAATTGCCCTTCGCCGTTTCCTCCTTGATTGTTCATATTATACCAAGGGTCGGTGCCATATGAACCATACACTAAATTAGCATCATAATATAGAAATCCGTGACTGCGATAATACCAAAGTAACCAACCTAAAGCGCGTGTTTGCGCTGGCGAAGATTCTAGCATTAAATCCGGGGCCTTCCCATATGCCTCGCTGCCAACAACATTGCACCCATGTGCCTGATCGCAAGCGATATATGAAAAGTGATCTCGATTTATCCAGTTGTCAACATCTTCAGACTGATACGGATATGTGTTGCGATATGTGATATTAGCTTCTGAAGAATAATTACTTCCACGCCACTGATAAAAAAACATAGGAACGACATAAATGCCGGTAGTGTCTAATGATACGTATGGATCACCAGGCGAGGATAATTCAGTCACACGTTTACTAGTGACAATGGAGTTTTTCCAAGTACCCAGCCCCCCAGTATTTACTGCGTTCAAATCTGCTGTTTTTAAAAGGGCAACCTGAAACCCAGTATAAGAGCCGCCCCTGTAAGATACCGGGGTTGTACGCGGTTCATCTCGTGGCATAATAAAAAGACGCTGCAATGGTGCTAGCCCTAAAGTGGTAAACTTGTCAAACCAACTCTGGTAATATGCTATACTTTTCCCAGAACTGGTATCATATACAACACCAGGATCAGATGTAAATTCCATAGTCGTTGCTGAAGCTATAGCCCCGGCATAAGTCCCGGAAGTGATGGCTGTCCCATCGTGGATTTTTTTATACGCAATTTCCCAATTTGTCCAATCAGTAACAGCGCCAGTTGTTGCATTTACTGTATTATAAAGATATCCATCACCTGTGTTTAAGCCAAGCCTGTGATATAGCAATGCTTTACTATATAGATATTCTAGCCCTGCTGTGGTTGCGTCTGTAGAAGCGCTGCCAAGTCCGTGGGCTGGCTTAAAATTGCCTGTTTCCAGCGTTATAAAACTGCGAATGCTGGCAGTTGAGGGAAGGGTAAAATTTTTCACAGTTAGTGTAATGGTAGCTGTTTTATCCGCCTGACCGGTCTGTTTAACAGCAACCGCAAATGTATAGACTCCCGCCGTAGTAGTTGTGGTCGTGCCAATATCTACCCAAAACGACTGCGACTGTGATGCAGCTACTGGAATACCAGTAGCAGGCCAGCCGCCAGCTCCGTCCCTCGTCTCCCCGTAATACCTATCTACTTTTGGGACTAAAGGGTCGGGATAATTACCAACGGCATACTTGCAGTTACTCCGATCATCGGGCGCACGAACTTGCGAGTATACTGTTGTTGGGTTCCCGACTGAATATACATACAGATACGGCGCAGAATATGACCACCGATACGCGGCATTGATGGTGCCTGAATCAGTCTGTCGCGCTCCTTCATGGAAATTGATGCACCCTCCGTCTGTAGTTCCAATATAGAACGAAACCATGCTCCACCAGTTTGCCAGCCAAGCCACTGTTCCGATGTTTTTACGCCATACATTTGATCCTTGATCTGACCAATCTACTGACACACCAATGATATTTGGTGACGTAACAGTGAGATAATGCTGACGGTAAACTACTATATTATCAATTGTACCGGGGCCGCTGGTTTGGGTGACGGTCACATCATTTATTGCTTGCTCAGTTGCCCCCGCGTTATAGGTAATGATCTGGAATGGTTCAAACTCATTTTTCGCCATTGTTAGCGAGATATTAGACGCGCCGCTGGTACCATCCTCACCCCCTTGCCGGTATTTTGTACCTGTGTTTGCTACCCATATATTTACGTCAGACCATGCTGCAAAAGAATGCGAAGCTATAAACAAAAATATAGTTGTTATTAGATATTTATACATGATTATCCCCTATTTGAATGATGCAGCAGTAACCCCGTAATTACGAGTCGCGCTAATAGTAAATCCCGGCGATTGTGCTACCCCCGCACCACCAGAAAGCGAACGGTATTCAATTGCCATTTTAACGCTAGTTGTCGGCATGGTATAATCAGCACCAGCAGTCCAAGTCACATCAGAACCAGGTATTTCGGCGATTGCAACAATTAAAGTATCATCAACTGTGGGCGTTACGACTGCATATGGTGTCGTGCTAGTCGCTGCGCGAGAACCAAAAGCATCCAAAACTTTTGACCCCCCCGAAAATTCCGCTAAAATTAAAGAGATAGAGGCGCTTGTCGTCCCGGTAACAGTTATGTTTTGACTGCCGCCTGTTGCGTTGGAACAATACCAAGTATATGCGCGTGTGACGCTTTCGTCATTAAAGTGAGTGATCTCAGTCCAACTGGTAGCACAGCCCCCTGAGATGCTTGTACTTGTGCTTGTACCTGCGTTTCTGCTGCCCACTACCAACATATTACCTGTTGTAGCGGAATAGGTTACAGAAGTAGAGAGTGCTGTGGTTATAGCTGATGCAATTGATCCGACATAAGAATACGGCACAGGAGCGCCAACCCCTGTACCAGACAAATTAACAACAACCGGGTCACGATTCGGCCAGGTAGCTGTTAAAGTCCCAGTTGCAGCGCCCGCTACCATTGGATTATAGGCGACTGTGCTGGTGCAACTACCACCAGCGGCAATATCAAACGGATTGGCACCACATGTGCCGGGAGATGATAGAGAAAAGCCCGTGCCGCTTACGTTTGCGACAGTCTGCTCTATAGCTTCTGAAACCCCAGTACCACTATTTGACCATGTGACTACCTGCGTTCTGGTGGTATTGGTGGTTACATTTCCAAACGCAACCGAGGAAGGCGAGGCGGTCAGGGTTGACGTGTAGTCAACCCACTCAACAGATGTCTTGCTGTTCTTTCCAAACATCCAATCAATAAAGCTTGAAAAAGAATTGAATGATTTGTATCCAGCCCAACTTGATGAACTGATACATAACAAAATCAAGCATAGAATACAAATTCTTTTCATATTAAGACCTCTGAATATATACTGCTGTTGCTGATGCATTAAGAATAGTCAAACCCAATGTTTTGGAATGTGCTACCATTATCTCGGTATCCACACCAGCAGCAATGGGAAAAGTCTTTGTGGTATCTGAATTGAAATAATAAGTGCAGGCAGACACAGCATTCACTTTAACTACCACATCATTAGTTGTATCAATGGTTACGGATGTTGCACTGGTAGTTGCTATTGATTTTGATGGATCAGGAATAGTTGTCATCATTGGAATACCACTAACTGAAATAAGATTTTTTGACATTTGTAATCCTCCTTGAATTATGTTATATTTAGAATCGTTTTAAGTATGAAGAAGTACAACCACTATAGTTTACGAATTTTGTTGCTGTATTTACCTGACCAGTTTGCCAACTGTTAGCAACAATAGGTGTGGCCACATAACTTGACTTGGTTGAATTAACTGCTGGCATCCAACGCTCAACACAACCAGTTGCAGTAGTATAAACTGCATAACCCAGATAGTTGGTCATATCTTTTACAGTGGAATAAACAGTCAAGGCTAGTGCCGCAGTACCATCGTATGCTGTACTATTTTGTACTAAATTACCACTGGTATCAATAGGCTGAGAACCAGCTTTCTTTACCGTTGCACCAGCATAAGCCAAACTTGATATCAACAAACAACATAATACAAATAAAATAATCTTTTTCATCATTACCTCCAATTTATGTTAATATCCCATGCATTTGACTTGAATTACATCACTTGCTGTCCAAGCAGTTGCTGCTCCTGATGTGTTGAAATTACCGATTGTTGCTGTTGTAGCAGAGGTTGCAGTCTGTTTACACATAAACACGCTTGAACTAGTTGTTGTAACATCATTGCAACTACATGACCAACCATTTGTTGCTGTTGGTAATCCAATCACACCTGAAGTTGCAGTGCCACCAGTACCAACATTAACAGTGAAAGCACCAACTCCGTTGTTTGCTACAACTGACGGAGAGGTACCAAACCCACTTGATATGGTTGGAGCAGTAACAGAAAGGAGTGTATTGGCTGACATCAATATCGAATACCTTGTTGTGCTATTCGTGAACTTTACTCCTGTTGTATCATGCTCAAATGTTCCGTCCAGATAACCCGCTGCAACTGCTCCTGCTGGTAACAATGTTCCTGCCCTCAACCTAATAGGTGCCATCTGTAGTGGTAATGCACCCAACCCACCATTCAATGTTGCAGCCCCACCTGCTCCTGTTGAACCATAAATAATAGCAGAGAAATAAGCAATACCTGCACCGGCTACTGCGGGTGTGGTGTCGGTGGTAATTATAGTATTCAGAGTTATGCTTGTACCACTCGAATTAGTTGTTAATGCTGCCGCACCTGCCGAAGTTAATGTGATATTAGCTAGTGTTGCTGATGCAGAATTTGCTACCGTGGATTGACCGTAAATGGCATCAGAAGTATGAGTGTATGCTCCAGATCCGTTAAGAGCTACAGCAACATTTGCTGGTGTATTCAGTTTAACTGATGCTCTGTTAAGCATAATACTTCCAGCCCATGCAGTGCTTGTATAAATACCTCGTGCACTACCACCAGAGGTTGCTACATTGACATTCCCATCAGTAATAGACAGCTTGGTCGATGCGTGTGAATTAACAATATTGATTGCATCCCCTGTTCCTGAATTGATATATGATGAGGTGAATTGGAGATTCTGGGCAGTTGTACCGGAGATAGCTAGCGTTACTCCTGTTGTGGAATTCAATACAATATTGTTTATTATTACTGTTCCGGTAAAATCTGAAGTATGATTGCCTGTAATATAAACAGAGTATTGCGCAGGAGCAGTCAGATTTACACCAGCTTTCATTGCAATGTTCTCTGCATACGTTCCTGGCCAGATAAATATCGTTGTGCCGCTGGATGAAGCAGTGATTGCTTTCTGAACAGTTAAATATGGTGCATTGGCACTACCTGTGCCAGAAGTATCGTTTCCGTTCTTCCCTACATAAACATACGCAGTTGGTGCTACAATAGGGCCAGCAATAGCAGCAATTGTACCATCTACTGCAACTGATATAGTGGTACCATCTGGCTTGACTTTTCCCAATCTGGAAGTTTTGGCGATAGGAACAGTTACCTTTTCAAATGCTGACACCGTTGATGCAAATGAGAACACAATTATGAGGATATAGATCAGTTGTCTCATTGTTATCTCCCTTGAATATAAACAGTACCACCAAGAGCGTTAAGTATCACCACTTGAGTTATTCTAGAAGACCCAACAAATATCAGGTTGTCAACATCAGGATCAAGAGGGTAAAACTTGGTTGAATCAGAGTTGAAATAATAATACATCAATGCTGTTCCTCTGACCTTCAATGCAAAGGTATTAGAAGTTGTGACTGTGATTGATGCTGCTGTTGAAGGAGCAAGAGACTGTGCAGGATCTGCCAGAAATTCAGATATGTGCACTCCATTTACTGATGGTATTGTTTTAGACATTGTAACCTCCAATATAATTATTTTTGGTGCTTAAAATATTCAATTTGTCCTAATCGCTTTTCTGCTTCTGCACGTGTTGGATATTCTCCAAGTTGTTTACCACTCTCTGCGTGCACAATAAACTTACCATCAGACTCAGTGATGTAGTTCTGAATCTTCATATTTTCTGCTTCCATTTTTTCCAGTTTATCATAATAATCAGGCAATTCAGTTAAATGTGCCATAACTATCTTCAGGGTGTCCACAGGATTGCCTTCAGTTACATCTGCATGTTCTTGTTCAACCAAATAACCCTTTTTGATCTGATCCATGTCAAACTCGTTTGGATCATAACCAGCATCTTGGACTGCAGCATAAAATTGAATCTCAGAGTTCTTGAACTTATTCTGTCCATCTGTAATCTGCTTTGTTTTATCTTGTTGACCGTTATCCTGTCTGGGAATACGTTTGGGTGTCTGAGGCAAAGTTTGGTCAACAGGTTTCTCTTCTTTAGGCTTCATATCTACCTGAGTTTTACCAGACAAGCGATTGAACTGTTCATCAGGATCTATTTCAGCCAAGTCACCAATTGCATCCCTCACTTGAAGATCACTATCATCCAACTTTACACCAACTGTTTTCTTGCTGTTCAACTCTTCAAGACATTTTTCATCTGATATCAAACCCATCTCACGCAGACTAGCAAGATTAGCAATATCAAGTGCATTTGCTTCTGCTTTCTCTTTATCCGTCTCATTCCACAGAGGTGGGAATATGAATCGGAGCTTAACTCTATGTTGCTTCCAGAGATTAGGGTACAACTGGAATCCAATGATGTCATATATCCTTCTCAACTGGGGTTCAAGTTTCTGTCTCTGTAATGCATCCACCATATTGTAATAATTCTCAAGATCGCTTTCACCAGTGGCATTTAACCCACCAGGAGCTTGACCAAGGAATCTAGTGGCTGGAACATCAGATCCTGCTGATAACACTTGAAGATACGTAATTATCAATTCAGGAACAGAACCAAATGCTGCAGAATGTTGAGCAATCTGTATCTTATCTCCATCAATCATGGCTGCTTTATACAAACTGATCTGATTGAATACCTCTTTCATTTTGGACATTGCTGCTTGTCCTTGATTACTTCCCTCCAGATCTTGCAGGTCAGATACAGATGCAATTATGGCGTTGTTCATCTGTATCAATTGATAGGCAGCTTGTCGGGTACCAATAGCTTTAATGATATCATCCCACACAGGTGCTAATTTGCTGGGCCCAAAACCAGATATGTTGGATCTGAAGTTGGTGAGTGCAAAATCATAAGGGTCAAACAAAGGATCACCATCCCACACCAATGCTCTACTTACATGCAACTCCTGACCGTTTACCAGGAAATTCTCTGGTCTCATATATCCTTGTGAAAGTGGGTTAGTATCCCAAGTGACTCGTGATATCCTGGATATTGGTATTGCATTCATAAACCTGAGACGTTCACCCTCATGTGGATGGTACTCTATGCGGGTGTCATCGTGATAACCCTCCAGACCAAAGTAGGACAGACAACCACCAAGTAGTCTTTCAAGCATCCAAGAGTTCTTGATTATATTGACAAGCTTAAGGGTATCAATTTTATGTTTGATACCTTCTGCCATCTGTTCTGGGATACCCTCAATTACCCAATCTTTACGTAATGCATCCTCAACAGGAATTCTGATAATTTTTCTTGCTTCCCAGGATATTTCATACAAATGGACATATTGTCTCCAACGCTGTACAAAGTTGTTGAAGTCATATGGGTTATCGGTATAGCTTGGTACATAATTGTAAGCGCCTCTATCCCCAGCACCAAACTGACCAGCAGATCCACCAAGGTTAGTATTGACTGCTCTCATTGTGCGCTCAATCGGCAGGGAGTTCCTATTTGATTCTTGTCCAACACTTCTGAATGGCATAGGTTGATTAGCAGAGTTGATTGCTCTCTGTTCAATTCTTGGTATTCTATTTATTGCCATCAGAGTTCATACCTCTCTAGGTGATTTCTGGCACGGACTACACCAGTATTGAAATGCTTGTTCTTTTTGTACTTGCTGTATACGTTGCTTGGAAGTTTACCGTATGGTCTGGTTATTGGTACAATTGAGTCTGCATCAGATTTACACTCACCTTGATTACAAACTGAACCATTTGAATCTCTTACAATAACTGCTACTCTGTCATAACCCAAGTCTTCAATCTCAAAAGCATATGATGATTCTTTACCAGTGTCTGATTTCTGCAGTTTCCCACGTATGATGTTCATAAACACCTCACTAGTCATATTATCTATTATAGCCAATTGAAAGTCTACCAAATAGGTATCTGGCCTCTACCTCCACCGCGTTGTTGCCATATAAGCAATGCCATAGTTTCTGTATCCACCTGATCATCAAAAAGATGAGAATCGTCATTTGTGAATGATTCATGCTCATTTATAAATCCATCTACCCATTGATACCCCGGCAACCTAGGGTTTGGCAAATAAACTCTTCCAGTTGATATTGGCATTGTACATTGGTTTGCTCTACCAACCTTATCAGGAGATGTCTTATCATTTGGTTCCCAAGCTCTTGCTGGTATGTGTGTCTCTCTTCTGATTGTCTGCTCAATTGATTGTCCAGATGCTTTGTTCTCTATCCATAGCTCAGATGCTGGTGTTACTCCTGGATTCCTAGTATTATGCTTTGACCAAAACTCTTTCAGGTGTCTCATTGCGTCAGGGAATTCCCATCTGCCTTTTATGCTGTCAATTAAATATGCTCCTGATATTCCTTCAAATCCCCAACATTGATACACTGTGAAGTCCGCAGAATCCTTTGCAGAAAAGGCTGTATCAGCAGTTATGATCTTCAAGGTTATCCGTCTCTCCACCTGAACTATATCATGCCAATACCTCCACCAGTTTGGTTTGAATATACAACCATTAGCTTCAGTGGGGTTCTGTTGATATTGACCCCAGAACAATTCTGGGTTTGCTTCCTTCATATCTAACAACTCTTGTGTTGATATTCTTTCCTCCCAGATGCTTTTGTTATTCTCGTCCAGAGCAGGTATCTGTATGACTGTCCACTTGTCTCTCTCTTCTTTCAATAACATACCAGCAGGATCATTTGGGTGCAATCTCTGCATGATCAATACTAAAGGGGTTGACTGATTATTACGCCTTGACTTCAGAGTGTTGTTGATATAACTTATTGCTGCTAACCTCATTGCAGCAGACTTATAATCTTGAGCTTTAAGTGGGTCATCTATCATAATACACCCACCATACTCTTGTCTGAGTTTACCAGCACCAAAACCAGTGATGCCGCTACCCATACCAACTCCTTTTATACTCCCGCCTTCCATTGTGTGAAAGAAGTCTTGACGTCCTCCTGCAGTATCTCCTGACATGAATGGATGACACCCAAACTCTTCAGATCTCATTGAATCATACCAGTCAGAGGTTAGGATGCCACGTATCATTTTTGTATTTGTTATTGCAAGGTCTGAAGCATATGCAGTTAAAATATGTTCAGCATCAGGAAAATATGATTGAGCCCATGCAGTGAATGATATGTCTCCCAGATCCGTTTTACCCATACGTGGTGGCATGAGTATCATCAAGTTTGGTCTGTCTAGTTTACCCAGGACGAGGTCAGTTAGACTCCTGGCTATTATCTTGTGGAATGGTTGAATGATACAATTCTCACCAGCATACTTTCGTTTTAACTTATACCATTGCAGAAGTGAAGGGAGAGTTGCTGACATATCAGATTAATCCTCCCCAAGTTCTGCTATCATACGTGCTCTTGTTTCTTTTGCTTTATCATTCAGAGAGTCTCCAATTGGTAACCCTCCTGAAGTTATATCTTTCTCCTGTTTATCCCTCCATACAAGTGGTTTGTTTCTTTCTAGTGCTCTCTCATGTGCTTGTTTACCATTTCTCTTATTGCGTAATAGTAATGAAGCTGCAGTTACATCTGGTGGATAGTATTGTGCTCTCTTTCTGATACTTACCTTCTTGGTTTGTGGGTCTTTCGTCCTCTCTACAGTCACATGTGTAAATCCGATTGCTCTCTTGTACAAACCTTCAGCAATGCGAGCCTCTGCCATAATTCCACCCTGTTTTTCTGCTTCATATATCTCAGGGATGGCTACTTTCCAATCATAGTATGTTTGTACTGCTATTCCTAGTGCTGCTGCAATCTCTTCTTGTGATGCTCCAAGTAGACACAATACAAATATTGTCTTCAACATTGCAGGTGTATACATGTCATTCTTACCCTGCAAGATCCTTGGTGTCCTCTTGATATCAGTTCCAATTTTTGTTTCTCTTATCACTGTTTTCGCCTCTTTGTGGGGGATTTTGTATCAGTGATATTTAGTATATATTATGTTTCAGTTTTGGTCTAGTTGGTATATTTTTTGCTCTGGAGAATTTGTTGGTGGGATTTTATGGATTGTAATTGTTGTATTGCGGA
>Ga0302292_1001214_pt1 | contig 16868 bp, 15 predicted proteins | sample III_Fen_N2_1_FD_194553 | JGI IMG/M metagenome (GOLD analysis project Ga0302292, IMG submission 194553) | Peat permafrost microbial communities from Stordalen Mire near Abisko, Sweden - III_Fen_N2_1 | ecosystem: Environmental > Terrestrial > Soil > Wetlands > Permafrost | place: Sweden: Abisko...
AACCTCGCTCCCTCTAGTTTCAAACGAGCGTGAGCGCAACTCACCAGATCATTGGTATCAATCGTTTTGTCCGCTTTTGATAATTGATGTATTCCGCTCCCAATTGTTCGATCATAAATCGTTCCTCAACGCTGATCCGGTAAATATATCCCACCAATACGGGCGTCAGCATTAAGATCACCGATAACCAGTTTGCCAATGAGGTTGGAATTCCAATAAAGATGATGATTTGTCCGAGGTATCCCGGATGTCTGATCCATTTATACAACCCTTTTTCGATCAATGTATGATTTTCGATTTTTGCTACCGAATAGGTAAATTGTTTCTTGAGTGTCAGAATCGACTGTATCCTGATCACTAATCCGATTGCAACCAATGTAAATCCTATTGCAAAGAAAGTGTTCCAATGATTAACGCGCCCCAATGTTGTTGCACCGATCGAAAACGACAAAATATAACCCAATGTAATCAGCAAATAAAGCAACCACAAACTTCCTTTATCTCCCGCTTTGGTTACGGTGCTTTTTCTCCGCTGCATTAGATTCATCGCTATCTCAAAGATGGCATACAGGTACGAGAAGCCAATAATGATAATCAGTTTTGTGTTCATATTCAATTCGATTTTGTTGCGTTTGCGATGCTATCGGATTATATTGTAAAAATAAGAAATCCGAATGGTGATATGTCGAATATCGTTATTTAAACTTTTCATTAAGCTTATTTGCAGTATTTTTCGATGTAAATATCAGCATTTTTATCTCCAAATTCTTTCCCTTTTTTGAAGTCAATACACCCTAATTCCTTTTGTCCAATTATGTATTCATATCTACCTCGCAATGTATAAGCATCAGCATAATCAATTTTTAAGGCAATTGATTTTGAAAGATCAGCAATTGCCGATTTATAATTTTTAAGCTCACCAAAGAAATATCCTCTATAGTAGTATGCGTTAATATAATCTGGTTTTAACTTTATTAATTTATCAAAATCAGCTAATGCTCCGTTAATATCCCCAATAGCATGTTTGTACATTCCACGATAATAATATGAAATATAAAAATCTGATTTCAATTTTATCGCGTTATCAAGATCCTCGATTGCGTTTTTGTGTTTACCAATGACTGCTTCTTGACTGGATTTTAAAATCATTGGAAACATGAAATCAGACTTTAAATTTATTGCCTGTTGAAAGTCTTTTATTGAATTTTCAACATTGCCAACCATTTGTTGAGCTGAACCTCTTGAAGAATAAGCAAGAATGAACTTTGGATTAATTTCAATTGCTTTATCAAAATTACTTACTGCCTTTTCGAAATTACTTTGCAATAAATAAACTTCTCCTTTACCATAATAAGCATAAGCATTTTGCGAATCCTGCTCAATAGCTTTATCAAATTCACTTATTGCACTGTCAAATTCGCAAGAAAGCATGTAATAATTTCCCTTTATAAAATGATCATTACATGGTTGCTTATCAACCTGTTTGCAATTTATTAATAAAATGACAATTAGTCCGATAAGTAAATATTTAGGGTACATTTCTTTTTTTTATTATTGACAATTTATTCCTGATCTAAACATATCTGCATATATCTCCTGCTATTTCGAGTTGGTTGAAATATTGTTGCGCATTATTTCTTTGTAAATATACATAATTCATTTTTACTCCAAATAATTACTTGTTTAATTTTAATAAATGGATCCGTTAGGATTTCTGTACATACTGGAGTCGTTAAGTAATCCGAACGGTAAATTATCATGGTTATTTCATTTATTTTCAGATTCACGCGCTATACAAGATTGATTGTCTTTTACCATTTTCTATCTACAAACAATGATTCCATTCCAATTAATCAATTGTTTTAATTGGAATGGAATCATTGTTTTATTGCTATGACGAGAAGGCTCGTGATCATCCGACAATTCGTGCCGCATTTACGTAATCGCGTTCAGGACATTTATCACATCAAATCGTGTTATTTGATGAATCCCTTTTTAACCACCAGTATAATAAATATAGGATTGAAGGAATCATAAATAATAAGAGGACAATGGAGTATCCCGATCCCGGAGTAGGATTAGTTCCTGCAAGAATATTGAAAATAATAAAACAACACAAAGATACCAGTCCTCCCACACGCTCATTCCACCATGCTAAAATGAGTCCTGCAAGTCCTGCACCCCATATTAAAAATAATATTATGGTATAAGTGTTGTAAGCTGCTGGTGCCGGCTTACTAAGTCCTTCAAATAAACTACCTATGGCAAATAGCATAACAAATATCACCATTAAAGTTCCGATAATGCGGGCCGTCCAGCGGATGCTATCGAATGATTTCGTTTTTTCCATTTTTTTAGAATTTGTGAATGACTAATTTATTCCCAAAATTAAACTTTTTTTATTTCATGTTTGCCAGCCTTTTACTTGTTAACAACTCTTTTAAAAGGAACAGATTTAATGATTTAGCTTCGCTGATTTACAATTGTATTGCGCGCAATCAGGTCTGTTTTATTACTTAATTCCGTAAAACCCTGCCTGCATATTCGACATCCAGAATAATTCAACAGTTTTAAATCCTGCATTTTTCATGATATCAATATGCTCACTTACCTTGATGGGATAAAAATGAGTATCAAACCTGCTTAGATGAATTTTTATATCACCCTCACTTTTACCCTGCTTCTGCTGATATTCACTCCAACGTCGCAATCCAATCTCAGTTCCCTCAATACTTTCGGGTTTAATATTTTCGAAAGTAATATAAATACCTCCTTCCGATAATAAGTCAAAACAATGATTGGTAGTGGCTATACGACTTTTAAAATCAAGATAGTGATGACACTGAATGGCTGTAATTATTTCGGGCTGAATTTTATTTTCTATCTGTACAGTCTCATATTCGCCCAATAGCTCAACCGGTTTGCCCCGAAATTTATCTTTACAGATCATCAACATGCTTTTTGAAGGATCGGAAAGATAGAATTTACAATCGGGGAACTTGTTCATTGCCTTTTCTACCAGGTTACCTGTACCGCTACCTGTATCTAACCAGACTTTGACCTGGGGTTTAATTGTTGTGATTAAACTCAATGTCTCTTCATGAAACAAATTATAATATGGAATGGTCCTCAATATTTCAATATCGTAATCTATAGCATTATGTGCTGAAAGGTTATCATTCGTAGTCATATTTGTCTGCAATTATTGTTATCATTCTGCTTGTCGTGTCTATAAAAGTAATCTCAAACCCCACAGTTTTCAGGCAACTTATTATGTACTCTTTTGTAACCCGAACCTTGTAATATGAACTAAGTGTTTGTATCCAGTTTTCATCAACTTTCTTGTAAAGGATATCGGTAACTCTTAATTTTTCAGGAAAGTATTCAAGAAAGCAAGTCAGGATCTTATCAGAATCACTTTTAACGGGAATAAATCTTGCATCATCCAGAAGTTCTGTTCCATAATCACGAAACGAAAGTATGAATTTTCCTTTTGGGATTAATGTTTCATAAACATGTTTGATAAATTGCTCAATCTCCTCTTTCGAATCGAGGTGGGCAATGGTATCGCCCAGGCAAAGTATCAGCTCCGGAATTAAATCCTTATACTTCTTTACAAACCGAATGTCTTCGTTAATTGAACTGACTGAGAGATTTTGAGTATTATTTTTGAGTTCAAACAACAATTGCTCATTAAAATCAATTGCCTGCACCTTAAAACCTATTTTTGCAAGTACCGACGATTGGATACCATGTCCGGCACCTAAATCAATTGCTATTTTTGAGGATAACGGAACGATGTTGTTAGTTGTAAAAAATTGTTGATACGCTCGTTGCTGTTCCTCAAAGTTGCCACACATCCATGAATAAAAATTACCAAGATGGTTGTCGTAATGCTCTTTTACAGTCATGATATTGTTTTTTAATTGTTAAAAACAGGGGGGATTACCGCAACGTTTTTTCCATTATTATTCTAATTGAGTGTCCGTCTTCAGCTTTTCTTTATATGGAAATTTCTTATCAAATTCATTTAAATCATCGGCATTCGTCTCGAAAACATTGTCTTCAATAAAACGACCTTTCACATCAGCCAATCCATTGTTTTGAAACTCCAAAGCCATAAATGGTTCAAAGTTCTGACAATCTTTCGTTGTTATATCATATTCCTTTGCATTTCGAAATCCAAAGCGATGATAATATTCCGGATTTCCGAAAAGAATCATTCCAATATAGCCTAATTCTTTTGCGATTACAATTGATTGGTTTAAAAGTTTTGAACCAATTCCTTTCTTTTGAAATATTGGCAATACTGCAAAAGGTCCTACACATAAAATTTCATGCTCAATATTTTGTGAGTCAATCACTTTAGCTTTGGTTGATATTATATGTCCAATAATTTCATTTTTTGATACCGCAATAAGGTCAAGTCTGCTAATATAAGAATTACTGTTTCTCATATTATGCAAAATCAAATGTTCAACACATCCTGGTCTGTACAAATTCCAAAATGCTTCTCTGGTAATGTTTTCTGTCTGAAAGAAATCTTTCTCTGATGTTTTTTTAATAAGTATTTCGATCATTGTTTAGTTCTTTATGTTTTAACCCGACCTTTTATTCTAATATAATTTTCATCCTAAAGCTCCAAATCTTATGAACTGAATAGACTACTATTTCTTATGCAAGGTAATAATTTATGTTTTACAAATTATCAGTTGAATTTGTTTTTTGCAAATTCTTTCACCTGCCGTAATTAAATTACCGTAGCCCACAATCAGCATAAGATGAATTTACATCAACCTGGTTAGTTACCTCCATTTCCAGTTTAGATCAATGGTATGATTTATATTTAATTTCTTAACTAAACTTGTGACCCAATCATTGAATTCACTATCCTGATTAATGATTGTTTTTGGAATAATAAGAGATTCTCCTGATGACAAGTTTATGAAGAAATAGTTGCTATTTTCGTTTACCGCTGTTATCTCATTGGTTTTTAGTTTGCTTTCTCCCATATAGCTAATAATATCAATATATTCCTCGCCAAAATTTAAAGATATTTGTTTTCCAAATCTATTCTTGTAATGTTCATCAATGAATTTTTCAAAGAGCTTTAAGTATTTTCTTTTCAAATAAAGCGGAAATAAAAAGTGCCAGGCTATACCGATTCCAATAAATATTAATGCAGAAATTGTGTCTGACAATACAAAAAAAACTAGTCCAAGAACGAAATAAACTAATGGTAACTTTATCCTTGATCTTTGTAAGTTCTTTATAACAGTTTCAGATTTTGAAGCCGCAAAAAGCTGATGTTCAATAAAGTCATTTCTTTCTAACTTGTATTCTATTTTCATATTTGTCACACTTTGTATTATTATCGACAACTCTTATAATCGAACAGATCTCTCCAACAATATCATCCAATCTTACTGATTTTATAGTTCCCAAATCTTTCTGCAAGGTAATAATTTATGTATAACTTATCAGTTAATCCAGTTTTATCGCAACCTTCCAGTGTTCTGCAATGGCTTTTAATTCATTCTTCGTCAGGTAAGTGATCGCACCATGTTTAGGGCCTGTAAAATTGGTGGTTTTCATCACACCTTCATTGAAGTGACCGATATTCTTATAGTTGACAAAATCGGTTGTTTCGCTAAATCCCATATTATTAGGGCGGGCGCCATAAACATCGTACATAAGTACGTAAGTGTTTGTCCCAATTCGTTTGAATAAATTGGGTGCTTCTGTGGAAACCTTCTCCGGATCGATCCGTTTATCTTCCGGCTTAAATCCACCATTGATTTTGTCCGAAACGCTGTGCAATACCTTTGCATCCGACACATAGAATAGTTGATACTGATTGCCAACTTTCGTAATATCTCCGTCGAGTCCACCAATATCGGTGATCCGTTCCGGTTTGGTTTTCAGTTTGGTAAAATTCTTATCGGCATACGAATAATAAAGGTTACACGCTTTGTTATTGTAACGAATTGTAAAATAAACCATCATCTTTTTTTGGATTGGGTCATAAATCGTTTCAGGAGCCCATGAGCAATCAATATCTCCAAGTTCGGGAAAGGCTTTATCAACACGGAAATCCGAATGTGTCCAGTGGATCAGGTCATATGATTTCATAAGGACAATCGCGCGATTGTTGCCCCATCCATACTTCGCGATAGGACGCTCCCAATCTGTGTCGCGATAACCTGCACGTTTACCAAATATATGCAGATCGGTCATCGCAAGATAAAATGCCCCATCAGGTCCGCGGGTGATGTGCGGGTCGCGAATCCCTTTTTGTTCGGCCAGTTGAGCACCAATCATTACAGGTTGTCCACCATTAATGTCAGTAAACGTGTAACCATCGGCGCTAATAGCAAAGTAGGCCGATTGGCTCTGATCTTTAAAGTAAACCAACAGATACCCGGCCAAATCTTCCTGATTGAATTTTTGGACTTTTTGAGTCTTATCGAGTTTTTGAACGATAACAATCCCGGTGGGAGGTGTGGCAATCGGTTTCTCTTGTGTAAACCCTTTACTTGCAATAAATAGTCCTAAAAAGACAAATAAAATGGGATAAAAGTTATGCTTCATTTTTCTGCATTTGATTTATTAATTCATATTCAACTTCAATGTGAACAGGTAGCCCGACCAAAAGTAAGCAGAAATTACTTAAAAATAGTATTATGGTCACGCGACAGATTTGTCCTGCAATTGCCGGATCGCGTTCCAATATTGCATACGACAGACAATTTAATTTATTCTGGAATTACATTTTCCTTGTCGGAAGGCTCGGATTATAATTGCAAATCAGCGTAAGTCATGTTCTCATAAGTTCTGCTGCGTGTTACTTTTTGGTGTTTTTTGTCATTTTGACGCTCCGTATATCATTCCTGTAACCATAGGAATAAGCCATATTATCCAAACTGCAATACTGAACTTATGAAATTGAAGTATCTTTTTTTCATCCTTTTTGGATAGGACGATAGAAGCCCATACTGCGTGAAAGAGCATTAATAATATTGCTGACAATCCTGTAATACCATGAAAGTTGAATTGAATAAGAGAACCAACTAATTTACTCATTGCTCCTGTTCCTATTGTATCACAGGCCAAGCCAAGCCAAAATACTACCAAATGCCAAACCTTTAATCTCCCTTGAAGTTTCTCACACCAAACTCCGATTGTGTATAAAACGCAGGCTGCAAAAATAAAATTCATTGCCAGTATCAACATAAAACTTCTTTTTCTGTAGGAAACAAAGATATTAATTTCGAGGGATCTAAATAGATTTGTCACTACGCTGGTGCGGATTGTGGTAATGTAATTTGACAAGCTTCCTGACTTATTTTATATTTGCAGTTCAGACGATGCACTCTTGCGTCATTCGGATAGATTAAGAACTAAATGTAAGGAGAATGAATATGCTCTATCGAAAATTTGGCAAAACGAATGAAATGGTTTCTATCCTCGGATTTGGATGTATGCGGCTTCCGCTCCTTCCAGGAGGAGATCCAACTAAGATTGATGAGACGTTAGCAACCAAAATGATCCGTTATGCCATTGATAAGGGGGTGAATTATATCGATACTGCCTATTTTTATCACGGTAAGGGGATGGATTCGAGCGGACAAAGTGAACCTTTTGTTGCCAAAGTACTAAAAGATGGTTATCGCGCGAAAGTTAAAATCGCCACAAAACTTCCAAGTTGGCTCGTTAAAACACGCGCCGACATGGATAAGTTTTTAAACGAACAATTGGAAAGGCTTGAAACCGATTCCATCGATTTTTACCTCGTTCATGGTCTGAATATTTCATCCTGGAAAAATGTCAGGGAAAACGGTATTGTTGAGTTTCTTGACAAGGCGATTCGTGATGGACGGATTAAATATGCCGGGTTTTCGTATCACGAAAAACAGGAGTACTTCAACGAGATTGTTGATGGTTACGACTGGTCATTCTGTCAGATCCAATACAATTACTTAGATGAAGAATTTCAGGCTGGCCGAAAAGGTCTCGATTATGCAGCCGAAAAAGGTTTAGGTTTAACCATTATGGAACCTCTTCGTGGAGGAAAGCTCGCAGTCAATCTGCCGGCTGCGGTTCAGGCTGTATTCGATCAGTCGGATATCAAACGAACTCCGGCCGAATGGGCATTGAGGTGGATTTGGAATCATCCTGAAGTATCGGTCATATTAAGTGGCATGAATAATATGGAACAGGTTGTCGAAAATATTGAAATTGCTCAGACGGCTTTCGAAAACAGTTTCACAGTGGAAGAGAATGAGGTGATTAATCAGGTTGAACACATTTTCAGGCAGCGAACAAAAGTGAATTGTACAGCTTGTGGCTATTGCATGCCTTGTCCTGCAGGGGTAAATATTCCGGAATGTTTCAGTTTTTATAACAACTATTATATGTTTGGCAGGGAAGAAAGTTATCGTATGCTTCCGCCAAAACAAAGAGCTTCCAATTGTATCGAATGTGGCGAATGCGAAACCCATTGTCCACAGTCGATCTCTATTCCACAGGAATTGAAAGAGGTAATGGCTATTTTCGAATCCTGATAAAATCAGCTCTGTTTAAACAGATAAACCCTCAAGGTTTTGAAAACCTTGAGGGTTTATTATTTGAGTTATTATACCAACTTTTCAAAATGGAACATTGTTCCATTATTACAAACGAGAAGTTAATTAGTGAGCCTTAAAATTCCATTTTGAATTGTCACTATTCATATCAAACTTTGCAAGCGTTGGTGTGCTATCTCCCGAAGATACCAGCACTAATTTCTCTTTTGAATTTGGAACGACCTTTGGCATGATCCGATAGGTTCCATCGGTTAATTGATCGATTCGCCATAATTGTTCGGGTGCATCGGTAAATGTTGGAACAGTTATTACTTCAGCTTCGGCTGTTGCTGCCAATGCCCGATCTGTTCCGGCAATTACTATTTTATAATAGGGGCCACCTAAATATCCGATAGAATCAGGTGCAGCGGTAATTGTCCATTTCTGATGTGGGCGAAACATATAATCACCAATTCTTACATCAATATTTCCGGTTGGCCAGGTTTTAAGTACATCTGCCAATTCCTGCGATGGAACCGGTTTAATTGGTTCATTGCTGTTACGGCCGAATCCTCGCATTCCACCTGCCATTCTTGTAAAATCAACGACTAATTCCAGGGCATATCCTCTTCTCTCGGATTCAATTTCATAAGTCCCTTCTTTGAAGTTCTCTCCTGCAACCGGCCATCCGTTTTTCCATAGTAACGGACGGATACCTAATACGCTGCGTCCGCTCTGATTCAAATCGGCTTCCCAATGAAAGGACATTTTTTCGACTCCATTTTCAAGAACCTTACGTCCAAAGTGCCCTGCACCGGCAGTTCTTCCACCAGCAGCAAGAACCATCTTGCCACCACCTTTTATCATGTCCCTTCCCATATTGTCGAGGTAAGGTCCTGTTACTTTTTTGGAGCGGCCAACAACTATATTATAAGTTGAGTTTGCGCCATCGCAGCAGGTTCCGTGTGTTCCGAGCAGGTAATACCATCCATCCTGGTACATCAAATCAGTGGCTTCACAGTCAATGGCTATATCTATTGCCTTGTTGCCTTCAACACGTTTTCCAGTTTTAGGATCGAGTTCTACAATGCGAATGTTCCCAAAATAGGTGCCGAATGAACACCAAAGGCGGCCATCTGTTGGATCCAGAAGAAGCCCGGGATCAATTGCATCATTATCTTCCATATTACTGGATGAAGCAACTACGACAGATTCGGAAAATTTAAAATCGGGAGATTTTGGGTCAAGCGTTTTATTCCACATGGTATTTATCTTACCATCATGTCCGCCTCCCAGACCGCCACCAGTTGAGCCATAAACTATAAGGTAGCGATCACCAATTTTTATCGCATCCGGTGCGGCACCACCACCAGGTCTTACCGCGCCGCTTTTCCATGTCCAACCGTCTTCGGATATTAATCCGCCTCCACCAGTTCCAAAAGTGTAATACTTTCCATCACATTCCATGATTGTTGAAGGATCATGTATAAAAGGTTTCCCGACTTGAGCTATTGCTGAGCCGGCTAATAAGATTGATAATAGGGTTGTTGCGCCCAGTATTTTAATTTTTTTCATAGTAATTACAGTTTCTATTCAATTGATATCCCAAATAGGATGACTAACTATTTTTATTCGCAAGTAATGGTAAGGTCTTTTATTGGCTCTCCTTTTTCATTGAGGAGGCGAACACAGAAATCACTCATTCCGGGGCCATTGATAACTGCTCCACGAATGATATTCTTCCCTTTGTTAAGTGTAAGACGGGGCGATAAGCAATCGTCCATAACCATGCGCCTGTCGCCCGAAAGGATCACTGCTTCCTTTCCATTCAACCACCACATTGATGCTGAATTAGAGCCAACAGCCATTCTTACATTTTTCATTTCCTGTGGTGCGTTGATAACGGTTACTGCCCAAAAGATTACGCCATAATGAGGTTTTCTTAACCCATATGCAAAACGAAATAATTTGGTATTGAACAATTTACTGTCCAATGCATGCCAGGCTAGTTCCTTGTCTGCAACTTTCACCTTTTCACCATTTTTGGGAAGAATTTTGAATTGGTTAGCAAAATAAAGTGTGTCAAATGCTTTCCTTATGTAGCTATCAGTAAATACAGTATTGCCACGGTTGGGTTTGCTAATTGGTTCTAAGAGTAACCAACGCCTGATGAACCCTTCGGAATCTGTTGTCATTTTTTTTGTTGAAGCTGGAGTGAAATAAGCTGCAATACTTCGTGTAGTATCACCTTTTGTTTCATAGTCCATTTGACGACCTTGTGGGGTTCCTTGTGGAGCTCCTTGTGTAACGGGCTGTGCTTGTAATCCTAATCCTAGCAAAATTACAAGACCTACCGCTAGAAACAATGTTTTGTTTTTAATGTTCATAGTAGATTTTTACAGTTTTAAAGGTTGTTGTTTTTGAAAATATGTATACTCTCATGCAAAACTACAAAAAGAATATTCGCCTTGTACTACAAGACTAATAAATATTGCAACTAAATAGTGATTGAGAAAGAAGAGTCCAATTTTGACTGCCAATCAAAACCGGCATTGATTTTTCGGGCATTTGTAGTTACCGATGATTTAAACCCACGAATAATGAATGCCAGATTTTTGGATTGTGGCCCGAATTTGTTTTTTGTTACGGTGATCGGTGGATCGGGGAGGGTAGACGCATCGATGATTGTTGAAACGCGCGGTTCCGTAGAGACGCGATTAATCGCGTCTCTACTGTTGGCATTGCATTCCACCATTGGCATTGCGTCTCTACCGTTGGCATTGCGTCTCTACCGTTGGCATTGCGTCTCTACCGTTGGCATTGCGTCTCTACCGTTGGCATTGCATTCCACCATTGGCATTACGTCATTACAATAGGTTTCCTACGATTCCGTTCTATTATAAAATTTATCGTCGTGCCAATTTGCCGGATTATTTTGAATATATTCCGAAATACGTTGATACGATTCATCGTTTCGGATAATATGTTCGTGGAAACGTGGCTGCCAATCAAAACCGGCATTGATTTTATGTGATTCAAATGAAACACGTCCTTTGTACCATCGGATGATTCGCGATAAATTATCATGTAACATTGGGTTATGGATACCGGTTATACCGCCATTAATATTGTTTTCCGGTTGTGGTTGTGATTCCGGTTCCGGTTTCGTAGAGACGCGATTAATCGCGTCTCTACCGATCGTACCAATCGCGTCTCTACCAATCGTACCCGGGTGTTCATCATCCATTTTATTGATAACGATGATTCCATGTATATGATTTGGCATCACGACAAATACGTCTAATTCGACATATGGAAATTGGTTTGGGATGTTGTTCCAATTTTGGTGAGCAAAACTACCTATTTCGGATAATATCATATCATTGGAAATAATATCACCAAAATAACAATCGTGGATCTGTGTACAAATGGTAACAAAATACATGGCGTTCCACCCATAATCCCAATTTCGCAGACGGGCAGATGGTATCCGATATTTATCATGGAATCTTTCCGACATAGACATGGTATTTATGCAACAAATTTATCGGTATTGATTTAAAAAATGAAATGAATTCCCTGTATTTTGCAATTGTAGAGACGCGATTAATCGCGTCTCTACTGTTGGCATTGCATTCCACCATTGGCATTGCGTCTCTACTGTTGGCATTGCATTCCACCATTGGCATTACATTTCTACCATTAACATCGTGTCTCTACCATTTGCATTGCATTTCACAGCGCCAGTGCGGATTTAGCTTCGCTGATTTTCAATTGCAATCATTCATCAATCGCGCTTAATGCGAGTTATATCCGCTATTGAATTTAATTGTTTTCCCCAATGATTGTAATTTTTGACCTACGTTAATATTCAGAAGAGTAATATCATAGTCGGTTTTATTATTTAATATGGACCCAAAGTAGGGGTCATATTTCCAGCACAACCGATTGTCGATCGTGACTGACTTAAAATACCCCAGTTTACTTCGAATTCCAGTAATCAGTGTTTGAATATTTGCTGCCCCTTTTTCGTCAACAGGCGAAACATTCAAATTGATTAGGAAGAGGATATTTTTGTAGTAGCAAAGTGAATAAACGATTTTATAACTATTTTCGACTTTTTCGAAATAATAAATTTCAATCTCAACCCTTTTATCCGCTTCGTTCAGTCGTAACATTAACTTATCCGCCTGATTAAGTTTTTTATCCATGATATAATTGGTTCCATCAATCCGGAAGTTTTTAAGGTAATCCAACCCGCTGTTCTTATTATTGCAATCGATACTGGTAAGCATATCTTTTTTTGCTTCGACAGGTTTTGTGGCATCATCGGTTTTCGATACCTGGGGCAATGCTTTTACAGTTGATTCATTGTCCATCACACAACGAACAGACAATCCTACTGTACGTTTATTATTACTGGTGATTAAGGTACTATATCTGCAACCCAAATCTCTTGAGTATGCTTCGTCTGGTCCATGTGAAGTCGCACTCCACCAGGTACCATAGTATTCAATCATATTAAATGCACCTTCAAGCAGACGACCTCCTCCCGGTAGCGCACTGAAACCGGTGCTGTTATTCTTTTTTATGTCATTACCAATTCCATCTTTATCGGCGGTCGAAGCCCAGTCGGTTGCTGCAGCCAATGCTTTGCCAACGACTCCCGAACTACCTGTGTTTAAATTTACATATTCACCAAGCGTCGACCATTCTGCATCGGTGGGTACATGCCAACCGATAGGCGCTAATTTACCCGTGCTTACAGCATACCAGTTGTAGAGTTTACCGTATTTCGTGTCGTTCGAATTCGATTTTTTATAAACACAGTATGCCCCGGTCGTTAACGTTTTCCAATCCGAGCCGCTGTTAACATTTGGGATTGCGGTACCATCGTTGTATTTGGTGGTTTTTAGGTTTTCGACCAACCATGTTTGAGTGCCGATCGTGACGGTGTGATAGACATTGCCATCAGCATCAGTTACAGTTGTCGGTTTACTGTCTGCCTGAGCCATACAATTGATTGCAAGCATCAACGTTGCAACTGCTGTTAAAAAAGATTTGATTCTCATAGTTGTTAATTTAGTTGTTTGTATTTGGTTGTAAAGTCTGTTCTGATTATTCGTGAGAACACTCAAATAATCATCTTCATTTGAATGATGTTGTTTTAATGTTCGCTCCAAAAGTAATTAATTTGTTCTTTATAGGTCATCTGTTTAACGTTCTTAAGCCGGAAACATTGTTTTTATCCGCATCAGCCCAGTTTCCGAAAGTACAAATTCCTTGTCTGAAAGATGCGGACTTGACATATCTTTTTATACAAATTATATTAAGTGCACGCTCAGACCTTCAAGGTTTCCAAAACCTTGAAGGTCTCTCTTTCATTACAGCGCTAGTGCGAGAATAACGTGGGAAAGAACAATCCAACGGTTGTTTTCATCCAACTTTGCTTCGAATGGCATCGCAAATCCGGCGATGGAAATCTGTTTTTGAGTATTGTATCTTTTCTATTTCAGATGTTTCCTGAAATCTATCATACCTTTGAACTGACGATCCATGCTGGAAAGTGCTGTTACATGCACCGATTTTACTTTCGAAAGCAAAGAAGCTACTTTAAATGTTCCAACTGAAATGTGGTTGACAGCCTGTGCCAGACTGGCATCATTCAAGTTCCCCCAAGGCAACCAGAAAGAGTCGGAGGCTAATACTCCGGGATATTTAGTAGTTCCTGGAGTCATTCCGGCATAATAGCCGCCTTCCATATTTGCATTTACCGTTTCGAACGAAACAGCATACAAATCATATCCTTCTTTAGTCGTTGTTTGGTCTGCGGTATAACCTATTGGCGTGGCCCAGAAACCACAGGGTTTACCGTAAGTGGTCTGACCAATTAAAAATAAATTTCCCGAATAATAAGGACGTAAATTATTAATAAGTAGCTCGGCTGCTGATGCAGTACCACCACTCACAATAAAATACAGTTGGGTTGGTTCGAAGGAATTTGTTTTTGCAAAATTGGTGGTGAAGTTTTCATTCTGGCTGACATAGTATTGCGTTAATTTCGTATTCATTTTATAAGTATACATCATTTTACCATTTGCCGCCAAAGGAGCAAGCATACTACTTAGTTTCTCGCAGGTTTCTACAGATCCACCACCATTATAGCGCAGGTCAACGATTAAGTCCTTAACATTGTTGGCTTGAAAATTCGCGATGGTATTCGACAGCTCCGTTTGTGAACTTGCGCCTAAGAACTGATTAAAGACTACATATCCCACCTTCTTTGTTCCCACCTCAAGTACAGCATCGTACAACACGCTGTTGATACTATAAGAACCCACCATAAGCGAAGTGGTAAAAGTAGTTCCATCGGGCTTCTTAAATCCAAAAGAAGCTGTGCCGGAGTTGAAAAGAGCATTCACCATATTGGTGTAACCTGCTGAAGTAGAAACCAGATAACCACCACTGGTAACCTCGGGGTGAACCGCATCGCTGCCATTGATACTTACAATTTCATAGGCACGTGCCACACCTGCCATTCCTGCAGGAGAGTTTTTGTAAACATAGGTCACATAAAAAGATACCTGATTAGCAGAATTATAAGCAGCTGTTACCATAAAGCCATAATCACCACTGGCAGTTCCCTGAGATATTTCACCACTTAAATTTCCTATCTTGTCTAAAAAGCTATAGCGATCAATCGCCTGCCCTGTCTCGGAATTTATCTTTAAACCCGAAAGGTACTCAAGCGCTTTTGCAGCTGTGGTATATTTTGTAGCATCAAGTGTGGCAGGTAACACATCATTCCATAAATAAATAGTTTGCATAGCCGTGAATACCTCCGAAGTCCATTTCTGTTCCTGAGTTAAATCGGGCGTCACTACAACATCATGCTTCTTACATGAATAAAAAACAAATAAGAAAAGGAAGGGAAACAATATCCCTGCTCTGAATTTCGAAAGTTTGCTTTGCATAGGTTTAAAATTACAATGGTTCGGTAAATTTAAATATAAATATTTAAAGGTCACTAAAATAAACGAAAAATAAGTAAGAAATAATTTGGTAGATATTTTGATCATCAAAGCTAGGATTAATTTTTTGCAATTTGGACGGTTCAGCCCATTCGGAGAACAGACTTATCGAAATCATTTTGAGAAAAAGTTTGATTTCTTCTCATTCAATAAATTGAATTTATTAAAAAAGGAAAATGTTGTATAATTTCTGAAAAGAATTTCAACATTCACACATTTGAAATGAGTCGATGTGTGAATAATGTAATCTTTATCCTGAATTGTGTAACGGTCTTAAAATTGCGATTCTACATCTTTGCATTGAATTCAGTTCTTAAGGAAAACCTGGGTTTCCTTGTATTTCTTTCTATACACCAATATTCAAATCATGAAGCGAAAATTACTTTTGAAATTTTTTTACGGGATAGTCGCTCTGATACTGATGTGGCTGTTTTTAACGAAAGTGATGATTGAACCATGGATTGGGAGAAAAATTCAAACGACAATAAATAAAAGCAGTAAAGATTTCTTTATTGAAATTGGCAAGACTCATATTTCAATATTTAGATCAGAATTGGAACTTGAAAATATTTCAATAAGATCAAAGACTGAACAGCAAGGTATTCCGGAGTTAAAAGGTGAAATAGGATCCATTCAAGTTAAAGGAATAAACCTTACGAAAGCCATTTTCAAAAAAGACTTCGAAATCAAAGAAATAACCATCTTCAATAGCAGTATAAAAGGCAAGATACCATTTCATAAGAAAGAAAAACGAGCAAAGATTTCTCCTTATAACTTCACAATAGATAGCCTGTTTTTTGATCAAACAAACCTGGAAATAAGAGATTCTTTAACAGCTCAGGCTTATTCAGTAAAAGATGGTGTTTTGAAGGTATTCGGCATAAAGGTCGAAAAACTGGATACTTTAAACTCCGGAGTTGTTAAACGATTTGATTTTAATGCACAGGAATTCCGAACGGTCTCGTCTGACAATATGTACACAAAGACAGCAATTGGTATTAACTATTCAGCAAATTCAAACACTTTGGCGATCGACAGTTTTTCTGTTCATCCGAATTACCCTGATTATGAATTTACAAACCGACATGAGTTTGCAACTGATCGTTTTGAAGTTGGATTAAATCATTTTATTGCACACAATTTTTCTCCGGCAGATTATTTCAAATCAGCCAATCTGATATGCTCCTATATCGAAATCGGTAAAATGAAAATGAATGTTTTTCGTGATCAGCGAAAACCATTTAGGCATGTGAACAAGCCTGCATTTCAGGAT
>Ga0302292_1001217_pt1 | contig 16855 bp, 4 predicted proteins | sample III_Fen_N2_1_FD_194553 | JGI IMG/M metagenome (GOLD analysis project Ga0302292, IMG submission 194553) | Peat permafrost microbial communities from Stordalen Mire near Abisko, Sweden - III_Fen_N2_1 | ecosystem: Environmental > Terrestrial > Soil > Wetlands > Permafrost | place: Sweden: Abisko...
ATTGTTGGCGGTTTGACCGCTGTTTATATCATCCCCGTAGTTATTATCCGTGGCCGCAACATCTCCTACTGAAGCCAAACGGTTGGTGTTGGTAGGGTTTGTAGTGGTTGCAGCGCCGCCAATAGTTGTATAATAATTATACGTAAAGTTGTCCATAGCGAGCGGTGTTCCGTCAAAGCCACTTCCATTGCGTTTTAGGGTTAACAAGTTTCCGTTTTTATCAAAGGTATAATTCTCCTGATACGCACTTTCATTGGCACTTGAACGATACAAAGCTGCTCCTGCAAAGGTATTGGTTGTTTGCAGGTTGACTGCTGCATAAACTTTCATTTCACGAATACGTTGCAATTGATCGTATTGGTAATTATTAGATAAAATCTCCAAACGGTTTTCCTGTAAATCAGCAATAGCTGTTACCATATTGGTAATGTTTCCATTATAGAGGCTTCCCATTGAGGCATTCGAAGCATCCGGGTTCAGGTTCAAATCACGCACTGCTAATGTACTCGCAAAATAATCGTTGAGTACATTCGGAGACACTTCGGCAGCATCTTTAATGGCCAAATAATCACCTGTAAAATAACTTAGGGCAAAGCCACATGCATCCGTTCCTCCGTATTGATTGAGACCTGAATTACCATCTTGACCGATATCACGGCTTCTATCGAGCGTTGAACTATTTACTCCTTTTAACCACCCTTGTAAGTTATAGGCATAATCGGTTCCCTGAACCTTATCGTGACCGATTTCGGTTCTAGCCATCGCACCATGCAGGTAATAGAAATACTTGGCATCCATTTCCCAAGCCACATTGTTTTTGGAAGTAAATGCTCTGATCAATCGATTATTGGCATCGTAGTGATAACGATGACGGTATTCATCAGCCTTGCCCGATTGGTAGGTCACTTCTTCTACATTACCAGAAATAAGATCGTATTTATAGGCTACCTTTTTGTGCTGTTGACCAATACTTTGGAGGTGATAATTGGTGTTTACAACCAACTGTACATTTTTGTGCGGATCGTAAGAGTAAGAACTTACCGTAATCACTTCAGTACCGGCAATCAATGCGCCTCCTGCAGTATAATCAGCCTGACGATGCATCACAGCCCCAATAGCGTTACGGAGGTTTTCCTGCCCGTTTGCTCCAAACATAGCAACCAACGAAGATTCACTTGTTTGAGTTAAATTATCCGCATAGAACGGTTGTGTAGCTGCCGGTTGATAATATCCACCTTCATAAAAAGTGCGGGTATAATCAAGTACTCCGGCGGCTGGATAATTGGCCATTTCAACTTGGTTAGCCAATTGATCACCACTCGGGATCTTAAATTCACCTGCTTCAATCACACGACCGAGTACATCATATTTACTATATGAAGCTTTTCCGTCTGTGTACTGTTGCGCATTTTGAGAGAAACGCACACGGTAAAGTTTGTCAAGGAATAAAACGGACTTTCCACCATCAGGAGTATAGCTGGCAATGAGCGAATTCAACCCATTGTATTGATAACGGGTTTCCATGGTGTGTTGCGGGTCACTACCGCCAAGAGCTGCTGAAGCAGATAAGATATCTACTCCTTGTGGCGGAACCGTTTGCACCAGATTACCCGCCAAATCATAATAATAGAGCGTGTATTGGTATTCTTTGATGTTATAAGTCATTGAAAATGTTTCCGTAACTTCTAAACAATGGGCGGCACTTTCAAAAACAAACTGATTGGTGAGTGTTTGCAAAAACTCATGGTAGAGGGTTAAGGCATCTTGTTCGGCCTGACCGAGTTCCGATTCAATACAATCGGCTTCGTAGTCGGGTAATGGTGGGAAACCTTCACCAAAGGTATTCACAGTAAGTGTAGTACTTGTAACCATTGGCACAAGGCAAGCCGGAATTTCTGAAACCTTAACGTAAACTTGTTCAACTGTACCATCATTCATCATAGCAGCAAACAAAATAACGCTCCCTTGATTTGAACTTAAATAATTTACAAATCCTGATACAATTGTTGGATTTTGCAAACTAACTACATAGCGCTCATCTGAACTGAAATTAAAATAGAAACCAAATTTACACGCCCCAGATTCATAAATTGGTGGTGTGGCTGAAAAAGGTCCAAAACCAAATCGTTGTATGTAAACGCCAGTACTACATTTTTTCACCTGAAAATTGAAGGTGGTTTGTGATAGATTACAATTGTTCACTAGTGTCGGATAAGTGGCTGCCGTTAATTCAATTGTGTAAATTCCGCCACTGTAAGTGCTGCCTGGGCATGATTGTGACGCAAGCGTTGGAATCATTGCATTCGCTCCCATAATTCCATCATTGATCATGTCCATATAGGCATAGAAACAAGGATCAAAGGTCAGTGAACCTCCAGATGTCAATACACTTGGTGGATCCACTTCAAACGGGATGTTATTAGAATAAGAACAAGGAGACGCTGCTAATGTTAATACAATCCAATCATAACTTGCTTTGCCCGGATTTCCAACTCCGGGATCGTAGAACCAACCCCACGTATTGGTAGCACATGTTTGCATAGTATAAGCATACATGTATTCGGCCATGTTATCTATGGATGCGCCACCTGCTGAATAAGCTGTTGCAACACTCGTTTGCGTATAGTTATTGGTGAATGTCTCATCCACATTGATCGTAATCATGCCCAACGCTTCCTGGCATTCAATAGGCAATTGCTCCATCCAGTATTGTACATTGTCCCATGCGCGTTCGGCACAATCTTGGTTACTGAGAATTCCGGCGAATCCTTCTAATACGCCTCCAATTATTTCATCTTCATCCAATGCACCCTGGAAAACAGCATCCCAGCCTGATCGGTAAAAACAAGGTGGAGTTAGATTATTTTTGTATTCCTCAATCATTTGTTCTTTGAGGTTGTCGTAAATCCCTTTAAATAGAGAAACGCGCATGTCATTGAGCTGCTGAGCGGTTAAAATGACACTTGGACTTTGCGCCGCCATATCGTCTTCAATACAATCGGTGAGAAATACTACATAATCTACCAATGAACCGTCACCGAAGTTTGAACCGCCACAACTTAATGAATTTGCCGGATTGGTGCTTGCCTGAAGTAGTGTCAGGTAATTATCAACTCTGTATTGCAGGTTGTTAGTACTACCAAAATAAGTATTGAATGTTGTGAGGAAAGGATCAGTACCAATTCCCGGAATATTCACATCATGCGGGTTATTGTAAATGGTACTGGAAGCATTCCACCCCGTTTCAATCATCACCGCATTGAGTTTCATGGAATAAATGAGCGAAGCATTCCATTCATCACAGTATTGCAGGTGGCAATACTCCGGGTGATATGGAAGCAATGCTGTAGCAACTGATTCTGACATAGAGGTGAGCGAGGTCAATTGAGAAAATGAAGTGAAATATTGTCCACCGATAGTCGCAGCTCCTGAACCATTTCCAGCAAAATATGCATCATTTACATTTTCCCAAAATTCATTGATCAATGTTCCTGCAAACCAAAAACCACCCGGTTTTATTTGCGAGATCATTCTCTTTTGTTGCTGGGCGCAATAATCATCGGCATCAAGATTTGGATTTTCGGTGTCCACCCCGGCAACAGATGCATAAAATTCACCATCATCACACACACCGGCAATGCAATCAGCAAGTGCAGCTTCTTGTGCAGTTGCCGTCATTCCGTTCCAAATAGCTGTTGCCTGAGCAGTAGTTGCCCCTGGATGCGTTTGAACGTATTCGAGTATCCACATAGCTGTACAATAGTCTGTACAATTATCAAAACAACCAGAGATATCAACTCCTTGCAAATAACCTTGCACAAAGGTCTCTGAATTGGTCAGTTGGTTCGATTCTAGCAACGCATTTAACGAAGTCAGCATTGCCTCTAGGTCAACTGAAAGGGTTTTAATGATGCGGTATTCTCCCGGCTCAACAAGCGTCACACTTGTATAAGCAGGACTTGTAGAATAGGTTCCCGCAGCACAGGTAACCGGATCTATAGACGTTACAATAGGAGCAACAGCATTTGTGCCATCACTCTTAAGGATTTTGATTTCCAAATCATATTGACAGCTCGCACACAGTTCACCAACAGTAAACAAATGACCTTGTACATTTACAGTTTGAGCTGCCAGAGTGGTAACCATTCCAGTTAAGGAATAATTGAATGTGATCGGATTATTGGCAAGTGCATTCAGGAAGGTGTTTTCAGAAACAATCTGATTTCCATCTACCACCAAATTATTGGTTGCTAAAGGTGTGGTTACGGTTATCACTTGCCCTTGCTCTATTTTACGAAGTGATGTAGGGGCTTCTCCAGTAAGTCCGGTAGCAATGACATGCCCGCGTTTGTCATAATAAGTAACTGAATATTGCCCATTGGCATCGCGCACCATTTCTTTGCGGTAACCCGTTGCATCATTACTGACGTTATTACCAAAAAGTCGTTTTAATTCAACCAAAGTAGGTGAACCGTAAAATGTTCTGACCGCATGATCACCACTAGCCTGGAACTCTTGTCCAATACCACCGACACGTTCTATACGACCCGATCCGTCATTGCGGTAAATGGTTTGGCTAAACACATAACCTCCAGCATCAGGAATTGCTCCTCTAAACAAATCTGCAGAAAATTGATTGTATTTGCTAAAATACTGTGCCGCTCCGGATGTACCACTAGAAGGCGGAAATAATGGTGGCACTGGAGTTGTTGACGAGTTAAAATCAAAATCTTCCTCGTCAAACTCATCATTTACATCAGCCATATTGAAACCGGTTCGGTAACCTAATTGCCTTCCTGCAACCGGGGCTGGTACTACGCTTATTGTTTGACGACCTTCTCTATCAAATTTCGTTTCACCCACCAATGAAACATTATCACTGGTGTTATAAGAAATACTTTGACGTCCACGGTTGCTACCATCATAAAAAGAAATGGAACTTACACTTTTACCTGCCTCTGCAAATGCGACACTATAGAGCCAGTTTTTTGCAGGTTCAAATTCTTGCGCAGTTCCAATCTCGTAACGCACAAAATCATTAGCATCAATAGAACCACCATAATTGGCCGGGTTGTAAAAATAATTCCAACTCCCCAGCTTAACTTGATCCAGACTAGAACCCGCTTCTGTAAAATTACTTACGGATCGAACCCTAAAATAAAGAGTTCCTTCAGGATAGGCTTTATCCAAGGTATAATTGGTGCCCCACACCCGAACTCGTGTCGCTGCTTTTTTATCAAAAGCCATGTCCAGATCATTCGCAAGATTCGTAGGATCAGCAAATAGAGTTGCTAAGTCAGCATATTCTTTACTGTATTTATTAATAAATACCCATTCCAGATCATACCATTCAGCTCCTTCCACAAAACTCCAATTGGTGCGAAAAGTAGTAGAATTAAAGTTCAAACGACTTTGGTCTGCAACAACCTCAGGATTCATTGTATATAAGGTCTCACTTCTAAGCTCAAGTCGAATATCAATGTCATTGGGAATGAAAGGACTAGAAGAAGCATTTGCAACATTGTTCCACGTTGAGCCATTATTAATCGAATACTGCCCTTCAACATTGTCAATCTTGACCTCAAAACCGGTATTGAGAATTGCAACAGCAGCAAAATCGGAATAGACATAATTGCCTCCCTCATAGCTGATTTGCAACTGGTATTGCGTATTATCGTTGTTCACGTGGTATTTGATCCACATACGCCAATAATTGGAAAATGGTGTTTGCAAATCGGATTGTTGTTTTCGGGTGTAATCCAAAAATAAATATCCTGTTAGTTTGCTCACATCGCGGGTATCCTGCCCGGCACGTGTAGGTTCCTGTACACCATAAGGTGAGGTGGTTTGAACGTCAAGGATGTTGATGCGTTTCTCCCAATTACCGTTTCCTGCCAATAGGGCAAGTGGCATTAAAACAACAAAGACTATGATGGTTAGTGATCTCATAATTCTGATTGTATGGTGTATGATTTATACTTACTATTCAAGACAACTTTACTGTTTGAAATCGTAAAAAAATTGCTTTGTTTAAGCGAACCTAAAACATCTGTATTAAGTTCAAACTTGGTATAGCTCACTTCAATGTATTGACCTTTATACTCGCTGTTTTCGCTGTATTCATAACTGAGACTAACAAGCGTTCGATCATTTGTATTTAAGACTATTTTAAGTTCTTTAAGCCCTGTTATTTTACTTACGGAATAAGTGACTATACCATTCACAGATGAAAGCTGTTTTACAACTGGCTTTTGGCTACTTTCATCTGTTTCGAATAATTTCTCCAAACTTTTTAAATCAAAGGCAGCATTATTAGGAATTTTCTTTTTGTTTTTCTCTTTACTAATTACCGTAACTTCTTTGTCTTCATGATCAATGCTCATCAAATAAGATGCGTTATCGTAATATTCCATTGCATCTATGATTGTATGCGAAATTTCGCCTGATCGTTTAAGTGATGCTTCTGTTGCATACATGACTTCTCCTCCTTTTCGAGCATAAACCTTGATCTTTGAAGAGATCACAACTGATTTGGCAGAATCGATTGATTGACCGATTGCTTTCAAATCATCTGATAAGTTTTGAGCAGAAACTGTTGAGACCATTAGTAAGCCAACCAACAAAACTCCTATTTTATTGCGGTTTCGAAACATGGCCTCTTGATTCTGAAATGGTGAATATTCCTTTTTCCGTTTCCTGTTTTTTCAAGTGTAAATTTCCTTCTTCATCGTAATAAAAGAAGGTTGCATAATTATCGACATTCAAAGATGCCGACAACCAGTATTTGATCGGATCATATACATACGTAGCCAATCCACCAGTTTTTGGAGAAATGCGAACATCATCTACATACAATGTACTTGTACCTGAATTAATTCGAATTGCAGGAACGGCATTTCCTTCAGATGAAGTCCATTTGAATTCCACATCTACCTTTTGCCAACCCTCTACAATTTTCCCATAAGTAACAATTGGGGAGTTCGCTAAATTACTGAATGAACCGGATGACATCTTACCAACTTCCACTACATTTCCGGAAGATGGGCGATACGTTGCCTGGTTTTCATTAGCTCGTGAAATCCACATTGATAACACATAGCTTTTATTATCTCCGTTAGGTGAAAATTTCAAACGCGGTTGGTCAAATGTTACACTCTGATTGGATTTTAAAAGCATACTTCTTTTACCAGTATGTGCCTTCGAATTCGGATCAGTTGGATTTGGATAACTAATTGAAGTAGTATTATTTAATGCGATGTGTGCACGTTTAACAAAGAAGGTTATTACCCCATGGAAATTATCCCCATCAGCCACTAATTTTTCGGAAAGTTGTCTTCGCAAGAACGGCTCTATCACCAGATTGGCATTTTCTCCTTTGCTCTTGATTCGACCATTAAAATAGAATCCTCTATTTCCTGATAAACCAGATGTTTTTCGCGAAGTAATACTCAATCCGACTACTTGTCCGTTTAAATCATTGACAAAATACTCTGAAGCAATTCCAGGATTATCAGCTGGAGTAAATACTAGATCATTACCGTTTACAGTTGCTTTTTTGAAGTTAAACTGAACTGTAATCAAGTTATTGTTATTCGATGCAGCGTGATTGTTATCAAAATTCAAGTTGGTTTGTGCCAACAGTTTCACAAAATCAACCCCATTGCCCAAAATAGTCTCGAAATCGGCAACACCTGCTTCATTGTAAGTAGCATTACCTGCAACACCAATAGATAAACTATTATCATAACCGTAAAGGGCAGAAGAATAAACTCCTAATCGATTTCGGTTCTCCAATTCATAGGCATCAGGGGAATAACGTGTGATTTCATTCACCCATTCCCAATTCGGAACATAGTCTTCCATATTCCCCAAATCCCAGGTAAACATCTTTATCTGATCAAGGAAAACACCATCGTTTTTCAAGCTTGGATCAGTCGTAGAATTGTCATTCATACTGGCAGTGGTTTTACGTGGACCAACATAGGTATAAGACTTATAAGGTCTCCAAATACCGCTGTTTCCTGTTAGAAATGGATTTTCAGTCACCAAATCATTGCTCAGGTCAGACTGTACAGAAGTGGACCAATCATCTCTAAAGATAGAAGCGGTTGCTGAGAGTACCGTATTTACTTTGATTTTTGGTGTTTTAATGGTGTTGTCAGCCGCATCTACATTTTGCAGATCAATTTGACCATTTGGCAACTTAATATGATCCTCCAACTTACCTTTCGTAAGGTAATTGGCAATTGAAGTACCGAAGTTATTTCTGCGACCTGAACGGATCACTTTCAGTTTGAATTCAGACTGTTCACTACCAACGCTTGTAATATTTCCAAATGGTGCATGCAGAATTCCTTTTGTGACTCCTCCAACATACTTCCATCCAAGGAAATATACCTTCTTGTATTGGTCAACACTATTTGGAGAACTAAGCACAAGTAATTCATCTCCTCTCACCAAGTGATTCAACTGATTTGTCCCATTAAACTCTAGGTAAGGAGAACCATTTTCTGATCCTGGAGCTACATACGAATACGTAATCGGTGTGGTAAAAGTATAATTGATATTACGGTATGCGTGTCCCATTCGGTCATAAGCATAATAGGCTGGTATATTGTAATTGTAAAAATCATCACCGAATTCATTTTTGATCTTCGTCAACAATGGAATACCCGATTTCTCATCATAGGCAACAATCTCCGATTCATTAACCGTTTGCAAATCACGTGTTTTGGTGCGTTTCAAGATTCCGGTACGGTGTATAACCTTGTTTGTCACATAGGTACGAAACATATTCTTGCTGTTATTGATTGTTGGCCAAAATGTGACAGTACCAATAAAAGCGAAAGGCATGTCTAAATTGAAGTCTATAGCAAAATCATTGTTTTTAGAGACAAATTCACGTTGATCAGTATACAATTCCGTTTCTACTCCCATCAATCGGGTTTGTACTGCATTACCTGTTTTTAAAATAGCATGCGTTTCATTATCAGGAATCACAGCTACATTGTTATCCAGTTGAAAGACTTGTTCTTGCTGATACACAATATTTTTTGCCTGGTATTCGTATTCAGAATAAGTAATCGGATTCACGCCGGCCACATAATTATTTAGCTCATACGAACTAGTGCTTTTGGGTTTTCCATGCATGTCATTCAACTCGATTAGATAGGATTGAGAACCATAGAAATAATTGCGTTTTAATGAACCTACAAACGGAACAATAATTGGGAGTAAAAACACTTCTTTGGTGTTGTTTTCTTCTTTTAAGTCACTCCATTTTACAATGGTTGGAAATTCTTTGGCTGTATAAAACTCATGAACTTCTACTCCACCTGTTCTACCTACTGGGTTAGTTGACGGATTACTATCAGTATTGTTTCGTTGTTGATCGCGGGTGTTTAAACTTTTCACGGTTACTTTACGATATCCGACACTTGGTCCGGGAAATAACGCTTCATTCATCGGTGCTTCGGCAAATAAATTATTACGTGAAAAAATGGTTTGCTTGTCGTAATAATTAATCGGGTATTTCAACGCATTTTCATCTCCACCTGCCATTGGCTCGTATTGGGTAACTCCACTCGAAATGGTCTTGGTAACACTATTTTTAGTTTCAGTGATGGTGTAATCAAATTGTTGTCCATAGGTACGCGTTTGACCTGAAACACCAGTATCATCGGCCCAATTATCGGTAATGGAAATTTCTTTTACACGATGGCCACCACCGTATTTAATCTTGTCAGGACTCGCTAAGCGAATACATGAGGCATTCAAATCAATGAAACGAGCCATGTCTTTTGACTTGCAATAAGGACGTATGGCTCCAAATGAAGAAGCAAGATTCGGAACCACATTAAGAAGATCTCCAACCTGTCCCAATACCTGATTAGCATCCATGTCTCCTAATGAATTAAAACTATTCGGGTTATTCAACAAACGTGGAGCATCTGTTTGCAGGAAAGTCCAACTAACCAATGAAATCGGATGATACGGAAAATAGACTGTGCTGCCATTTTCTTTGTGTTTCTTTTTAGTTGCCTGAATAGTTACAAAACCATGAGTGTAACAACTCACACCATCTATGGTTGCTGTCTGCGAAGCTACGCCATAATTGGTAGACGAATAAGGTTCAAGTGGTAAATAACCAGAAATGTACTCGTATACATCTGGCGTTCGTGTTAAACGTACACGCGATTTGAAATAGAGATTACGATTACCTGTTTCATCCTGAATAATCGGATCAACGTAATCATTATAAATGGTTTGCGAATGACTCTGACCAGCAGGAAGGGGTTTTTCTAATTTAAAATAGATTCTTCTTCTCTCTTCATCAATGGTACTTTGAGGATCATGGTAAAACTCTTCACCTGTATTGTATAATTCATTAGGTTCTGTCCAATCACCCAATTTTGTGATTTTAAACATCTGATTGGCTGTTTTGTGTTGCACATAGCCATAATCATCCGATTCATAATTGATGTTGATAGTGCCACCCGAAGGAAGTTTTATTTTGGATAAACACCATGCTGATGCATAATTGTCTTGCAAGAGTTTTGTTTGATCTTTGGCAGCACTATTCTGTAATGTATTTCCTCCATAGAAATCTGATGAAGGCAAGATAAAATCCTGATTGAACTGATTGGTGTAAGGAAAACGCATTTGATGTTGTGCGGAATTGGCTGTTGGTCGATAATTTCCCCAAGCATCATAGGCACCGTAGGTATAATCCGGATTGATACCCGGATTGTTTCCAGTACCCGCATATTCAAACTCATATTTGTTTAATGAACCTCTCGTAGACCCCTGACTTTCAAACCAAATTTTGGTAAGGGTCATTTTACCACTTGTAGCCGAACCGGATTGTTCACTAGAGTTTTGTAGGTTTTTACAAAGCGAATACTCATGTTCAAAATGAACCACCTGAAGAGGTGTTGCACTTGGTCCAAAAGATTTTTTGTCGTAAACCCGAATTTCCTTTAGGCGTTTGGCATGTTCACCTCCTCCATCTGCGTCACCAGAATGTTCACCATTTGCTTCTTTGCCATCTTTTCTGGCAACGTCATCTAAAATAAATAAAGCAATGTGTGTTTTTGTTTCAATACGTCCCAAATGCCAGATTTCTTTCTCACCGTACTGATAACTCAATTGGTCATCATCAGGCATATATGCTGCTCCGGCATTGACCTGCCCCATATTGTTGTAATAAGGAGCTCGCCAATTAAATTTCTGTGAGGCTTGTATGTAATCAAATTTCACCCAATACCCCATGTCATCATCAGAAGGACCATCATTAGCTAAATCGATGTAATCTGCTCCCAATACCGAAGTCAACAAATACGAATGTGCATACGGTGTTTTGGTTGTTTTATGAATGCTTTCATAACTTCCTTGCACCTTATAATCGACTTCGGCACCATCTGTTTGAAAAGGATAGGTTCGATTACCGGGCGCTAATGGATCAGAAGAAAAAGTGTTTTCTACTTCTTTTAAGTTATAAGCAGGCAAACCATAAACGTAATAACTCCCCTCTTGGTTCAGTACTTTAAATCCTGCATTGTGATTGCTGATATCAATATTCGACGCATTGCCATCAATAGTCATTGTTCTTTCACTGCGATTTAGTGAGTTGCTTACAGGTGCAGCTTGATACAAGCTAGAATTTAGCGAATAATACGAAACCTTAAACTCACCTAGCTTGGCTACCTCTGCATTTTTTAGCGCGTGAACCAAGGTGTTTCGAACTACACGATCACCAATTGCATCATTCTTACGGGAGCTGTTGTACCATTCGTTAGCGGGCTCTCCGTTTTCAATCTTTCGTTTACCATTGTGCAAACCGTCATTCGCTTTTGGTGTAAAATAAGCTGTTGCAAGGTCCAAACCATTGATATGATCGTACTCTGAAGGATCTAAAATGGTTTGTTCACCATGTGCCTGATAATACATAACTTCATTGATTCCCATGGGATTTGGATCATCAAAATCAATATCCAAATCATTGTCTGTATTCCAAAATCCGCTTTGATTGCTTCCCCAATTTAAACCGGGATCAATACCAAACTTGGATGCCGCCACACCTACACCAAATTCAAGACCTAAGTTAATTCCTTGGCTATTATTAATCATGGACTCATTACCTACTCTTCCTATGTCATTTCTTCTTGATCTGAAATAACCAGATAAACCTTGTCCTGTTGAATTATAGGTATCAAACAAGTAATTGGAATTCGCCAAGAATATAGATGCTCGGGTAATCTGGCCATCATTCATACGCGCATAATCACGCAAATATGCATCCCCTACGCCACCATTTCGTTCATATCCAACAACAGGTGTTCTTCTTCCACTTTGATCGATTGGATCTAACGATTCCCAGTTATAACTAACACTAAAGGAATTTTTTGCAAAAAAACCGGTATTCAGTTCTGGGCCACCTGAAAAACCAATTGTGATATTATTATTATTTGATCTGGAACCGACCATGGGACTAAATGAATTCAATGAAAAAGAATGCCCGGTACCAAATGAGCTAGATGAGCTAGTCACACCTGCAACCAATTTGTATTTTTTCGGATTTAAAAAAGCTCTTTCGACTTTCTTTAAAGAATAACCAACTGAAAGATTACCATCAAAATTTAAGGAAATAGAATGAGAGCTTGTTGTTTCTTTACAAATGTCTTCACCCTCAGCTGTTTTACTGTTTTTTATAGTAGCCGTTACCCCCAATCCATTTTCACCATCCAATGAAAGACCTAAGTCAAACGGAGAATTATCAAAGGATAAACTTGCACCAACACTCAGACCTAAACCTCTATAGTTATTATGATAAACCGAAAGAGAAAGGCTCGCAACTGATTCCCAGTGCGCTCCGAAAAGTTCAGGAGATACGGAGAAGCTTCCCCCCAACGTTCTATTGGGTTTATGATCTTGTTTGATCAATAAGTGGTCACTGGTTGCACTTGCCTGCTCACCATCAAAGGATGATGTTTTAAAATCATCAGGCAATCCTCGTACATCGCGCACCAAACTTCCTACATTGATATTCCAGCCCAATCCAACCCACGAGGCTTCATCATCCATGGTAGAACCAGCGTGATAAGCCAAGTTTACAGGGTAACCACCATTGGGACCGGGAAGGTTAAACAGAGGGATATTGTAGTTGAAGTCACCACTGAACAAATCAACCATTTGGGTTGTTCCTATCGGTTCAAACGACTGTACTTCGGGTTGCGAAGGACCTTCGGTAAGTGCCAACGAAACGGTTGGTTGTACAATCTCAAACAATAGGGATAACAACACCAACATGCAGGTACCTTTAAAGGCTCTGCTTTTTCTGATTTTCTGAATGATTCCTGTCTTAGTCTTGAACATGGCAACTAGTAAATAATGCTTTATTAAATGGTATTCTAAACATCCCTTGGTTAAACAACTGATCGCGATAAACGAACATTACGTCGTCTTTGGGAGAAAAATGGTTGAATCGAAAAAAAAGATCTATAGAAGGTTTTAAACCGTAATTGCGCTCGTAATGATGAAAAATGGCTGGCTGTAGTTGATCTCCGTCTTCAAAATAAACATCGTTTAACACTTCAAATGAAAGGTAGCCTTCGCGTTCCAATGCTTCATTTTTTGGTACACCTCCAAAATCGAGGACAGAGCCACCATCTTTTCTGCTCAAACGCACCTGAACGGTTAATTGTGGTTCCTTGTCTTCTTTAATGGAAGGGATCAACTTTGCTTCCATGATAAAATCTCCGTTTTCATCTGATGCAATGAATCCGTTATCCGGATCGTTGACATACGCCTTCAACTCCTCTTCATTGGCAAAAGAAGTTTTGTTCTCCGAGCAGGAAAACAAGAGCGATAATGCAATAAATCCGATAAGGATGGTTTTCATGATTCGGTTAGTTTTTATCGAGGTATTCTTGAAATTCTTTGGTGACATCTTCTGTTTCAGCACCGTACATCAAGGCACCATCACCGACTGCAGCAAAAAAGTAATCATATCCTTTTGCAGCGGCAAAAGCCTGTGATTTGTCGTTAATTTCTTTACGAATTTGAGTGAAATAAGCTTCTTTCAAGCGCATGTTCTCTTGTTCGTACTGCTGTTGCAGACCTAAGAACCTGTTTTTTTGATTTTCAAATTCGCTCAATTTTGTCGAACTTGAGTTTGGTCCACTTACTTCCTGTGACAAAAAAGACAATTGCAATTGAAGACTATCCAATTCGCTTTTACGTTTGGTAGTAAGGCGTTCTAAATCTTTCTCTAAGCTTAATTTTAACTTACAATTGTTGTATACAGTATTGTAATCAATAAAACCTGTTTTCTTATCATTGGAATACAACATCACAATCACTAACGTATTTGCAATTAGTAAGATTCCTGCACTTGCTATTATTATCTTTTTAAGCATTTGTTTTTTATTTGTTTTATTGTCCTAAACCTTGTCCTCCTTGCTCACCTTGTACAGTACAACTAGAATAATCATTAAAGAAGCGTAAGTACATTTTTTCATTTTTACTGTTGATTACTTCTAAATAAAAGAATCCTGAGCCGATACAATAACTATCTCGAACAACCAAGGTTATGTAATTCATTCCATTTGTAGTAGATTGAACAGGGAAATTTGCTTGAGTTTTTATGAGAATATCATTTGAATTGTAAAGATTGAACGTCAAATTAGCTGTATTGTATTCCTGATTAAACACAAAATTGATATCACCGTTTTTCATGATGTGGTAATAACCATCCATGTCATATTTTAACTGAGCATACATGTCAGTTGTATACGGCTTGCATTGGAAACTGGAATAGACTTCACGAATACCAGTGCTAGCATATTGCGAGAAAAAAGCCGGCTTCCAACGTTCATTTGTATAATTGGTCACTTCTCTAAGCATGGTGTAATTTTGACGATACCTTACATAGCCATTTGTTGCTGCTCTTCTAATTAATAATGGAGTATTAGGCGCATAAGTTGGTAAAATGGATAAACTAGCAACCCCGGCATTAGCACTAGTAGCTGTTACAGCTATTCCGCCAACAAACAAAACGCAAGGCATTGAAAAATCGAATGTGTTTAATGCCCCCATTATTGGAGCTTCATTCAAGAAATAGTGAGCCCTTTTAAACGGTGAAAAGGAATACGGAAATTGTGGAGCAGTAAAGACAGTCCATCCCGATACTTGAGGGTCTAAAACATTTGTTGAAACAGCTTTAGCAGTATTTGTATTACTTACGGAAGAAGAACCAACAGCGTAATGAGTTGCTGTATTACTCTGTGGCCAGGTTTGAATATTAGCATACGGATCCCAACTCATTCGTGAACCAATATAAATGACTTGTTTAATATTTGTATAACTAGCTGTTGGGGCAGTTCCAGCAGGACTTCCTGTTGGAACGAGATATAAATTTCCTTCAAGAGAATAGACACCAGCGGCCAAATCCTGATAAGTTGTCCCACTCACAACTGTGGCAATCGTTGTAGGAGGGGTTGCATTTGCATCATCTGTAATATTTTTCAGTGCAAAAGACGTATTGGAATGGATGGACATATTGTGTAATCCTGTAAACGTCACTTTTAAATCCCCACTATTTTTCCCACATGCATTATCATTTACCAATGTAGCAATCTTGTAAGGCCTAAACTTAAGGTTTATAGGATTTATCGTAATAGGAACACCCCAACTCTTGATATATACCCCGGATTTATAGGAAAAAGTACTTGGAAGAACTTCTGTTTTTAACTCCGTTCCATTTTGACGAAAAGAAACGATTCCATCAGCAAATACCATCTCAATAGGTACGTCTGCTAAAACGGTTACCGGACTACCCGTTACACCATTGACCACCGGAAACAATTGGCTGCCACTAACCGAAAAACCGTAAACAATGTTGGAATATGTTTTTCCACCACCACTTATGTTTGAGTTTTCATTTAATACTCCAAACGACTGATCAGCAGTTGTATTTTTAATGTAATAAACTAAAGAACCACGATCTTCTTCCGTTACATAAGTATTTAACGTTATATATGAATTAGGAGAAGTACTCAAAAATTCATTGTACGAATTTTCAAATTTGTTTTGCTGACCATAAACATAATCAGGCATCAATTCTTGCTTATTGGTAAAAACCCGAACTCCCTTACTATCAAACACATTAGCATAATAAGAACCACTCGGTAAAAGTTGCGAAGTAAGGGTTGTTGAACTGGTTGAACCTCTAAAAAAAGTTGTGCTATCCACACCACTTGTATAAATAGAATCTTTCAGGTACTTATAGATGGATTTCATATCATCCATAGGTGAAGCTGTTACAAAATAGTTGTAAGGTGAGGTAAACCCTGATAAAGGGGTAATACGCGTTGTAATTGTACCTGTATTTGAATTATCAGCATTGGATGCATGAAAGGTGGTTGATATAGGATAATTACTGCTTGGATAACTATACGAAGTTGAAATCTCGTCCGCTTGATCATTTAATTGTTTACCAAGCATTGTGATTTTCAAAGCTCCTGTAATTTTTGAAGGAAACTTGAAAGCTCTGGTAAGTGAGCTATTTATTTGTATAATCGCGGTATCGGTGGTATTGCGCTGAAAACGCACTTTGTCTGTTGCCGCAATTCCGGGAATAATAGAATCTCTATAAACTCCATTCGTTTGCTTATAACGAATCTTAATTCTAGAAGTTCCTGTATTATCACGGTAAAACTCTATGTGCGTAAGATTGTCTGTTGGTGTAAACGATCGTGGATTAGCTAATGGTTCCAATACCAGAAAAATGCGGCTATCATTAACATTACTATTTAACTTCCGCATCTCAACCCAACCCAACGCACCTGAAGCTAAG
>Ga0302292_1001218_pt1 | contig 16844 bp, 9 predicted proteins | sample III_Fen_N2_1_FD_194553 | JGI IMG/M metagenome (GOLD analysis project Ga0302292, IMG submission 194553) | Peat permafrost microbial communities from Stordalen Mire near Abisko, Sweden - III_Fen_N2_1 | ecosystem: Environmental > Terrestrial > Soil > Wetlands > Permafrost | place: Sweden: Abisko...
ATTGTTCCTTTTGACGCCATGCTACACTTTCAGGTAAATAGCTTTCGAAAGCTTTTCGTAAAATCCATTTTTCCATTTTACCGTTGCTTCCTGCCATTTTATCTTTTGGATTGAGGCGCATGGCTACGTCCATAAATTCTTTGTCAAGAAAAGGTACACGACCTTCAACACCCCATGATGCCAATGATTTGTTGGCGCGTAAACAATCGTATAAGTGAAGTTTATTAAGTTTACGAACAGTTTCTTTGTGTAATTCCTCAGGATTTGGAGCTTTATGAAAATAAAGATACCCACCGAATATTTCGTCAGCACCTTCTCCAGATAATACCATTTTTACTCCCATCGATTTTATCACACGTGATAAAAGGTACATAGGGGTACTTGCACGTATTGTTGTTACATCATATGTTTCCACATGATAAATTACGTCACGGACAGCATCCAATCCTTCCTGAACGGTGAAATGGATTTCGTGGTGTATGGTTCCGATATGATCGGCAACTTTGCGGGCAGCAATTAAGTCAGGTGAACCTTCCAACCCTACTGCAAAAGAGTGAAGTTGTGGCCACCAGGCTTCTTCCGTGTTTCCTGATTCAATTCGTTTTGCAGCATATTTCTTAGCAACTGCAGAAATAATGGATGAATCCAATCCTCCTGAAAGCAAAACTCCGTAAGGGACATCTGCCATTAACTGGCGTTCAACTGCAGCTTCCAGTGCATCACGCAGTACATCGATATCAGAAACATTATCTTTCACTGCATCAAAACTTTGCCAGTCACGGTTATACCATTGAGTAGGTTTCTTATCAGGGCTATAATAATACTGCCCAGGAAGAAATTCTTCAATCTTTGTACAATACCCTTCCAATGCTTTCAATTCAGATGCTACATAATAGGTTCCTTCAGTATCCCATCCCTGATAGAGAGGAATAATTCCTATATGATCGCGGCCAATCATATAAATATCTTTTTCGATATCGTAGAGTGCAAACGCAAAAATACCGTTCAGGTCTTCCATGAAATTTGGACCTTTCTCCCTGTAGAGAGCCAGAATAACTTCACAATCAGATTTTGTGAGGAATTCGTATTTCCCTTCGAATTGTTTACGTATTTCCTGATGATTATAAATTTCACCATTTACAGCTAAAACCAATTTGCCATCCTTGCTGTAAAGTGGCTGCTTCCCTGACTCAGGATCGACAATTGACAAACGTTCGTGTGCCATGATGGCTTTTTCATCGGAGTAAACTCCTGACCAATCCGGCCCACGATGCCGTATCCGTTTAGACATTTTTAAAACTTGCGGCCGCAAAGCCTGGACCGGTTGTTTTATATCAAATGCACATACTATTCCACACATAATATTTAGCCTCTCTGTTATTCTTCTTTTTTTAGTTAGAAGAGATTGTTTTATAGTTTTATTTAATGTATTCCTGTTATTGTTGTAAAAAGGTGAAGATTACAACGAGTTATGAATATCTTCTGCAACCTTTCTGCCTGATGCAATAGCACGGACAACCAGACTTGCACCCATAGCAGCATCCCCTGTTGCAAATACTTTACCAATATTACTTTTACTAACTTTATCAATAGCAACGTTTCCGCGCCCATCAAATTGAACTCCCAGTTCAGTTAATAAGCCTTCATGAATAGGATGGATAAATCCAAGTGCCAGGAATACCAGGTCAGCTTTAATTAAATCAGTTTTACCGGTTGGTTTCATGCTCATACGACCATTTTCATCTTTTGACCATTCAACTTCTTCAACCAATACTTCAGTCAACTTACCCTTTTCTCCGATAAATTTGTTGGTGTTCAGGCTCCATTTGCGTACACATCCTTCCATATGCGAACTTGAAGTTTTCAGAATATTTGGATAATAAGGCCATGGAGTATCCGGATTTTTATCTACCGGAGGTTGTGGCATTATTTCAATCTGAGTCACTTTAGTTGCACCCTGACGAATTGAAGTTCCAACACAATCCGAACCTGTGTCACCTCCACCAATTACAAGTACATGTTTGTCCTTCGCTGAGATTATATTTTTTTCATCAACTTCTTCGCCAATAATTAATTGGTTTTGTTGACTTAAAAAATCCATTGCAAAATAGACTCCTTTCAAATCACGACCTTCCGGAGTAATATCACGGGGATGACCTGCACCGACTGCAATACAAACAGCATCGAAGTTTTGCATAATTTCTTTACCCATAATATCTTTTCCAATTTCAGTATTGGTTTTGAACACTATTCCCTCTTCAATCAGCAAAGCCAACCGACGATCAATGATGTTCTTATTCAATTTGAAATTAGGAATGCCATACCGTAACAATCCTCCTAATCCATTATCTTTTTCAAAAACCGTAACATGATGTCCTTTTCGATTCAACTGCTGGGCAGCAGCCAATCCGGAAGGTCCTGATCCAATTACCGCAATTTTTTTTCCAGTACGTGTTTTCGGAGGACGTGCCTTAATCATTCCTTCAATAAATGCTACTTCTGTGACTGCAGCCTCGTTTTCACGAATGGTCACTGGTGCATCGTGTAATGCTAATACGCAAGACTTTTCGCAGGGTGCTGGACAAATACGACCTGTAAAATCAGGAAAATTATTCGTTTCATGTAATACTTCCACTCCTTCTTTCCACTGTCCTTTGTATATCAAGTCTTGCCATTCCGGCATTTTATTGCCTAAGGGACAAGCCCAGTGGCAAAACGGAATTCCACAATCCATGCAACGTGAAGCCTGAATCTTTCTGTCTTCACGATTTAATGTCTGTTCTACTTCTCCGAAATCTGATATACGTTCGTTTATCGGACGGTAACCGGCAATCTTGCGGGGAGTATTTATAAATGCTTTAGGATTTCCCATGATGTTTTATTGTTTTTGTCTTAAAACCCTTGCCAAAGTTTAAAACATTGGCAAAGGTATTTAATTTGTAATTAATAATCGCGTTCAACCTGAGCAATTTTCTTGTTAATCGCTTCTATTTTTTCTTCTTGCAATACTTTCTTGTATTCAATAGGAACTATTTTCTTGAATTTATCAACATATTCGCTCCAATTATCGAGAATTTTTTTTGCAAGTTGACTTTTTGTATATTTATAGTGATTTGAAATCAATCCCTGCAGCTCTCTTCTATCTGCACTATCTTCAATAAGTGAAAGTTCAACCATCTCCATATTACAGAAATAGTCGAAATTATCAACCTCATCGAGAACATAAGCCACACCACCACTCATTCCGGCTGCAAAATTACGTCCTGTAATTCCAAGAACAACTGTCCTGCCACCTGTCATATATTCACAACAGTGATCTCCTGCGCCTTCAACTACTGCAATAGCCCCGGAGTTACGAACACAAAAGCGTTCACCAACTACTCCGTTTATATAGACCTCACCTGATGTAGCTCCATATAAAATGGTATTACCTGCAATAATGTTTTCTTCAGGTTTAAATGTACTCTCCTTTGGTGCGATTACTACAATTTTACCTCCCGAAAGTCCTTTCCCCAAATAATCATTCGATTCACCTTCCAGTTGAAAAAAGACTCCTTTACTAAGGAATGCTCCAAAACTCTGTCCGGCAGATCCATTGAAATATGCTTTGATAGTGTCATTTGGCAAACCGGCATGTCCATAACGTTTAGCAATCTCACCTGAAAGCATTGCCCCAACTGTACGATCGGTATTTTTGATTTTATATTTCATTTCCACCGGCATACATAAATCAAGTGCCGGTAATGATTTTTTAATCAGTTGTCTATCCAAAACATTCTCAAGTTTATGATCCTGATCCTTAACATGACGAAGTGCTGCATTGTTGCTTTTTACAGGTGTGAACATGATTTTTGATAAATCAACCTTCTTCAGTTTTTCAGTACCTTCAACATTTTTACGTTCAAGTAATTCAGCGTGGCCAATTATTTCGTCGAGGCTTCGATATCCCATTTGAGCCAGATGTTCACGAACATCCTGAGCAAGAAAATTGAAAAAATTAACAAGATACTCGTATTTACCTGCAAAATGTTGACGCAATGTCTCATCCTGAGTAGCTACTCCAACCGGGCATGTATTCAAGTGACACTTACGCATCATTACGCAACCAAGGATAATTAATGCACTGGTTGCAAAACCATATTCTTCAGCTCCTAATAAAGCCGCAACTATGATATCATGACCGGTTTTTAACTGACCATCTGTTTGTAAACGAACCTGTCCACGAAGATTATTTAAAACCAATGTTTGTTGGGTCTCAGCAAGCCCAATTTCAACAGGAAGACCTGCATGTTTAATTGAACTTGATGGACTTGCACCTGTTCCGCCTTCAGCTCCACTGATTAAAATTAAATCTGCTTTAGCTTTCGCAACACCAGCTGCTATTGTTCCCACACCAGTTTCAGAAACCAACTTCACACTGATAGTTGCCGAAGGGTTGATATTTTTTAAATCATAGATAAGTTGTGCCAAATCTTCAATCGAATAGATATCATGATGGGGTGGGGGAGAAATTAGTGAAATCCCCGGAATAGAGTGACGGGTTTTAGCAATAATTTTATCCACCTTATAACCCGGTAATTGACCACCTTCACCCGGTTTAGCTCCCTGGGCAATTTTAATCTGAAGTTCATCGGCATTGACCAGATATTCTGCAGTGACGCCAAATCGTCCGGATGCAACCTGCTTAATAGCGCTGCGGGTGCTTAAACCATCTTCACGTTTTTTGTATCGTTCGGGATCTTCACCACCTTCACCGGTATTACTTCGTCCACCTAAAATATTCATGGCAATTGCCATGGCTTCATGTGCATCACGACTAATGGAGCCATAAGACATTGCACCGGTAACGAATCGTTTGGTTATATTTTCAATTGGTTCTACTTCGCTTATATCAATTGGATTATGTTTGTAATCCATCAAGTCACGAATAAATATTGGTGTTGGCTTTTCGTCAACAGTATTAGTATATTCTTTGAATTTTTCGTAACTATTTGTTTTGGTAGCAATTTGAAGTCTTGCAATTGATTCAGGATTCCAGGCATGTTCTTCACCATCGCGTCGATACGAGTACAGGCCAAGATTCTTTAATTGAGAAGGATCACTTCCTTCTGATGGATAGAATGCTTCTTCAAATGGTTTTAAAACTTCATTCGCAACATCTTCCATATCGATACCTTCGATAGCAGAAGAAATCCCTTTAAAGTATTTATCCAAAAATGTGGATGAAATACCAATGGCTTCAAAAATATGAGCTCCACGATAACTACGTAAAGTAGAATTTCCCATTTTCGAAAGTACTTTGAGCAAACCTTTATTTACAGCTTTGATATAATGTAATTTTGCTGTTGCAAAATCCATTTGGATATCTCCTGATTTTGTTTTCTCATTGATAATGGCAAAAACCATGTACGGATTAATAGCATTTGCTCCAAATCCAAATAAAAGTGCAAAATGCATTACCTCACGTGGTTCGGCAGTTTCAACTACGATATCAATCTGCATTCTCTTCCTTTTTTGGACTAAGTACAGATGTACAGCCGAAACAGCTAAAAGTGATGGAATTGGTGCATGAGTTGTGTCAACTCCTCGGTCACTCAAAACTATATAATTTTTACCATCATCAACAGCTTTTTCAACCGAAAGGCAAAGTTGATGAATTGCGTTTTCAAGGCCTTTTGAACCTGATTTTGGATCAAAAAGCATTGGTAAAGAAATTGTTGAAAATCCTTTATATTCTAAATTTAATAATATGTCAAATTGTGTGTTTGTAAGAACCGGGCTCTTCAGCTTAATCATCTTGCAAATCTCATTCGCCGGTTCCAATAAATTTTGGTGCAAAGAACCAACATAACCTGTTAATGACATAACCAATTCCTCACGAATCGGGTCAATAGGTGGATTTGTTACCTGGGCAAATTGTTGACGGAAATAATTAAACAATCGCTGTGGTTTATCTGAAAATACAGATAAAGCAGCATCATTTCCCATCGAAGAAGTTGGCTCATACCCATCATTTGCCATTGGAAGGATTAATCTTTCCAGATCTTCTTTTGAATATCCGAATGCATTTAAAAGGGTTTGATAATTATTCAAGTCATTTTTAACGCTCCTCCCTGATGTAATATTATCCAGATTGATACAGTTCTTATTTAACCATTCACGATAAGGGAATGCCTTTGCCAGGCCTTCTTTCAATTCGTGATCATAATATATCTGGCCAAGTTCGGTGTCAATCATGATCATCTTACCGGGTTTTAAACGGCCTTTGGCTTTTATCCGTGAAGGTTCAAACTCAATTGTTCCTGTTTCAGATGCTATGATCATTAAATCATCATGAGTCACAAGATAACGTGCAGGACGTAAGCCATTCCTGTCTAACATGCCACCGGCATACCTTCCGTCGCTGAAAAGCAAGGTGGCAGGACCATCCCAAGGTTCCATAAAGGTGCTATGATATTCATAGAATGCGCGTAAATTATCAGATATCGGGTTTTTTGCATTCCAGCTTTCAGGGACAAGCATAGCCATTGCGTGTGGTAAACTTTTACCGGACATTACTAAAAACTCAAGAACATTATCCAGTGTAGCACTGTCACTCATTCCCGGTTGACATATCGGATATAATTCATTTAAGTTCCCGAGTTGATCTGACTTTAATACACTCTCGCGTGACTCCATCCATTGTCGGTTACCACGTATCGTATTTATTTCGCCGTTATGACCCAACATACGGAAAGGTTGTGCCAAATCCCAGGTTGGGAAAGTATTGGTGCTGAATCGTGAATGAACAAGGGCTATGCCACTGGTGAAATTCGTGTTGGATAAATCGGGGAAGTATTCGCGCAATTGTAATGACGTAAGCATACCTTTGTAAATCATCTGTTTTGTCGACAAACTTACAATATAAAAGCTTCGATCTTTAGCGATATTTGATTTTAGAATTGCTTTTTCAATTTTCTTCCGGACAATGTAAAGTTTACGTTCCAGTTCGTCCTGTGAAAAACTTCCAGTTATGAATAGTTGCTTGATGTTAGGTTCGTTTGAGGCGGATATTTCACCTAATATAGTGCTGTCTACAGGAACTTCGCGTATGGCAAGAAGATTGAGGCCTTCTTTTATTACGTTCTCTTTGATGACATCAAGGCAAAGTTCTGCTTTCTTTTGGTCTTTAGGAAGGAAGACAAGTCCTGTTCCATATTTTCCTTTTTCAGGAACAGGTATCCCCTGAAGTAAGATGAATTCATGAGGGATTTGTATTAGAATGCCGGCTCCATCACCGGTTTTATTATCGGCACTCTCTGCTCCACGATGTACCATGTTTTCGAGAACCTGCAATCCATTTTCTACAATTTCATGGGACTTTTCTCCGTGAAGATTTAATATCAAGCCGACACCACAGGCATCATGCTCGTTTTGAGGTGAATAGAGCGATTTCTGGTCATATTCATCAGTTACTTTAGGAATTGTCATAACTTTTATTCTTTTTTATACGCTTAAAAACTGTTACATTCAGCTAATTTATCGTGTTAATTTGTTCTATTGTTATTTTGAAAATAGTGGGAAAACCTTAGGCTTTCCCACTATTCTGATTTATGAAAGTTGGTGTTAAACCGTTGTTTTAACGAATAAATAATAATTCTCTGTATTTAGGCAAAGTCCACATTTCATCGTCTACAATCATTTCTAATTTATCAGCATGGTAACGGATAACATCAAAATAAGGTAAAACGTCATCATGGTACGATAATGCTTTTTCATATTCGCTGTCAATTTTATTCGCGATCTTACGTGCTTCAACCATTGCATCAACATTTGATTTTATAGCAATGATATGATCAGCTATTTCTTCAATTATTTCTGAATCCAGATTCGATAATTTCTCTGCTTTCTCAGCTGAATAAACTGCTTTGATTTTATATACATTGTCCAGAAGAAATGATTGATAGCGAGTAGCAACCGGGATAATATGGTTAAGAGCTAAATCGCCCAATACACGTCCTTCAATTTGAATCTTCTTGATATAAGTCTCCCATTTCACTTCATTACGGGCATGTAGTTCAACTGCAGTCATGACTCCTGTAATTTTAAACAACTCGATACTTGCTTTTGAAGTATAGGCTTTCAAAATCTTAGGAACACTTGTTTCGCAATCCAATCCACGTTCAGCTGCTTCAAGTTTCCATTCGTCACTATAACCGTTTCCATCAAAACGAATTGCTTTCGATGATTTGATATATGATTTTATGACATCAAAAATAGCTTTTTCCTTAGTAGTACCTGCTGCAATTTTTGAATCTACTTCAGCTTTAAACTCTGTTAATTGAGCAGCAACAGCAGCATTCAATGTAGCCATGGCTGATGAACAGTTAGCAGATGAACCTACTGCACGGAATTCAAAACGGTTTCCTGTAAAGGCAAACGGCGACGTGCGGTTACGATCGGTGTTATCTAAAAATACTTCAGGAATATGGGTAATTCCAAGACTTAATGTTTTTTTAGCACCAACAACGATAGCTTCTTCGCTTGAACTCTTTTCCAGTTTATCAAGAATAGCTGTCAATTGTGTACCTAAGAATACGGATACAATAGCAGGAGGTGCTTCATTTGCTCCTAAACGGTGAGCATTCTGAGCAGTCATGATCGATGCTTTCAGCAATGCATTGTGTTTGTAAACTGCCTGAAGGATAGTTACCAGGAAAGTTACAAATTGAAGGTTTTCTTCCGGAGTTTTTCCCGGAGTCAACAATCCAACGCCTGTATCTGTACCCAATGACCAGTTGTTATGTTTCCCTGAACCGTTAATTCCGGCAAAAGGTTTTTCGTGCAATAGTAGACGGAAACCATGACGACGTGCAGTCTTTTTCATAATAGACATCATCAGTAAGTTTTGGTCAACCGATAAATTTGTTTCACCAAAGATAGGAGCAAGCTCGAATTGGTTAGGAGCTACTTCATTGTGGCGTGTTTTTGCTGGAATACCATATTTGTATGCTTCAAATTCTATATCTTTCATATAGGCAGCAACACGACTTGGAACAGAACCAAAATAATGATCATCCAATTGTTGATTCTTAGCAGATTCATGTCCCAGTAAGGTACGACCGGTTAATAGCAAGTCAGGACGGGTTGCATATAAACCTTCATCAACTAAAAAGTATTCTTGTTCCCAACCTAAAAAGGAAACAACCTTTTTCACACTTGGGTCAAACATTTGGCAAACTGCAGTTGCAGCTTTATCTACTGCATACAAAGCTTTCAATAACGGAGCTTTCAAGTCAAGCGATTCACCGGTATACGAAATAAAAATAGTTGGAATCACAAGCGTGTCATCAACTACAAAGGCAGGTGACGAAGGATCCCATGCTGTATAGCCGCGAGCTTCATAGGTGCTGCGGATACCACCACTTGGGAAAGATGAAGCATCAGGCTCTTGTTGAGCAAGTAGTTTCCCTGAAAAATCTTCAATAATTGCTTCCCCTGGCGCACCACCAACGTAATCAATAAACGAATCATGTTTTTCAGCGGTACTGTCAGTTAATGGTTGAAACCAGTGCGTGTAATGTGTTGCGCCTAATTCCATAGCCCACATTCTCATACCTGCAGCTACATCGGTAGCTATTTCCAGGTTAAGAGTTGCGCCTTTGTCAATCACGTTTTTAAGTGATTTCAAAGTATCTCTTGACAGGTATTTCGCCATTGTTGTACGATTGAAAACAAATTTTCCGTAATAATCGGATGTAAACTTAGAGGGAGGGGTAACTTCCAGTGCTTTTTTCTTAAAAGCTTCTTCTACTGCTTTAAATCTCAATGATGACATAATTATATTTTTTGAGGGTTGATTTTATTTTTTATTTAAATTATTCGAGTTGTTTTCTGTCGTAATGCTACTAAAACAATGCAAAAATAATAAAATTGATAGTTTTTCTACTATATTTTGGCCTTTTTGTGAGAATAAAGATTTTTATATTCCAAATCAAAACAAATATACCTTTAATGGTATTGAATTGATAGTAAAACATCCTTTATTGTGTCGAATTAAATTAATGCATAAAAATAATATATCTTATAAGATACAAATATTAATAACTTTGATTCCTTACAAAGATAATTAAAAAAATACCGGCAAAGAACATTTTTAGTATTTCAATTAAATGATTTATTTACTTTTACTAAAAGTGTTTGATATATTAAAATGTATGAATTCTGTAACAAAAAGACAATCGATTATGAATGCAAATTTTTTAATTATATGTCTGTTAATCAAAATTGTTGTAGGCTGTTTCACCATGTTGCGTTTCATCCAGTCCTATTGCTTCATGTTTGTCAGCAACCCGAATTCCAACAACCTTTTCAGTCAGCTTAAACAACAGGTATGTACCGATTCCTGAAAAGAGTATTGTTGCAAACACGGCAATGAGTTGAACTAACAGTTGTCTGTAATTGCCATACAGGGCACCACTATAAGCAGGTTGAATAAGTGGGGAGGCCAATACTCCTGTTAAAATTGCACCCAACATACCGCCAATTCCATGAACTCCAAAGGCATCCAAAGAATCATCATACCCTAATTTGGGTTTTACATAGGCTACCATACAGAAACAAACGAGAGAAACAATTACTCCAATAGCCAGAGCTCCGGGTATGCCTACAAATCCGGCTGCCGGTGTGATAGCAACAAGTCCTGCAACAGCTCCTGTACTAATACCAACCACAGTTGGTCTTTTGTCAATAAACCAGTCTAATAATGCCCAGGTAATAGCTGCTGCTGCTGCTGCAATATGTGTTACCATCAGTGCGTTACCTGCAAGTCCATCAGCAGCTAATCCACTTCCTGCATTGAATCCAAACCAGCCAACCCAAAGCAGTCCGGCACCCATAACTACATAAGTGATGTTATGAGGGGGTAAGGCATGTCTTTTGTAATCGCGACGCTTCCCAAGCATGACTGCTGTAACAATGGCGGCTATCCCTGCATTGACATGGACAACCGTACCTCCGGCAAAGTCCAGTGCACCTAATTTGAACAACCATCCATCAGCTGACCAAACCCAGTGTGCAACAGGGTTGTAAATGAATATAGACCATAAAATGGTGAATACGAAAAATCCTTTAAAGTTAATACGTTCGGCAAAGGCTCCAATTATTAAAGCCGGTGTGATGACTGCAAACATACATTGAAACATGATGAACACTAAGTGAGGAATAGTGCCAACTGCAACGCCGTTAAGTCCCATTTGTGAATGAGAAATAAAATAGGGGCTCAGGTCAGTAATTTTAATATTGTTTAAGAATGCCCAGTCTAAACCACCAATATAAGGAGCCAGGAATCCGGTTGTGCTACCAAAGGATAAACTGTAACCACAAATCACCCATTCGATGCTTATGGCTGCAGTGATGATAAAGCATTGCATAAATACATTCAGCACATTTTTCCGTCGTACAAGCCCTCCATAAAAGAGTGCTAATCCGGGTATGGTCATTAATAAAACGAATGCAGTTGCCACTATCATCCATGCCGTATCGCCGGCATTTACAGTGGGGGCTACCGCTGGAGTTGAAGTTTGTGCCAATAAGGCTGGAATTGAAATTAGGGATAGTATTGTTGTCAGTATGATATTTCTTTTCATTTTAATTGCTTCTAATCTTTTGAATGAATAATTTTTTACCTACTCCTTGTTAAATAATGCTTCAGGACCTGATTCGCGTGTCCTGATTCGGATCGTGTCCTGAATGTCGTAAATAAAAATCTTACCATCACCGGTTTCACCAGTCCATGCTGAATCCAGGATTGCATCGAGTGTTTTGTCCAGATTTATATCCCTCACGACAATGGAAATCATTCGCCGGTGTATATAACTTGATTGAAATACCTGTCCCCTGACAATTTGTTCTTCGGTTGATTTTCCTAATCCGGTTATGTCCCAGTACGAAAACCATTCAATACCGGCCTCGTACAATGCCTCTTTGACGTCTTCAAATTTTGACTTTCGGATAACTGCCTCAATCTTTTTCATTTGTTTTTTTGTTTTATAGTTTAGTTCTTTCGTTTGTATTTACTCAACAGTGAAATTGTATTTCTTGTTCGCTTTAAATCAAAGTGTTGACTATATGGTATCAATAAAATCGGTATTCTTTTATGCTTGATTCGGTGCAAAAGTACTATAATAAATTCGAATATAAAAGCATATTGATAACAATTAGAGTAAAAAAGCTACATTTAGGTATTAAATATTGCAAATGCATACATTAATGTATTAAATAGTTTCTATTTAATGACATATTATTTATAAAAGTTGAAAGTTATAAAAATGTATTCTTATAAAAATAATTGAATACTGATATTTGTTTACTTTCATGATGAAAAAAACAGGTTATTTCGTTAGAAATAACCTGTTTTGAAGAATTTATTAAATTCTTACATTTCCACATACTTAGATTTGTGCGATGAATTATTGAAATTATGTAAACCGGAAACCTGAATCACTGTTTGTGTTTGAATTAAAACTGTTTATCTCTTGTATTTGGTTCTTTTGAATTTTGTGTGTGAATAGCTTTTAATGCATGCTTTGAAAATTAACCTTAAAGTAATCCAGTCAATTTCAGAATTTAATCCAGTTAAACTGAAATTCCCGCATGTATTTTCAACTAATCTTAAACGAAAATCAGTTGAACTAAGATATAGATAGGCAACAAGACAATCAAAGAAAATTTCCACATGTATCCAAAGAAACTTGGCATTTTTATTCCGCTTTCTTCAGCAATTGATTTTACCATAAAGTTTGGCCCATTCCCTATATAGGTCATTGCTCCGAAAAATACAGAACCTATACAAATAGCCCTTAATAGTATTTCCGGTACTCCGGCCATCATTGTTCCTGCGGTTAATGATGCGGGTAGACCTGCTATTACTAAACCGCGGGCTAAATCATAAAATGCAACCGCGGTAGGAGTGTTATCCAGAAAAGAACTCAACGTGCCGGATGCATACATAAATTGCCAGGGTTCGGTTACTCCGAAGCTGGCTGCATTTTTTGCCAGCCAGATTAATGTAGGTGCCATGGTAATAAAGATACCCAGAAAAAGGTAGGCAACCTCAACTATTGGATCCCATGAAAACTTGTTGTTCGTACGGACTTCTTTTTTTGTGTAATACAGTGACATGACGGCAAGTACAACCAAAACCATTTCACGAAGGTACTTTATCCAGAATGAAGCCTGTTCGTCACCCATTTGAGGAATATTCCCTTTGTTGATAAAAGCCACTGCTATCACCACACCGATTAAGAATAGAAAGTTGATGTTTCCTGTTACCCGGATTGGTTTTATTCGAATAGAATCTTCTGCCAGATTTACCCAGTCTTCCTTTTTGTAATAATATCGGTCTACAAAGTAATAAATCAACAATAACAATGAACCTACGAATATCCATTCCGGAAACAGATTTAAAAACCATGAAAACTCTGCACCACGCAGGTAAAGCATGAACAGCGGAGGGTCGCCAAGGGGTGTTAAAAGTCCTCCGCAATTGGCTACTGCTGCAATGAAAAATAAAATGGTATGAGTAGTATAATTTCGTTCCTGATTGGTTGTAATCACTGGACGAATCAGAAGCATGGCAGCTCCCGTGGTACCCATGATAGATGCCAGCAGATAACCGATACCCAGGAATATCGTGTTGTTTAGCGGAGTAGCTTTGATGTCCCCTGACAGATGAATTCCACCCGTTATGACGAATAAAGAACCCAGTAAAATCATAAACGGAACATAATCGTAAATGATGGTATCAGCCAGACTTACTGTAAGCCCGTTTACGAACATATAAATAGTCACAGGAATACTTAGAAGTAGGGAGACAAGCAGTTTGTTTTTATTTTGACCCCACCACTTTTCGGCAAGGAGTGGCCCAATGGCAATAGTCAAAAGCATTAAGGCAAAAGGGATGGAGCACCAGAGTGGAATATTGGAAATATCTTTCATTCTTATTATTTGATTTTAATATACTGACTGAACTAAATCCGGTTCATTGGGATAGTAGAAATTTGTATGAGATTTGAGTTCCTTAGAACCCGTTTACTTTATCAGCCGTAAAATTAAGAATAAATTTAAAGAATCGAGTAAGATTCATTAAAAAAATAAACAGGCCATTTCTCACGAAATAGCCTGCCTGAAACAATAAAACTAAAAAACACACGATTAGTTGTAAGCAGTTTCACCGTGTTTGGGGTGAAATATTTTAAAAATACTTATTTAAAAATAATGAAATGTGGAATTCTATTACTGTAAACAACCTATTTGGAAGATAATTTACCATCACAAAAAGTTCCACAAATTTTAATAGTCGAAAGGGATTTGTCTGAAAGTTTTATCCTGAAATAAATGTCAGTCCATCTTTCTTTTTTTTGTCCGTAAATCTATGCTTTCATATACAACGATTCGTCCCCTTTTTCCTTTGTGCGGATTCTATAAGACTCTTCGATGGTTGAGACAAAGATTTTTCCATCTCCAATTTCACCGGTATAGGCACTTTCCAAAATGCAATCAATTGTTTTTTGTAGGTTGATATCCCGAACAACTATCGATAACGATAATCGTGAAATAAAATCAGTATCCGAAGACCCGCGAAATATTTCTTTCTTTTTCCGTTCGTTCCCGACTCCAAAGGTTTCAGAATATGTAAAAAAATCAATATCAATGGCATGTAACGCTGCTTTCACTTCGTCGAATTTTGAGCGTCTGATGATGGCTTCTATTCTTTTCATAATAAATAATTATTTAATAATTTAATAACGTTGGTTAGCGTGTCTCTCTGTATATCAAAAATAGTACTTTTGATTGAGAGTACAATCACTTTATCTCATTTAATTGATTTTGAACAGGAGTTTTTATTCTCCTGCTCTTCTATCAATCCCATCTGAATTAATCAGTATAAGCTTCAGCACCATGCTCAAAGACATCTATTCCACCATTGGCTGTTTCACCTTCAGGTTCAACCCTTAATTTAAAAGGATAAGGCAATTTGCTTACTCCGTACATAACGATAAACGAAGCTAATAAAGTTGCAACAGTAATTGTAAAACTACCTACTGCCTGTGCTTTCAAAACATCAAATCCACCTCCATAAAATAAACCTTTTACTGTTGATGTTGTATCAGCTCCGAATGGACCTGTTGCACCATATTGACCACTGGCAAATAATCCAAGGGATAGGGTTCCCCAAATACCATTCAAACCGTGAACAGGAACTGCTCCAACAGGATCATCAATCCGAAGGTATTCTAATAAATAAACTCCGGCAAATACCAATACACCAGCTACCAGTCCTATGATTACCGATCCAAAAGGTGATACCCAGTAACATGGGGCAGTGATAGCCACAAGTCCTGCAAGCATTCCATTCAATGCAAATCCTGTATCAAATTTACCTTTGAAAGGTCCAATCCACAAAGCACATAATAAGGCGGCTAACGATCCGGTACAGGCTGCGAGGGTTGTATTGGCTGCCACTCTTCCGATTCCTTCATAATCCATGGCTGAAAGTGTACTCCCCGGGTTAAAACCGTACCAACCGAACCACAATAAGAAAGCACCGATAGTTGCTAATGGTAAACTGTGTGCTGCTGGTAATCCACCTCTTTGTTTGTCATCACGTAAGAAGATACGTCCGATACGTGGCCCTAACACAATTGCTCCGGCTAAAGAAACCATACCACCAATGGTATGAACTACTGACGATCCTGCAAAATCACGGAAAGGTTGTCCTAAAGTAGGTAAGAAATGTCCCGGTGTTCCCATCAATGCCAGGAATCCGTCTGGTCCCCAGGCCCAGTGGCCTATGATTGGGTAAATGATTGCAGTCACGAAGATGCTATAAATGATATCACCACGGAAACTGGTACGTCCGATCATAGCTCCTGAAGTTATGGTAGAGGCGGTATCTGCAAATGCAAATTGGAATATCCAGTGTGCCAGTAAGGCGACTCCGGTGGAACCATATGTTGCAGGGGCGTTTTGCAAGAAGAAGTATTGTTGTCCGATAAATCCGTTTCCTGCTCCAAACATGAATGCATAACCGATTGCCCAGAATGAAACACCACATATGGCTGTATCCAACGTACATTCTACAAGAATATTTACGGTTTCACGTTTGCGGGCGAAACCTGCTTCCAACATCACGAAACCTGCTTGCATCCCAAATACTAAAGCTGCTGCCACAAGGGTCCATACTGTATTCAGTGAATTAATAACTGCTGTTTCATGAGCTGTATAGGTTTCAGCTGCCTGGCTTGATACTCCTCCTATTAGTGAGGGAAGCAATACCATGGCGGCTATTACTGCTGCTAGTCCTAACATCTTTCCAGCAAAAAGTGCTGCGAATAGTTTCCAATCTTTAGGTTTGTAGATATTCTCAATCATTCTTGAGAAAATACCTCCCGCCCTGGGGTGTGTTAATGTCGTACTCATAATTTTAAATATTTAATTTGTAATTCCTTATCTGTCTTTTAAATACTGATTCTTATAATGTAACCCCTGCTACGAAATATAATGATGTAGGCTTGGTTGTTGCATCGTAATTCTTGTTACTCAGGTTTGCTCCCAGAATACCATAAACCGGTAGACTGAACTTGTCGGTAATCACGATTGATTTGCTTACTTTGACGCCAATGTTTGTGATTGCAAATCCTGAAGTGTTGTAAACCATTAAGCTCTTTGTAACCGAAGCTCCGCAAAATACCTTCGCATAAGCCGTAATCGGGTAGCTTAATTCAGCATAAGTCGAAAAGGCAGCTTTTCCGGTTGATAATGTATCAGCTCCTGCAAACATAGTATTTACCGATACTCCAAGT
>Ga0302292_1001220_pt1 | contig 16840 bp, 16 predicted proteins | sample III_Fen_N2_1_FD_194553 | JGI IMG/M metagenome (GOLD analysis project Ga0302292, IMG submission 194553) | Peat permafrost microbial communities from Stordalen Mire near Abisko, Sweden - III_Fen_N2_1 | ecosystem: Environmental > Terrestrial > Soil > Wetlands > Permafrost | place: Sweden: Abisko...
CCAATGCGTCCACACCAAGTGTTGATTTCCTGACTTCAGGAACGGTGAATGTCGTGCTCACCACTTCTAACAATTGCGGTGCGGATACCACAACCTTTAGCATGGATATTACAGTAGATTGTTCTGCCGGATTGGAAGAAACACTCATCGATTACACAGTCTTCTACAATCCGAATACAGGAATAGTTTCTGTTACTTCAACAAACGGAATACCGGCAAACACGAAAGTGGATGTACTCAATGAGCTCGGACAAATCATCGTGGGCAGACAAAGCCTTAGTCAAACCGAATTGATCGAAATTCCGGTAAATCAATTGGCAACAGGAATGTATTTCGTACACCTTACAACTGTAGATTCTGAGCAATTGATCAAGTTTATTGCGCATTAACAGCTTAAATAGTATTATCGATGAACGGGAGGCTGTAATGGTTTCCCGTTTTTTCGTTGTATAAAAAATGCTTGATGCTTAATGTTGGATTTTTGATGGGGGTACTCCAAAGTATTTGAGCGATCATTCAAAATTGGACTGGAGTAGAATCGCTGATTTTTTGGAGGAATCTTAATTCAGCGTCAAAAATCAAGTATCCAACATCACTATGGTAGTTATTAACAATTTAACGAAGAAAAGTTTCAATTTGGCTTCCTTTTTGTTAATAACTTAATAAGTACCTTTAAACTTGGTAATTAACGCATTTTAAAGACATGGAAAAATTCGCACGTATTCTCAAATGGACATTGGCCGTATTGCCGGTAGTCTTGTTGTTTTCGTTTGGAGAAACCCAGTTGCAGCAAAAGCTCGATGCCGATTTACAAACGATCAAAACGGTTGTTATTGATGCCGGACATGGCGGAAAAGACCCCGGATGTCATGGAGCTTCTGCGCATGAAAAAAATGTTTGCCTGTCTATGGCGTTGATTCTCGGGAAACAAATCAAAGCGAAATACCCGAATATCAAAGTGGTTTATACCCGTGATAAAGATGTGTTCGTGGAATTGGATGAACGCGCCCATATTGCCAACAAAGCCAATGCTGATTTATTCATTTGTATTCACGCAAACTCAGCTTCTGCTTCAGCCAACGGAACCGAAACATTTGTGTTGGGATTACACAAAACCGATGCACAGGCAAAAATTGCCGATCGTGAAAACAGTACTATTTATTTGGAAGACGATAAAGGAGAAAAATACAAAGATTTCGACATGTCGCCTGATGCCATCATTGCACGTCAGTTGCAGCTGTCGGTTTTCTTGGACCAATCTATTTCGTTTGCCGGTAAATTGCAGTCTGAATTCAAAGGAATCGGTCGTTTTGATCGCGGCGTGAAACAAGCAGGTTTTTTGGTTTTGTATAAAACCACCATGCCGAGTGTGTTGATCGAAACCGGTTTTTTAACCAATCCCGACGAAGAGAAATTTTTGGCAGATACCACCGGACAGAAAAAAATGGCCGGAGCAATGTTTGCTGCATTTGAGAAATACAAAAATGAACTGGAAGGCGTAGATGAAAAAACCGGCGGAGGTAAACAAACTATTCCCGATCCAAACAATGCTGAAAAAACACCGGAGAAAACTCCTGAAAAAACAGCCAATTCCAAAGTGATTTTCCGCGTTCAGGTAGAGACTTCCGATACCAAAGTAGCAACGAATTCAACACGCTTTAAAGGACTTTCCGTTTACGAATACAAACAAGATAATTTGTATAAATACACCATCGGATCGTTTGAAAATGATCTGACGGCTGCCAATAAATACAAAAATGAGTTGCGTGAAAAAGGATTTTCGAATGCCTTTGTGGTCGCCTTTCAAAATGGAGAGCGTATTAGTTTAGAAAAAGCTATTAAATTAGCAGAAAAATAAGCGTTTTGAAACTATCGAAAGAACTTAAAGCCGGAATAATTACTCTACTTGCGATCGGATTATTGGTTGCAGGGATCAATTTCCTCAAAGGGAATAGTTTTTTTGGTGGAGACGATCAATACGAAGCCTATTTTGCCAACTCAGGAAATCTTGCTCCTGCAACTTCTGTTTACGTAAACGGAGTAGCCATCGGGAAAGTATTGACGGTTGAATATCAACCAAACGGTGATTCGCTTTCAAAGGTAAAAGTGACCTTTAATATCCAAGACGATAACGTACGCATTCCGAAAGGTTCCAAAATTGAAATAGGTTCGGTGGATTTCCTGAATAAAGGTTTAAAGCTTACGTTGAATGCCGATTTATCGAAAGGATATTACAAACCGGGAGATCGAATTATCGGATCAGTTGAATCAGACATGATTTCGCAAGTAAAAGCTTACGCAGATCCTACCGTTCAGAAATTGCAAAGTTTGATTAGTACAGTAGACAGAACCGTTACTTCCATCAGTGCGTTTTGGGACACCACGGCTACTTCTAAAATAGAAGCTTCCATGAACGAGGTGCAAATTGCAATCAAACGCTTCGGGAATGTTGCGGTAGAGGTAGAAGATTTGGTGGCTTCAGAAAAAGTACGTTTCGGTAAAATCATGAGCAATGTTGAAAGTATTTCAGGTAACCTGAAGGCAAGCAACGAAAAAATCTCAGGAATCATAGGCAACACAAAGAAAATCACGGATGATTTGGTAACCGTTAACTACAAAGCGGTAGTTGAGGATGCGCAAAAAACCATACAGAAACTCAATGGCATGCTCGAAGCAGCCAACAACGGTGAAGGAACACTAGGGAAGTTATTACACGACGAAAAACTCTACAATGAGTTAGTCAATACGAACAAAGAACTACAAGAACTTGTTAATGATATAACGCTTCACCCTGAACGTTACATTCATTTCTCCGTGCTGGGTGCTAAAACAAAAGGCGTTCCGCTTTCGGGTAAAGAAGAGAAAAAATTGAGAACGTTGTTGGATTCTATTCCCAACTAAATTTAAACTATGATAGCTTCTATTGTATTTAGTGTCATTTGTTTGGCAGGATTTGGCTTTTTCGGTTGGAACATCCGTAAGATTCGCTACAATATTAACTTAGGTAAAGACATCGATCGCTCCGATAACAAAGGCGAACGAATGAAAACCATGTTATTGGTAGCTTTCGGACAGAAAAAAATGTTCGCCCGACCAATTCCGGCGTTGTTACACTTGGCTATTTATGCCGCTTTTGTGATTACGCAAATTGAACTTATCGAGATTATTGCCGATGGCGTTTCGGGTAAACACCGCATGTTTCATGAAGCATTGGGTGGATTTTACACCTTCGTGATCAGTTTTATTGAAATTCTTTCAGTGTTGGCGCTCATTGCAACTTTCGCTTTTTTAGCTCGACGCAATATCATCCGCCTGGCACGTTTCCAAAAACCGGAAATGAAAGGATTTCCTAGTTTGGATGCTAACCTGATTCTTTTGGGCGAAATTTTACTCGTAGCGTGCATCTTCACCATGAATGGAGCTGATGAAGCGTTGTACTTACAAGGAGCTTCTCACGCAGCACACGATGTTCAAGGTTCTTTTGGTTTTACCGTGTCTTCTTGGTTGGGTGCGAATGTATTCAGCGGAATGGATGTAGCAACACTTCATTTATTGGAACGAATTGGTTGGTGGGGGCACGTAACCATGGTATTTGCCTTTTTGAATTACTTGCCTTATTCCAAGCATTTCCACATTTTGTTGGCATTCCCGAATACGTATTACTCGAATCTTGAGAAAAAAGGGAAATTCACCAACATGGAATCGGTTACCAATGAGGTGAAACTGATGTTGGACCCGAATGCCGATCCTTATGCAGCAGCGCCAGAAGGAGCAGAACCACAACGCTTCGGAGCAAAAGACGTAACCGATTTGACTTGGAAAAACCTGATGGATGCCTATACCTGCACTGAGTGTGGTCGTTGTACATCGGCTTGCCCTGCAAATATTACCGGTAAATTATTGTCGCCACGCAAAATCATGATGGACACACGTGATCGTTTGATGGAAGTGGGGGACAATTTCCGCAAGCATGGAAAAGACTACGACGATGGTAAAGCATTGTTGGGGAATTACATCACCGAAGAAGAATTGTGGGCTTGTACTTCTTGCAACGCCTGCGTTCAGGAATGTCCGGTAAACATTGATCCGCTTTCGATCATTGTTGATTTGCGTCGTTATTTGGTGATGGAAGAATCAAAAATGCCAACCGAACTGACCGGAATGTTGACCAACATTGAAAACAACGGAGCGCCTTGGCAATTTTCACCTGCCGATCGCGGTAACTGGATTCACGAAGATTAATTACAAGCTGATAGATTATGAGCAACAACGTTCAGTTGATCGACATAATGGAAGACGGCAAACACATTTCGCCTGTACTTCCCGAACACATTAAAAACTATCTCATCGACATCGATGGTACCATTTGCGAAGACATTCCGAATGAAGAACCGGAACGCATGGCTACAGCAGGTTTGTATCCGGATGCTTTGGTAACGGTAAACAAATGGTACGATGAAGGTCACATCATCACATTTTTCACTTCTCGAGTTGAAGAACACCGCGCAGTAACCGAACAATGGCTTACTGAAAACGGTTTTCGTTGGCACGCCATGTTGATGGGCAAACCTCGTGGAGGAAATTACCATTGGATTGATAATCATATCGTTCGTGCTACACGCTTCGAGGGAAAGTTTACCGATTTGGTAGAAAAAACAGTAAGTATTCAGGTTTTTGAACAGTAATTGTGCAATATGAGTAATCTCAAAGTTCCAACAATGGCCGAAATGATGGCCGCAGGAGAAACACCCGACATCTTGTTTTGGGTAGGTTGTTCCGGTAGTTTTGATGATCGTGCCAAGAAAATCACGAAGGCAGTAGTAAAGATTCTGAATCATTGCAACGTGAAATTTGCCGTACTCGGAGCAGAAGAATCGTGTACTGGAGATCCCGCAAAACGTGCAGGGAACGAGTTTACGTTCCAGATGCAAGCCATGATGAATATTCAGGTGCTCGACGGTTATGAGGTAAAACGCATTGTAACGGCTTGCCCGCACTGTTTCAATACCTTAAAAAACGAATATCCGGAATTGGGTGGAAATTACGAAGTGATTCACCATACACAATTGATCCAGGATTTGATCAATACCGGAAAACTCACCATAGAAGGTGGAACTTACAAAGGAAAAAAAATCACTTTCCACGATCCGTGTTATTTGGGCCGTGCGAATGATGTATACGAAGCTCCACGCTTGTTGATTGAAAAATTGGATGCCGAATTGGTGGAAATGAAACGTTGCAAAACCAATGGCTTGTGCTGTGGTGCAGGTGGTGCACAAATGTTTAAGGAAGCTGAAAAAGGAAACAAGGAAATCAACGTTGAACGCACGGAAGATGCTTTGGAAACTTCTGCTTCAATCATCGCTACCGGTTGTCCGTTCTGCAATACCATGATGACGGATGGCGTGAAAAACTTCAACAAAGAACACGAGATTGCCGTGTTGGACGTAGCCGAATTGATTGCTAACGCAGCGGAATTGTAAGTCATGGAACTCGACCTTTTTCCCAACGACGCCCGCATTTGGGTATTTACTTCCGATAGAGAAGTCAGCGCTGACCAGCAACAAGCATTGGCGTCACCCATCCTGACTTTTTTAGAGCAATGGGCCACACACGGAAAAGCATTGACTGCAACCGGCGTTTGGCTCAACTCATTCCAATTAGCGATTGTGCTTGATCAATCAAAAGTAGGGGCAAGCGGTTGTTCCATTGATGCCTTGACACGTTTTATGCGTGAAATCGGCTCGGCAAACCAAATTGACTGGTTTAATCGCATGAATATGCTCATTGAAGAAGAAGGAAATATCCTACGCATTCCATTTACAGAATTGAAGAATTTCCCGAATGCCTTGTTATTTGATCCGTTGGTGGAAACACTAGGTGATATTCGTGAGAATTGGCCTGTTCCGGTGAGTGAAAGCCGATATAAGCAACTACTGGCGGTTTAGTGTGAAATTCACCACAAAGACACAAAGGAAAAGGACATATTTGACGTGTTACAAAGAACACAAAGGGATTTTCATAGAAACATCAAACTTCCTTTTTGAAGTCAAATTCAATGAATTAACCATCGATTAATCAGAATTTCTTATTTTAATGAATAGAAATGTTTTTTTTGCGAAAATCCCAAAAAATTAGGTGTAATCTCTTTGTGATCTTAACAAGTCTAGTTCGTCAAAAAAAGCTTTGCTCCTCCGCTAAAGCTTCGGCGAAAGCGTTGTGCCTTTGTGGTAAAAAAAATGAAGTACCTTAATCTTCCCTCTTTTTCTTCTTCCTTGGCTCCAAACGGATTCCTCCCACAATTTTGAGATTATAAAACGTTTGCCGATAGGCCAAATCATTGAAGCGAATCGATTTATTATCAAAATCAGAAACAAACATCACAAAATACCGAGGCTGATTGTAACCGGCGATGAATTTCACATCGAAGCGCGGTGCTAAGCCAAAAAATCCACGAGTAATGCTGTCGGCTAGGTAAAATTTCGATTGCATCACAAATCCTACACCACCCATAATGCCTACCTGAAATGATTTCCACCGTTTGACATACACCATTCCGGGAACCACACCCAGATCTACAGCGGTTATTGAATGTGCACTGGTTTTGGTTTGATTGGTATCTTCCAATTGATAGGGAATCAGCGGATCTTTCCCGTTTGAACCAGCTCCGTGGACGTTGAATGTTGGTTTGATGTAAAACGAATGAATGTCTTTCACATAATGTGCGGTTTTACCCCGAAAGGCTGACATCTTAAAATGGTGGTTTTTGAAAATCCATGTATTGATTGAAAAACTTATGGAAGTCAATTCCGGACGTAGTTCGTTGGGACGCAAATTAGTAAGCGTGTCATCCCAACGATAAGCATTTTTGATCGCGTAACCGTTGTAAACGTGAAGATCTACATCAAAAAAGGCACGTTTTACACTAAAATCAAATCCCAGATCGTAGTACTGTGTTCTTCCGTAACGACTCGGCGGACGAATTGTTCCCGGCAATGCAATGCCCAATCTCAAAGCAAACCATTTGTAGGAAACGCCAATTCCGAGCACGGCACTCATGTTGTTTTTGTACTTCAAGGTTGAAATATCGTCGGTAAACGGATATTTTACCTTAAACGGAGCAGTGCTAAATCCAATATCTGTGTACCAAACAATCTTTTCCTTGTAACGCACATAGGGAAGTGAGTCAACCTGCGAAAAGGAAAACAACGATACTGTTATAAATAACAGGAGGAGTTTATTTTGTAATGCCTTCACAGTTTAATAAGAATCCGTATTCTTTGGCAATTTCCATACGCTCGGTAGTTCTTCCGGAACCGCCACCGTGTCCGGCACTCATGGTACAATCAAATAAAATCGGTTGATTTCCTGTATTCATATCGCGCAATTTAGCAACCCATTTCAACGGTTCCCAATATTGTACCTGTGAATCATGGTATCCGGTGGTGATCAACATGGCTGGATAAGCCGTCTTTTTCACTTGGTCATACGGAGAATAACTCAGCATATACCAATAACTTTCCTCTTCATTCGGATTCCCCCATTCTTCGTATTCACCAACTGTCAACGGAATGCTTTCATCCAACATCGTGGTAACGACATCTACAAAAGGAACTTGAGCCACAATACCTTTAAACAGATACGGCGCCATATTGGTCACCGCGCCCATCAATAAACCACCGGCGCTTCCGCCTTGCGCATAAATGGATTCGGGGTTGCAATAACCTTTCATTGAAAGCCATTCGGCACAGTTGATAAAATCGGTAAACGTATGACGTTTGTGTTGCAGTTTCCCGTCTTCGTACCATGATTCACCCATGAATTTACCACCGCGAATGTGCGCAATGGCAAACACGAACCCACGATCCAATAAACTCAAACGATATGGACTAAACGTAGTTGGTATCGTAACGCCATAAGAACCGTAACCATAGAGCAGGAGTGGAGCCTTCTTTAAATCTGTTCCTTTTTTATAAACCAACGAAATCGGAATTTTGGTTCCGTCGTTGGCTGTTGCCCAAACGCGCTCGCTTTTATAATCTGCAGGATTGTAAGCTGTGCGCAATACGCGTTGGAAAAGCGTTTCCTGTTTTCCGTTTGCCATATCGAATTTGATGACAGACGCAGGAACAGTCATAGAAGTATAACTGTACAAGAAACTTGTAGCTTCGTAATTATCGTTCCAGCCAAAGCTAATTTCATATACTTCTTCATCAATGCGGACTTCTTGCATCGAAGTTGCTTTTAAATCGCCGTACAAAAAGCGCGTTTTTCCTTTCGTACGTTCTTGAATTACCAGGTTATTTTTAAACGCAATGAAACCATCTATATAGGTATCAACGTTGTGCGCTTGAAGAATGGCACACGCTTCGATGGAAACAGGTTTTGTGACACTGTGACGCAACGTACGATTTGGTGCTTCCCAATTACTTAAGATATAGAAACCGTTTTCATGATGATCGATTTGATACAAATGCCCTTTCTGGCGAGCCAAGAATACTTGCGGTTTTTCAGCAGGAACAGCAGCATTTATTGTTGAAATCTCCGAAGTAGTCGAACTCTGGCTATAGATAAAGATCATCGCGTCATCCATCGATTTGGTGATGAAAACCGCAAAACGTTCATCGTCTTCCTGATATACCAATTGATCTTTCGCCTGAGCAGTTCCCAAAACATGTTTGTAAATCTGGAATTCACGCAGCGTAGTTTCATCTTTCTTTACATAGAAAACGGTTTTATTATCATTGGCCCAAACTACGGAACCGTCTGTATTCGTAAGTTTATCTTTCAGGTATTTATTGGTTGCATTATCGCGAAACTGAATCGTGTATTTTCTACGTCCCACAATGTCTTCACTCACGGCAAGCAACAAATTATTCGGCGAAGTTTCCAATTCTCCCAAACCGTAATATTCATGACCTTTTGCACGTTCGTTTTCATCAAAATAAATCACTAACTGACCGGTAATAGGCTTTATTAGCTGACGATAATCCATTCCTTCCAAACTTTGCCACTGATACGTAACGCCATTCATTTCAAACGGAGCACTTCTTTCAAACGGATCGATGCGATTATCAAATTCGGTCATCAATGATTCTACTAACGGATTCATTTCGCCAAAATAAGCTCCGGAATAGGTGTTTTCTGCTTGGATGTAATCCAATACCGGTTTTGAATCACGCTGATTCATCCAGAAATAAGGATCATTGCGTTGATGACCATGCTTTTCAAGCACAGTGGGGGTTTGTGGAGCTTCTGGGGCTTTCATCGACTTGAATGATTGTTGTGAAAATGTCATGAAGGGTACGAATAGTACAAGTATTGCAGTTCGAAGTGTAGTTTTCATGACTGCAAAAATAAAACATACTGTGAGCTAATGGTATAAGAGCCTGTTTAAAATTGTTTGATAAGATAAATTATTAAGTCATTTTGAGCGAAATGAGGCAGATTTTGGAGCCATAGCATGCGACTCTGGTAAAGAAATCGAACGAAATTGCAGCCAAAATGGCTTATAAGAATGAAATCAGAACAAATTTAAACAGGCTCTATATGTATCAGAGTTTATCAACGCGTTTACCACTTTTGAGTGCATGATTGGAATCCTGTATAGTTAGCACAGTAAAGTGATTATCGATTTCAGATCGGAATTTTGTATCTTGTCACCAAATTAAACACGTATGTACCGTTTTATTATATCCGTATTCATCGTCTTGTGTTCAGCTTCGTTATCGGCGCAGAATTTTGTGCGAACTTCTTTTTTGTTTCACAATGCCGGACAACCGTTTGCCTTAAACGAAACCATTGCAGCTTATAATGGTGTTGATTACAGTGTGCAGAGCATGGCGTTTTTTATGTCGCGTGTTAAAATTACCCATGACGGCGGACAAGTAACGGCTTTGGACACGAATGAAGTATACTACGTGAATTTTAACGTTCCGGAAATCATCTTAGGCAGCTTCAACATTTCCCAGGTAGAGGCCATCACTTTTGATGTTGGTGTTCCCGAGTACCTGAATCACTTAGATATTAGTCAATATCCGGTTCACCATCCGCTAGCTTTCCATGATCCGACCATGCACTGGGGATGGGCTGCGGGTTACATGCACATGGTTATGAACGGAAAAGGAGACGATAATAACGACGGCATGCCATCTGTAGCTTACGAATTGAATTGCCTCGGTGACGATAATGTTCCTACAACAACCATCACTACAACAGCGACCGTGAATCCGGATAATTCTCGTACAATCTTTTTGATTTGCAATGTTGATGAATGGTTACGCGATACCGATCCTGCCACTACTGGTGCTATGCACGGAAGCAACGGAGTAAATGCAACCGTAATGAGTAATGTAGAAAATCATCCCGTATTTACTTCTCCGGCCACAGCTTCCTTGATTGGAAAAGAACAAATCAACATCAGTATTTCGCAATCCACTATTGGAACGGAATTATCGTGGATTGATTCGCACGTGGCGAGTTACCGTTTATTGGATGCTGACGGCAGAGTATTAGATCAAGGTGAAAGTAACGGACAACAATTGCTGTTCACCGAATTGTCATCAGGCTTGCATATTGTTCAATTAATGAATGATAAAAGCGGACTCATTGGCACTGCTAAATGGATCGTTCCTTAATAGAAACCGTTATTACGTTTCAAACTCACCCAATTAAAGTTGGCCCTAATATCCGTTTCCACACGTTGATCTCGACATTGAATCATTGAGTAAAGTGGTGAATTTCGCATTTAAACGCATCAATTTAATTGTTAAACGGTAATCAAAAACCATTTTCCGTGGTTTATTTCACCTAATTCGAAAAATAATTTTCACTTTTTTTCACTTTTCTTTCGAAGTCCTTTTTGCGGTAAACCGCAGTAAAATCTAGTGCTTTGGTAGATTTTATAGATTAAGGCACGCTTTTTGAATTGTTAAATTCACAGATCGAAACGAGAAAGTGCAATATTTATCAAAAAAAGTAGTTAAATTAGTGTATAGAACTCTCCAAAATACCCAATATGAAAACCCAAAATCCAAATATACCATGTCAGTTAATCCTTATTTCCATCAAACCCCGGATCTCCTCCGGGAGGAGCAGCTGTGGGTGATGCAAGCAAAGTCGGATCCGACTAAATTTGATCCCCTCTACCGAAAGTATTATTCTCCAATCCTTCGGTACCTTTTACAACGCAGCGACGACCCTGAAATAGCGCATGATATCGCTTCTCAGGTATTTGTTAAAGCAATTAAGAATTTAAGTCAATACGAATTCCGGGGTGTACCTTTCGGATCGTGGTTGTACCGGATCGCCAAAAGCGAGTTGTATCAGCAATTTCGCGAGAAGCAATCAGCCAAGACCGTTCGTATGGACAATCTGCAAATCGCAACGTTCGATGAGTTGTTCATTGACCCAAGCGAGGGAGAGGTAAACCGCTTGCGTTTACTGAAAGCGCTTCAAGAGTTAAAGCAAGATCAGTTGAAGTTAATCGAGATGCGGTTTTTTGAACAATTGAGTTTCAAAGAGATCGGAGAACAATTAGGCTTTACTGAAAACAATGCCAAAGTAAAAACGTTTCGTGCAGTCGAGAAATTAAGACTGCATTTTTACAAAAAGCGTTATGCCGCATAAAACAAGAAAACCCGCTTCGGTGGGTTTTTTTATTCATCCAAACAAGTAAAATATTCATTAACAATCGCTTTTTAAAAAAAAGCAACGTTTTCTTCTTGTAAATTGGGGATAAACTACTAATTTAGCCACGTGAATAAAACTACACATGTGAGGATGAAATTTACAATACTAGCTATTACTATTTTAGCAGCGAATTTGGCGCTGGCTCAACCTACGAACTTCAATACGCAGCGAAACTGGTCAATGAACAAGAAAGAGTTGATGATTGGTTTGGGTGGCACAAGTTTTCTTGGCGACTTGGGTGGAGCAAACAAAACCGGAACTGACTACAGTTTGAGAGATTTGGATTTACCATCAACAGGCTTCGGAGGAAGTATCGGTTATCGTTACCGTTTTCACCCGTACTATGCCACTTCAACTATTTTGAATATCGGAATGGTAAGAGGGGATGACGCGAAAACAGCCGACTTGATCAGAAACAGTCGTAACCTGCATTTCCGTTCACCGATCATTAATTTGAGTCAACGTTTTGAAATCATTCTTTTAGCGAATGAAAAAATCGGTCGTCGATTCAATATCCCTGGATTGAAAGGATTCAAAGATCACAACGAACAGTTTTATATCTTCACCGGTATCGGGATCACTTATTTCAATCCGAAAGCTAAGTACAACGGTTCATGGACAGCTTTACGTCCGTTGCACACCGAAGGACAAGGTTTGAGTGGAGGTCCTGCTGAATACCTTCCTATTACAGCTACCATTCCTTTCGGAGTTGGTTTAAGAATGGGAATCAATCGTTTTTGGAGAGTAGGTATCGAAGCTACATATGTGAAAACATTCTCTGATTACATTGATGATGTTCACGGTGTTTATTACGATCCAGCACAATTAGCTACTCCTGAAGCAGCTTACCTTTCTAATCCGGCAAGTCAAAATGCAGGATGGTTCGGTCCGGGTAACCAACGTGGTGACAAACAAAATGACGCTATGATTTACTTGAACCTAACAGTTTATCGTAATCTTACTTATAGTACTGTAGGTCGTGGTCCACACATCCGATTCGGAAGACCGAAGTACAGAGCGAAATTCTAAAAGAATATTTCAACAATACTCAACTAAAACGAGGTGATCTTATGGTCACCTCGTTTTGTGTTTTTACCTTTGGGCAAACAGTTTTTATGTATCCAATTCTCAAATGGTTTTTCTTTCGTTTCGATCCTGAGAAAATCCATTACTTCACCTTTCGATTATTACGCTTTTGGCTGGCTGTGCCGTTTGTGAAACCAATCTGGAAGAAAATGTACCAGCTCAACGACGATTTGCTAAAAACGGAAGTGGCCGGTATTGTTTTTCCTAATCCTGTTGGATTAGCCGCTGGGTTTGATAAAAATGCCATCGCAATCAACCAATTGGCAGCTTGCGGATTTGGATTTGTAGAAATCGGTACAGTGACTCCCATTGGTCAGGAAGGAAATCCGAAGCCTCGTTTGTTTCGTCTCGTTGAAGATGAAGCTGTTATTAATCGTATGGGATTTAACAACGACGGAGTTGATGTGATTGTGGAACGATTAAAAGCGTTAAAACCAGATTGCATAATTGGTGGAAATATCGGTAAGAATAAAGTGACTCCGAATGAAGAAGCCACAAGTGATTACCTGAAGGCTTACAACGCACTTGAACCGTATGTGGATTATTTCGTGGTAAACGTTTCTTCACCGAACACACCCAACCTGCGCGAATTACAAGACAAAAAACCGTTGACGGAATTATTGTCTACACTCATGAATCGAAGAGAAGAGCTGAAATCTGCTAAACCAATTTTCTTGAAAATCGCACCTGACTTAACCGATTCTCAACTGGATGATATCATTGCGATTTTAGATGACACGCGCATTGCAGGTGTAATTGCAACCAACACAACCATTGAGCGCGGAGGATTAAAAACTGCTAAACAGCGTGTAGAAGCAATCGGTGCAGGAGGTGTTTCTGGAAAACCGGTCACAAAACGCTCTACAGAAGTGATTCGCTATTTGGCAATACATTCCAACCATTCGTTTCCGATTATTGGAGTGGGAGGAATCCATACTGCAGCCGATGCGCTTGAGAAACTGGAAGCCGGAGCTACGTTATTACAAATTTATACCGGCTTTATTTATGAAGGTCCTGGTGTTGTAAAACGAATCAATAAGGCTATTTTAGCACAACGAAAGCAACAAAAGAGATAGTGCATGGAAACTGGAATAGAAAAGGTATTTATCACCGAATGTCCGAGAGATGCAATGCAAGGAATTCACGACTGGATTCCGACAGATTTGAAGGTAAACTACATCAATCAACTCCTTCAATGCGGGTTCGATCGCTTAGATTGCGGTAGTTTTGTTTCACCGAAAGCCATTCCTCAACTCAAAGACACCAAAGAAGTATTGGATCGGCTGAATGATAAAGGAGCTACCAAATTATTGACCATTGTTGCCAATGAACGTGGAGCGGAAGAAGCTGTTCAATTCGGTCAAGTAGACTTTCTAGGTTATCCGTTCTCCATATCAGAAACGTTTCAACAACGCAACACCAACGCTTCAATTGAAGAATCACTTAAACGGGTTGAAATTATTCAAAATCTGTGTGTTAAGTCGGATAAGAAATTGGTTTTGTATCTTTCTATGGGATTTGGAAATCCGTATGGAGACGAGTGGAATGCGGAACTGGTAATGAACTGGAGCCAACGTTTATATAATACGTTTTCGATTAGTGAACTCGCCTTATCAGATACCATCGGAGCAGCAACCCCTGCTTTAGTTGAGCAATTGTTTACAGCGATTATTCCCGAATTGCCACAAGTAAAATTAGGTGCACACTTGCATACTTTACCGCAAAACGCTCAGGCTTTGGTGAAAGCGGCTTATGACGGTGGTTGTCGTTACTTCGACGGAGCCATTAAAGGTTACGGCGGTTGCCCAATGGCTGCAGATGATTTGACAGGGAATATGCCCACGGAACTAATGTTAGATTACTTTCTTCAACACAAAATAGAAACAGGAATTTCGCAAACAGCTTTCGATCAGGCAATCGTTGCGAGTAGCACTGTTTTTCTATAATGTAACTTTTCACATGAAGCGAATTACTAGAGATATGAAGCAGTTTGGATTAATAGGATGTGTACTTACGGTTGTTTTGCTGGCATCATGTGGTGAAGATGAAGAACCGCAACCGTTTAAACCGCATCACCGCGAACAACAAGAAAAAGTCACTACGTTTAGTACCGATTTTAACGAGAACACCTTTACTGAAAACGGTGAAGAAATTGCATTGTTGAAAGAATTAAAATTGTGCGACCCGAATGCACCGAATGATACGGATGAAAAACATCCTTCGTGCAGTCCTAAATTCTTCCGGTTTTTCAAACTCTCTGAAAAAATAGCGCTTTCCGACGGATTTATTTTATTGGTGAAAGCCGGAGTAAACGATTTTCCACTTCGACGTGTATTGATTTTTCAACGTGACGAAGAACAATTGGTCAAACTCAACGGATTTAACGGAAACCTGATCGAATTCCGACCTTCAAAAAGCGGTTACCAAGATTTGGTGGTGCGCTTCACGGATAACATCGACGGAAGCTTGACGTATTATAATTGTTTGTTCCAATGGAACGGCAGTCAATACGACTATAAATTGTGCGAAGCCATTCAAGAAGGAGGGCAAGAGGCGCCTCATCGTATTAAAAAAGAGTTCATTGACTCGATGGCACCTGAAATTAAAAAGGTGCTTGATGATAACCAAATGTTGTTTTAATGAGGATGAATACCGTTATCGGAGCGCTTTTATTGCTGATTACGGTGGGCTGTTCTTCGGGCGCCTCATTAAAAAAGATCGACAATTACATTTTTCTGCATGATAATTCATCGAAAGTCTGGTTGGTAGATAAATTATTGATTAATAAGAACGATTATACCCCCATGCGTTTCCGGTTTAAGCAAATCATTGTTTTTCATGAATCGCGCAACGCTTATTTTTACCGATTAAACGAAATGGGCGAGAAGCCTGGCGCTAAAACCTATTATTGGATGGATCGAACCAAAAACGAATTCGGTTTTTTGGTAGGTCAGAAAGAATGGGTCTTTGAAATCAAGCAAATCTCGCGTACCAAGTTGGTTTTACGACCGAAAAACAATTCGTATCCATACACAATGGTACTGGTTCCATTTCCGGAGTATTGAGCACTCAAACTCAACATTTAGTTCGAACTTATATTAAATATATAGCTGAAAGTATAAATCGGATAATCAATCCGTTTTAATTTTCAACAGTCGGTCTGAATTATCAAAACAATTTTATATTTGTTCTCGCGTACCTCTAAACGTAAACTGAAGATGAAAATCCTGTTATTGACCATAAGTTTGTTAATGTTAGTTGCTTGTAGTTCAAATGAAACCTGTAAAGACTGCGAGATAAAAAAAGACAAGGATACAGTTGTAGAAGCAGTGGATGACCTTGAATCTGCCATGAAGCAAGACACCGTTACAACACCATCTAAAGATCAAAAGGAAAACCATGCAAAAATTGTTCAAAAATTCGGTGAACAGTGGGATTTTTGTACGTGTATCGTTGCGAATGATTCCATTACAGATGCTTTCGAAAAGAAACTAACGCCTAAACAAGAAGAAAAATTGATGGCACGTTGGGATTACGTCGACAAAAAATGTAAGGAATTAACCACATTTGACAATACAACTCCGGAAGAACGCGCAAAACACGAAAAACGTGTTATGAAGTGCCTCAAAGAGAACGGTTTAAAGAAGTAAGCTTCACCGTTCATCTAATTCATCTGTGAATTAATCAATCAATTGTTCTATTTTTGTTGCATGTCCAAGAAATGGTGCAAATCGATCGTTTATGTAGTGCTAGTGAGCTTTATTGCATTGCTCATGCCAAAAGCACTGTGGCACGATTGTAATCATCTGGGGCATCAACTCACTAAAAAAGAACATCTTCCGGCTAAAACAAGCATAGAGCAAGGCGTTGAAAAATGTGTAGCCTGTGATCTTCATGTGCCGCTTTTATCCAATCCGATTCAGCATGTTTCTTCGGGAATACACATTGCGTGTTCAGTTGAATCATTCGTTCTTCCGTCAAACTTAACGCACTCCTTTCCGCTTACCGAATCACTCAGAGGTCCCCCTGCAGAAATGTCTTAAAACAGTCATGGAGATTTTAT
>Ga0302292_1001221_pt1 | contig 16834 bp, 15 predicted proteins | sample III_Fen_N2_1_FD_194553 | JGI IMG/M metagenome (GOLD analysis project Ga0302292, IMG submission 194553) | Peat permafrost microbial communities from Stordalen Mire near Abisko, Sweden - III_Fen_N2_1 | ecosystem: Environmental > Terrestrial > Soil > Wetlands > Permafrost | place: Sweden: Abisko...
AGACCATTAACCGAGAATTTTATTCGTACTCTGAATCAAACAATTTTGGTTCGACCATTCTGGAAAGATGCTCAGACTCCCGATGGACATGATACCAGAATTGAAGTGAAAATCGGAGAATATAAATCCAGACCAAATCATGTTCGTACAGCTTCGGGTGAAATTTTTCAGTATGCAATTGTTGAAGAAACTCCTGCGATGATGAAAGATTTAGTTGATTGGTTTAACTTAGAAATTAAGAACGGAGAGCTTACTCCATTGGAAATTGCATCGTTGCTTCATTATCGATATATCCGTATTCATCCTTTTGAAGATGGCAATGGACGTATTGCCAGGTTGTTAGTAAACTATGTATTGTTTCGTTACGATTATCCAATGGTCATCATTCAAACAAAAGATAAGAATAATTATCTGCGCGCTTTAAACCGTTGTGATGTAGAAGTAGGTCTTGAACCGTCACAAGGTGCTAATGCCAAGATAGCTAAAATACAACCATTTGTTGAATATGTTGGCGAACAACTTGCACATTCATTGAAAATTGCAATTAAAGCTGGAAAAGGAGAAAATATTGAAGAAGAGGATGATTTTGAAAAGAAATTGAATTTGCTAGAGAGAAAGTTGAAGATTTCAGAAATAGAAAAACCTAGCTTTACAAAGGAATTTGTTTTGGAAATAATAGACCTAGTTTATTATCCACTTTTACAGAAATTCGAAGAAGGTCTCAAAAATACAAGAGTTTTTTTCAGACGGACTGAAGTTTCTGGAGGAATTTCTAAAGGAGGAGATGATCATTTAACTCTTAACCCATTTACAAAATCCATTATTGATGTTAATTTTTCAGAGTATATAGAATCTGCAAGATACTTACTTTTAAATTATTGTTTTTCGAATCCAATAAATCCAAAGCTAAAAGATTTAGCAATTGATATTACTATATATATTCTTTTTAAGGAAGATGAGTATGTAATCGATTATAGTGATAAGAAAACATATAATTATGGTCAATATCCAACTCAGGAGGAATTAAATGATATTATCAGCAAATATAAGTATGATATTTTAAGCAAACTTGATAATGCAATAAAATAAATTTAAAAAACAAACCTAATTCCCCTTTAGGGGTTAGGGGGCCAATAATATGAAATACCTCATTATACTTGGCGATGGCATGGCGGATGAACCGATTGCTTCGCTTGGAAATAAAACCTGTTTACAGGCGGCTAATAAGCCAAATATCGATAAAATTGCCTCATTAGGTCGAAACGGATTGCTGGATACCATTCCAATCGGTTTTGCTCCCGGTAGCGAAATTGCAAACATGAGTGTTTTGGGATATGACCTCAATAAAGTTTTCGAAGGACGTGGTTCATTGGAAGCGGCAAGCATGGGTGTATCAATTGAGGATGGTGAAATGGCCATGCGTTGCAACCTGATCTGTATAGAAAATGGATTAATTAAGAATCATTCGGCCGGACATATTAGCAATGAAGAAGCTACTGAATTGATTCTTTTTTTGCAAGATGAACTTGGTTCAGATGATGTAAATTTCTATCCGGGTGTATCATACCGCCATTTATTAAAAATGAAAGGTGGAAACAAACATTTGAATTGTACGCCACCGCATGATGTTCCCGGAACACCATTTGCAGATGTTATGATTTTATCAGAATCAGCTGAAGCTGAAGACACTGCGGACTTTCTAAATGAATTAACATTGAAGTCACAAGCTTTGTTAGAAAATCATCCGGTTAACCAGAAACGCGCAGTAGCTGGAAAAGATAAAGCTAACAGTATTTGGTTGTGGTCGCCGGGCTATAAACCTGAGATGAAAACATTGCTCGAAACCTATAAGTTGAAAAGCGGATCGGTTATTTCGGCAGTAGATTTAATCAAAGGAATCGGCGTTTATGCCGGACTAAAAGTAATAAATGTACCCGGTGCAACAGGGCTATATAATACTAATTACGAAGGAAAAGCACAGGCTGCCATTGAAGCACTTCGCACTGATGATTTTGTGTATTTACATATTGAAGCAAGCGACGAGGCCGGACACGAAGGCGATGTGGATTTGAAAATAAAAACCATTGAATACCTGGATTCACGTATTGTAAAAACTATTTTTGATGAGGTTTCAACATGGGATGAACCAGTCACAATTGCCATTCTACCTGATCATCCGACACCATGTGCTATAAAAACACATACCAATTCGCCTATTCCTTTCATTATTTACAAACCGGGCGAAAAAGCCGACAATGTTATGATTTATGATGAGCTTGCTGCCGGAAATGGAAGTTACGGATTATTGAAAGGCGCTGAGTTTATGAAAGAATTAATCAATTAATTATTCGATTTACCTTATTCTATTTCCAATATTATGCTTATCAACGAGAGAGACACCCGAAACGAACGATTGCTTCAAGTGGCAAATGAAATGATGACAGCTGCGAGGACTGCTCCAAAAGGAAAAGGTTTTGATATAATCGAAGTTGTTACTATTTCCGGCAAAACTATCAAAGAACTTTCAGATTCAATGGTAGAATATTCGGAGAAAACGGGGTTGAAGTTTATACTTAGAGACTCGGCTAATATACTTAATGCTGAGGCAATTATATTAATAGGCACTAAACAACAAGTTCACAATTTAAATTGTGGTTATTGCGGCTTCGAGAGTTGTTCTGCTAAAAATGAATTTCCAGAAGTTCCATGTTCTTTGAACGCAGTAGATGTTGGAATTGCCATTGGATCTGCTTGTTCGGTAGCATCGGAAAGAAAAGTGGACAGCAGGGTAATGTTCTCGGTTGGACGAGTAGCTCAGGAATTAGGAATGATGCCAGGTTGTAGCAATATCTATGGAATTCCGATTAGTTGCACGTCAAAGAATCCTTTCTTTGACCGTATTTCAAACCATCAAGCAAAATAGAGTCAAAATTCCTTTTTAAAATTTCTGGTACAAGCTACAAAATCGGCTATTTTTGAAGGGTCACTTTCAACGATATTTCCAATTACAACCAAATCGGCACCAGCTTCATAAGCTGTATTTAGTTGTTCCACATTTTTAATCCCGCCACCAACGATCAAAGGAAGTGACAAACCGGATTTTACATATTGAATCATTTCAGCAGGCACAGGTATTTCTGCTCCACTTCCTGCTTCGAGATATATCATTTTCATACCCAATAATTCACCTGCAACAGCGGTAGAAAGAGCTATTTCGTTTTTGTCTCGCGGTATGGGTCTGGTATTACTGATGTATTCTACTGAACTTGCTTTTCCACCATCTACTAATAAATAACCAGTTGGAATAACTTCAATATTTGATTTCTTAATAGCAATAGACGACGTAATATGTTGTCCAATAAGAAATTCCGCATTTCTTCCTGACAATAGACTCAAATATAAAAGTGCATTTGCTCTGTCACTAAATTGGGAAGCATTTCCGGGAAATAACACGATATTGGCTTGTGTTTCTTCTCTTAAAAGCTCAACAAATAAATCAACCGATGAAACCGCATGACTTCCACCAACAAAAATAAAATCAGGCACATGCGATTTTAATGCTGCAATTGTCCTTGATAAAATGCTCCCCCGACATTGATTTGGGTCAAGCAGAATTGCCAGCATTTTATGATTATCTTCTTTTTTTAGAAGAATACTTTTGTAGATTGTTTTCATCGTGATTTTAAATTTCTAGGCCAAACAATACACCAATGTATAATCAGGGTTTTGTATATAATTCAATTCGTAATTTCTTTTTGTTTTGGAATGCTCTGCATTAAATTTGCCTATAAAGCTCAATTCAAATGGGAAGATATGCAACTGATTGGCAAAATCAACAGCATCGATACCAATAATTTTGTACAATACTTCTTTTGCTGACCATGCCAACATCAATTTATTTATTTTATCTCCGGAAGTCAGTTCCTTCTGTTCTGTATTATTTAGAAAGCGTTTGTAAAGTTTTAAAATCTTATCCGTAGGAATCTCAATATCAACACCCACCTGACGAGCAGGATCAATCATAACTGCAATCCAGATCTTGCTGTGCGAAATACTAATTTGATAACTTTTATCGGCAAGAAATGGTTTTCCAAAACTGTCATATTTAATTTCTATTTTCTTCCCAATCAACTCCATTAATGCAATTCGTACGCCCAGATATTCAAGTTTTCTCTTTTCTGAAACCAGCTTTCCAAATTCATTCAATTCATTATCAGACAAATTGAGTTTACTTCTTAGCTCATCGATACTTTCTGTTAGTTCCCAAACCAACACTTTTGCATCTTCTATTGAAAATATTTGTTGTCTCATTTTTTCCATTCAAAACTTTCCATAATTCTAATTACATCCTCACGAATATAATTTGACATGGGTGCTATTGAATCCTTATTTGGCACATTGTTAAAATATAACGCTCCTCTGAAGAAATGATGTAAACTATCCGTTAATACAAATTGAACAGACGAGGCAGTATTACCGGTTAAATCATACAAAATTCCATGTACATTATTTTCCGAATGATCAAATGCTCTTTCACCAATTCCATCTGCCCTAATGCTATGTTTGTAAACAATTTTTCTAGTATCTTCCAGCAAATCAATCAAATTCCCTTTTACAGGTTTATAACTACAAAATATACTGGCGTTCAATTTCGGATAGTAAATGTCAATCCAGAATTTGTCATTTTTAGAATCACGACTAATTAATTTAGCATTTGTCGGTAAATCAAAACGATAAGGTAACCCCAATGTATCAATCATTCTGTATTGGTGCTTCGGCAATTCAACCCTGAAATAACCATACGGACGAGGTATTTCTACTCTGTTACAGGAATTAAATATAAAAAACAGAAGCGCAAATACCGTTAAATCACGAACACATTTCATCTAATCTTCAATTATCATTAAATTAATTACCTATTCTTGTAACTTCTTAAAGTCATCTTTGAGATATAATTTTACCTTTTTAATTCTGCGGTTATCTACTGCAAGAATCTCGAAAACATATCTTCCAAAATCTATCCGCTCATTTTTTGAAGGGATGTCACCTTTAAGCTCCAAAATCAGACCTGCTAATGTTTCAACTTCATCTGTAACTTTCAAGAAGTCATCTTCCTCTATTTCAGCTATTTTAAAAAAATCATTCAATAATATTTTTGCTTCAAAAATAAATGTATGATTATCTATTTTAGTGAAAAGTTGTTGTTCATCATCATATTCATCACTAATATCTCCTACTATTTCTTCCAGAATATCTTCGAGAGTTACTAATCCTGATGTTCCACCATATTCGTCAACAACGATAGCCAAATGAATTTTATTCTCCTGAAATTCAAGCAATAAATCATCAATTTTCTTTGTTTCAGGCACATAATATGCCGGACGTATTAAACTTTGCCATCTGAAATTTAGTGGTTTATCCAAATGTGGCAACAAGTCTTTGCCATAAATTAATCCTTTGATATTGTCTCGTGTTCCTGAATATACCGGAATTCGCGAATACCCCGAACGGATTATAATATCAAGTATTTGCTTGTAATTCAATTTTATATCTAAATCAACAATATCAACACGCGAAGTCATAATTTCATTCACTTGTATGTTTCCGAATTTTATGATTCCTTCCAGAATTTCCGTATCTTCATCTTTATTATTTGATGTAAGTTCAAGAGCATGAGATAATTCATCGATTGAGATATTTGAACGATTATGTTTTGCCAGACTATTGTTTACAATAGAAGTTGAATTTACCAGTAAACTCACAAACGGTCCAAAAATCTTTTGAAGTGCTGCTATTAATGGGACTGTAATGGTTGCTGTTTTTTTGGCAGTTTGAGTGGCATAAACCTTTGGCATTATTTCAGCAAATAGCAAAATAGCAAATGTAATAAAGATCGTTTCAAAGATAAACCCAAGTATAGGTACCTTATCAAAGTTTAAAACAGAGTTAGTGAAATAGGTCAATAGTAAAATTACAGCCACATTCAAAAAATTATTCCCAATTAAAATGGTAGCCAATAGCCTCTGTGGCGATTGAAGTAATTTGAGAATTTGAATTTCAGATTTTTTATTACTGTCTTCCAATTCACTTAAGGTTGTGGGGTCAAGTGAGAAAAAAGCAACTTCCGAAGCAGAAATTAATGCAGACAAGCCAAGCAACAAAATGCTGATAATAAGCGATAAAATTGCAGCCAAAGAAGCTGGATGTATGGTAATATTTTCCAAAACAGAATATAATATATTGGTTTCCAACTGAGAATAAAATTACGAATTTTATTCTCAGATTATTTAAACATGTTACTTGCAAAAGTAACTAATTATTTTGAAATGAGCCCTACAAATGCACCCACTTATTAATATTTAGAAGACCGATTTAAAAATAACTTCTTGCAAAACAAGAATTAAAACCACTACTGTCCGGCTATAAATCAAATATAGTCAATTGATTATAATCAAAAGTAGTATGGAAGTTGAATTTTTTCAAACTCTCTTCAAAAGTAAAGTGTTCCCGATTAGGGAAGCTGTGCCAGCCCCACTCAGATTGTGTTCCTAAAGGAATTCCATTTTCATACGTATCAGGGAATGATTGCAATCCGGTGAAATCTACTGTAAATGCAAATTTACCGTTTCCAACCGTCAGTGAAGATAGAGAATCAATGGAAGTTACACTCACCTGATGGTTGCTCACCAATCTTTCTCGGTCAATTTTCGTGGCAATTGAGGTTGAGAAACAGCCCAAAAAAATCATTAAAATGAAACAGTTCTTGAGACATTCATTCATCGAGAAATGATTTATAACCAACATTCTTCTCATTTATATCTGGCAGCCAAAATTATTATTTCACTTTAATTCCAATTGAGTGGAAACAATTCTGATGGCATCCATTAAACTATTATTTTGCGGTATATTTTGGTCCATCATAATCATAGTGAAACCAATCGAATAAAGCTGCACCTCCATTATTTTTTTCATTGTAACTGAATAAGCCGATTTTAGGACCTTTCCAGTATCCAAAATTGGCGGAGAAATTATCCCCAAACGGATAGTATTTCTTATTGTCAGTACTGTAATAAAATTGATTTTTACCTTCAACAGCAGTAACTTTTACCCGCAGATATATTTTTGAGTCACTAAAAGATTGTTTAGTTACAGTTCCATTAATATCAACAAACAGAGATAGTTTTCCATCATCTTTTTGTAGCCCTATCAGATTATATTGTTTCCCGTTTAGACAAATTCCGGCCTTTTGACCATCTGCCAGTTGGTTTGCTAACAACAGTGTGGTGACTTCTCCCTCTGGTCCCATTACCTTTTGTGTCAACGTGTTTTTTGCCTTCAGAAACGATGTTGATAGCAATGCATCTAGTTGCAGAAAGCCCTGATTATTTGTCAGCGACCACGATTCATTTATAGGATTATGATTCCACGCCCATTGAAAGCTCAATTGTGATCCAGCGAACTCATCCGAGCTTTGGGGAGCAGTAATTGGATATACTTTCCCAATATCCGGTTTTTTCCAGACATATATTGGTTCACCGATACCATTCATATCGATATCTACTCCCATTTCAGGCCAGTCATCTTTCCAACGCATGGGTTGCAAGTGACAAACCCGGCCAATAGTATTTACACTCTGAAAGTGGATAAACCACCATTCTCCGGCTGGGGTATCTATCCATGCACCCTGATGTGGACCATTAATATTTGTACTTCCTTTTTCAAGCACTACTTTCTTTTCATAAGGACCGTAAATGTTTTTAGACCGAAGAACGGTTTGCCAGCCTTTGTCTACACCTCCCTCAGGAATACTCAAATAATAGTATCCATTTTGTTTGTGAATCTTTGTTCCTTCTGCTACGGGACCAGTATAAACTATCGCGCCATTATCAAGCAGTTTTTGTCCGTCAGCACTCATTTTATGAATATATATGGGCCCTGCACCTTTTTTACTTCTTCCCAAATATGCCTGGCCATTTTCGTCCCAAAATGGACAAGGATCTTCCCAACCAGCCGTATCCACTACCTGAACCAATGGTTTCCAGGGACCTTCAGGTTTTTCTGCAGTAGTCATAAAAAGCCCTTCATCCGGTGTGCAAAAATATACCCAATACTTATTATCATGATAACGAATAGCAGGAGCCCAACTTCCACCAGCGTAGCGTTCGTTGGTGTCATATTTCTTTGAGAATTTAAATTCACTGTAAATGCGCCCGATAATGGTCCAATTCACTAAATCTTTCGTGTGCAAAATCGGCATGCCCATAAAATGAAACTCTGAACAAACCATGTAGTAATCTTCACCCACTCTTATTGCGTCAGGATCGGAATAATCTGCATTTAGAATGGGGTTTATATACGTTCCATTTCCCTGATCTCCCCATGAATTTCCGAATTTATTCAAATTCTGTGCAAACGAATTATTTGTCAAAATGGTAAGCAGAAATAATACTGCCAGTTTTATTCTCATATTTTATTTTTTAGCGATTATGGATTAAATGCATTCACTGACTGAAAATAGAACTACAAATTTAGTATTTTTTTATTGTTGTACTATGAAAAAATAAAATACTGAACAGATTGTTTAAACTTTGTGTTATAATATTAATGAAGCAACTTTCGTTTCTTCAATACGATTTTTCAAAAAAAACCTTGAATTAATATTGAAGTGCTCGTTAATCTACTTATCTTTACCATTCTAATAAATACAAGCGTCAATATCTTATATCAGTCAGTTAATCAACAACATAATACAACATGGAAGATAAATTAGTCACACTTGCCATCCGTACTCTACAACGGGCTCAAATGATTAAAACTGTTTTAGAAGATAACGGGATAGAAACGGTTATTCATAATTTAAATCTTGAACATCCCGAATTGTCCGTCGGTGTTCGGGTACGTATCAAAGAAAATGATTTACCGCGCGCGTTGAAAATTGTAGAAGAAATGGAAAGCGCCTGGGAACATGAACCTGTTACCGGAAGCAACAATAATTTACAAGTATTGATTCCAATTGATTTCAATGATTTGGTTTCAAAATCAACTGATTTTGGATTCCACTTTGCGGATATTTTGGCAGCCGAAGTTGTATTTTTACATGTTTATTTCAGTCCCGCGTTTACTATTTCCTCCAATAACGACCTGAGCACTTACAGCATAAGTGATAGTGAACTACTGCGAAAGATTATTAGTTCGGCCAATTCGGAAGTGGAAATGATGACTAAACAACTTCATGAACGGATATCAAAAGGTGAGATTCCGAATATTCCTTTTAAATTTGAGCTGAAAGAAGGAGTTCCTGAAGATCAGATACTTGAATATTGCCGGAAACATAAACCGGCCTTAGTGGTTATGGGAACTCATGGTAAAAAATTGTCAGATGAGTTGATTGGCAGTGTTACTGCCGAAGTAATGGAAGCATGTGTTTCGCCCGTTTTTGCAATTCCAATTATGATGAAAATGCAATCTCCCGAAGATATTAAGCGGGTAGCTTTTCTTACCAATTTTGATCAGAAAGATTTAATTGCTATTGATCGTGCCATTTCACTGTTTGCATCCGAAAATGTTGAAATGTATTTTGTACATGCTTCAGAGAAAAACGGTGCCTGGAGTGAAGTTATGCTTACCGGAATTAAAACTTATTTTGCGAATCATTATCCCAAGCTTGTAACCAATTATGCATTGCTAAATGCAAACGATACGCCAGAGCTTCTTAATAACTTTATGAAAAAAAATCAAATAAATGTGCTTGCCTTTAATACCAGGCGCAGAAATTTGTTTGCACGGTTATTCAATCCCGGATTGGCCTACAAAATGGTACTACATTCAGATACACCATTATTTGTAACACATGTTTAAAAGAAAGACCCGAAATTTTCGGGTCTTTCTTTTAAACTTACTACTTGTAAATGGTTGAGGTTTACAATCCACTTGCCAGAATATCAGCCAGATGAATTCCTCTAAGTGGAAGTTTGTGTTTTTTACAATACCCATTAATATTCATCAGGCATGAAGCCTCAGTACTAACCAGATATTCAACTCCGGTGGCTAAGGCATTTTGCACCTTTTTCTCTGCCATGGCCGAAGAAATAGCATTATTCTTCACCGCAAATGTACCACCAAACCCGCAACACGTATCACTTTCTTCCATTTCAACTATTTCAAGACCTTCAACCTGTACCAGCAACCGGCGTGGTTCATCTTTGATACCATATTCGCGAAGGGCGGAACACGAATCGTGAAAAGTAACTTTATGAGGAAACTTAGCGCCCAGTTTTTCCACTTTCAAAATATTCACCAGAAAATCAGTAAGTTCGTAAACCCGTGTTTTCAATTGGGCATGACGCTCTAATAATTCAGGTTTATCCGCAAAAAGTTTATGATAATGATGAATCACAAAACTGGAACACGAACCCGAAGGAGAAACGATAGGCATATCGAGACTGAAATCATTTAAAAATTTCTCAGCCAAGCTTGCCGATTCTTTCCAGTAACCGCTATTAAAAGCCGGTTGTCCACAACAGGTTTGTTTCGGATTGTAATGCACGGTGCATCCGGCTCGCTTAAGTACTTTGATAGTATTAAATCCCGTTTCGGGATACAATTGGTCGATATAGCAGGGAATAAAAAGTTGAACATCAAAGCCCCCTAAATCCCCCTTGGGGGACTTAATGTCTGGTGTATTATTGTTTTCTTTCATTTATTGACTTCTAAATTTCATTACGTATCAGGAGACTATTTTTTGTGAATAAGTCTTTAAGTCCCCCATGGGGGATTAGGGGGCCTTATACCAAAAATCAGCATAAACGGGCAAATGATCCGAAAAACCTTCCTGATATTTCATACCTACAAACGTTCTGAAAGGCTGTTTTCCCAAATAGGTTTTATCATTTTCCAGTAAAAAGTCTGCATCAAAAAAATGCGCATCAGCTTGCTTAGTGGACAATGCATTTCCTGAATTCAGCAAACTTCCCGAAACAATCATCTGATCCAGCGCGCCCCATTCACCCAAATGCTTGTTGGAACCTTTGCCCTCGGTATGCAGCTTATACATTAAATTATACAAGCTTTTATCAGATAAGGGTTCATCTAATGGCTTTGCATTCAACACCTCAAGCAAACTGGCATTGGTTGGGAAATCATTGAAATCGCCCATTATTACAATCTTAGGATTTCTATTTGCCCTGAAAATACTATCCACTTTTGCTCTTAAAACCGAAGCCACGAAGGTACGTTTTTCTTCAGACTCCAATTCACCATCAAGCCGCGAAGGGAAATGACAGACAAAAACATGCAATGTGTCGCCGGTTGGAATAATACCCGAGGCGAACAATATATCACGGGTTTTGCTTTGCGGTGCATTAGGGAAATGAATGGAGATTGCCTGATCGTGTATTGGCTTAAATAGGTTCGGTTGGTATAACAATGCCACATCAATTCCTCTTGCGTCCGGCGATTCGTGATGCAGAAACTTATATCGCAGGTTTTTCAATCCCGAATACCGCGTCAAATCAACAAGGCATTTCCGGCTTTCCACTTCACACATTCCAACTAATGCAGGCGGTTCCCAACCGCCAACGGCAGAAATTACTTTGGCAATATTGGCTTGTTTCTTTTGGTATTTTTTATAGGTCCACCCCCGAGTACCGGTAGGCGTAAATTCTTCATCGCTGGTAAGCGAATCGTCTACACAGTCGAAAAAATTCTCGACATTATAGCACATAATCTTGAAATTCTGTTTTTCTGAATCCTGAGCCCTTAAAAAAAACAACGAGGAAAATATAAAACAAAAACAAACTACGGTCTTTTGCATAGCCATTTTCATCAATGGATTAATAGTTGAGTCTTTATATTTGCAAAGATAAGAAAAAGCAGAAAACTTTGAAGACTTAAAGCATAGCATTATTCACCAGTTTATTAAGTCAACTAAAAAAAGTATCTAATGATTTGAAGGCTCTTCCCAAATAATCAATGATATCGCTCGAAATAAGCGACTCTTTTGATTCATTTTCAAGGGCCAAGTCTCCTGAACGACCATGAATGAAAACGCTTATTTTTGCAGCATCTTCTGGTGTATAACCTTGTGCCAGCATTCCCGCCAAAATACCCGTGAGCACATCGCCCGATCCCGCTGTTGCCATGCCCGAATTCCCTGTACTGTTGAAGTAAAACCGACCATCAGGACAGACAATGAGTGTGTATGCACCTTTCAGTATGATACAGATTTTATATCGGAGTGCAGCTTCCTGTGCTTTGATCATTCGGTGGTAAGAAGTGGCACTTTCGCCAAAAATTCGCTCAAACTCTTTGGGATGTGGAGTGAGGATGCTATTTTCAGGAATAAAGTCAAGCAAATCAAGATTTTGACTGATAATATTCAACGCATCGGCATCTAAAATACAAGGTTTTTTCAGATTGCCTAATAAAGTTCTCAGCATTTCGGTCGTTTCGGAACTGATACCAATTCCCGGACCAATGGCTATGGCATTGTATTTATCGGTATGTTGAACGTCCGAAATAACATCCGGGTGAATATCCGATTGAAAAATTACTTCCGGGTTTGTTGTTTGCACAATTATCCGGTTGCATTCGGGTCCATGAACGGTTACCAATCCTGCTCCTGCTCGAAGGGCTGCCTTCGACGAAAGCACCGAAGCACCAGCCATTCCTTTGCTTCCGGCCACAATCAACGCATGACCAAAAGTGCCCTTGTGCGAAAATTGTGAACGTTTCTTTAGGATTGAAACAATATCATGTTGTTCCAGATAAAACAAATTGCTTGAATTTTTCTCTATGGCTTCGGGAAGGATGCCAATATCAGCAATTTCCAACTTCCCGACATATTTTTCGTTTTCCGGTAAAAAGAAAGCCAGTTTTGGAAACTGCAAACTGAATGTATAGTCAGCCTTTACAATTGAAACCGATAAATCGGGTATTTCTTCTCCTTGCAATCCGGATGGAATGTCGATTGAAACAACTGTATTCTCAGTTTGATTGATCCATTCGACAACTTGCGCAAAAATTCCGGTTAGTGGTCTGCTTAATCCAGACCCGAAAAGCCCATCAATAATAATAGTTTTGTCATCAACTTTCGGAGAAATAAATGTATGCTGCAGTTCGGTTAATGCATTTGGGAAGACTTCCAATAGACGTTTTCGGTTTGTTTCACAATCGGTTGATAGCGAACCGGTATAAATTAAAAAAGTTGAAACTTCATAACCTGTATGCAATAACTTTCGAGCCAATGCGAGTACATCACCCCCATTATTTCCCGGTCCGGCAAAAATGCAAACAGATTGTAAGTATGGAAAATTCCCGATAAACTCCCAATAAAGCGAATCAGCCGCCCGTTCCATTAAATCAATGGAAGTAATAGGCTCATGTTTAATCGTATATTGATCGAGCAATCGAATTTGATCTGTGGTAAAAAATTTCATCCTTCCAACTATTAATTATTAATTTTCAACTATCAACTGTCAATTATCAATTATCAACTATAAACTGCCAACTATAAACTATAAAACATTCCATCTTGTCTCCATCCATTTTTTCTGTTGTACCTTATTGAGAAATGTCCAGGCAACGATACGGCTCACTTTAGTTCCCTGAGCCATGGGAATGGTTTTTATTTCCACTGCATTTACATGTTTCAATGCTTCATAAATACCATCTAAATGGGATTGTTTTGAAATAACAGTCGAAAACCAGAAACAATTGTCAGCAAATTGTTTGCTTTGTCTGATCATATTGCGTACAAATCGTTCTTCGCCGCCATCGCACCACAATTCATTGCTTTGTCCACCAAAATTGAGCGTGGGAGTTGTCACTTTCTTTGCATTCAGACTACTAAGTTTCCGAAGTGTTCCCTTTTCTGCTTCTTCTTTGGAAGCATGAAACGGAGGATTACAAATGGTCAAATCAATCGGCTCATTACGTTCCATTACGCCGTGAAAAATATCATTTGGATTTTCCTGATAACGAAGGTCAATATTCCGTTTCAGAAAAGCATTGTTATGGATGATCTTTCGGGCAGATTCCAATGCAGCTTTATCGATATCCGAACCAATAAACGACCAACCATATTCTTTATTGCCAATAATTGGATACACGCAACTAGCCCCGATACCGATATCCATACATTTAACCGTGTATCCGGTTGGAATTTTCCCATTGTTCGAACTGCCCAACAGATCGGCTATATGGTGAATATAATCGGCTCTTCCGGGAATAGGCGGACACAGATAACCGGACGGAATATCCCAGTATTCGATGGAATAATAAAGCTTCAGTAACGCTTTATTCAACCACTTAACCGCTTTCGGGTTCGCAAAATCTATCGATTCAGTACCAAAAGCAGTTGGTTTTACATACTTCGAAAATTCAGGATAAGCGGCTATCAGCTTTTTAAAATCATAAAGCTCCCGATGTTTGTTTCGTGGGTGCAAAACGGTTTTTTCCACAGCATTTTCTTTCTTTAGTTCAGGCATAAGTTGGTATGTTTGTATGATTTAAAAATTTCGACTACAAATGTATGAATTTTATTACCAGATTGACTCTAAATTTGATTTTCCTTCAAAAGCTCCTATTCCAAACAACGCATAATCGTATTTAATAGGATCGTTGGGATCAAAAAGCCGTAGTATGCGGGTTATTTCCTCCACTGCTTTCCAGTCGTTCTGTTTACGTTGCAAGATACCCAATGCTCGTCCCACTTCACCGGTATGTACATCAAGCGGTAACATCAGGGCAGAGGGAGGGATATTTTTCCAGATGCCGAAATCTACTTCGTTATCATCACGACGTACCATCCAACGCAGAAACATATTAAGTCGCTTGGCACTTGAATTGGCACCAACATCAGAAACATGCTTTCTTACGTGCGGTTCGTGAGGAATTTCCAGAAAAACGGTGCGAAAATAATTCAGCGCCCCAAAAACAGTTCCTTCACGCTGATAGCCAATGGTGAATACTTGTTCCAGTCCACCATGTCGGGTGTATATATTTTTCAACGATTCCAGAAAAAACAGGCAATCATTTCCATTAAACGTACGGTGAACAAACTTGCTTATGTGGTTGGCTTCTTTAGTAAGACTATGACGCTGAGCCATGCCTTCACTGAAAAATGACGTTTCCATTAAAAACTCGTAGGGCGAATGATCCATCATGTCCATCAAGCGGTTGGCATTGCTGATAATGCTTTTTCGTTGACCCCACGAGATAGTGGCAGTCAGAAATCCGGCAATTTCAATATCTTCTTTTCGGTGAAACCGATGAGGTATTTGAATAGGATCGGTTTCAATAAAATCCAAATTATTGTACAGCTTGAATCGATGGTCAAGAAGTGATTGTATGGCTGATAAAGCTGCATCCATTTATTATGGTTTTTTTTTCTTTCCCGCTCTCCTCACAACACATTTGATCTGCAATTAGTTGTTTTTTAAATATAATTCAAACCCCTCCGCTTCGCTCGTCCCTGAACAGATTTTGGATTTGAAGTTTTTGAACCCCTCCGCTACGCTCGTCCCCTTTGCAAAAGGGGACAATTACTGGGTGCGGGGTTATTTACATTTAATTATCTGAAGCTATAATTATAAACTTATACAAACCTTATCTCAAAAACCGGAAACTCACGCACATCATAAATGTCCCCTTTTTTTCAAAGGGGACGAGCGCAGCGGAGGGGTTTCTTATATTTTTCTTCCCTTTTTATGGCACATCCCGATTTTTCGGGAAGGGAAGTACCCGCAGGGGGAAGGGTTTCTTATATTTTCATTCTTCCTTTCTCCGTCATTGCGGACTGGGTTCCTCAATTCTTTTCTGTTTGTTTTGTCACGGTTTACAAAACTGCGTCAGCGGGACAAATTTACAAGACGCCACTTGTGGATAATTCGGAATAAGCTGTTTCCACCGTGTCAGGGTCATCACTCAAATATACAGGTTCTTTTTCTGTTGAACATATTGTCAACACACGACCGTATGAATCAGGTAAATTTATCTGGCTTGCATTTTTCCATTCGCCACGACCTATTACTGCCATAAATTCATCCTGCTCCAAAACTCCTTCTTTATATCGGATTGTTTTGTTGAAATTAAATAGACCTGTACTTTTTTCACCGTGAGCTTGCAGGTATTTTTCGAGAACCTCGGTAGCATCATCACCTAATCCTGATGAATATTCCCTGTCCTGCACTAAGTAGCTTTTTATATTATCACTATTGATATGAGCACGGTAACGTCCATCGCGAATCATAAATTCTCCTTCCACTTCTTCCTCTATGAGGGTTTCCCATGATGAGCTTTTCCCTGTAGATCTTTCCTGTTCTACCAACACATAGTAATAAGCACATTGTCTGCCCGATAGCGGAGCAATAAGAGGTTCACCTACAATTTCTATTTTTCCAACTACTTTGGCAATATCTCCAGAAACAAAATCCGACACTTTCTTTCCCGTAGCCTTTTTTAGTTTTCTTTTTACTAATGCTTTTCTACCAAAGTAGTAATTGTAAAACACTACACCCCCAAATACCGAGGCAAATATCAGAATAATTACATATTGAGAATTCATAAACGTAATTTTTAAATTTATTTTTTTGCTGGTTTGGAAAAATCTTCGGTTTTCTTGCTCCCATCATTCCATTGCGGACTCGGTCCGGAATCCCCTCATTCCTACCTAATAGGTTTCCAAAACCTGTTAGGTCTTCGTAACCATTCCCAAATTACTCTTCATAAACAGCAGTGGATTGTAGAACAATTCGTTCAAATCCTCTTTATTCATCGTCAGCCAGCTGGCACAACCGTAGTCGTAAAACGATTTCCGGATTTCCAGATGCAAGTG